>Ga0114958_10003133_pt1 | contig 12010 bp, 10 predicted proteins | sample C_130208_EF_Meta_FD_89577 | JGI IMG/M metagenome (GOLD analysis project Ga0114958, IMG submission 89577) | Freshwater microbial communities from Lake Croche, Canada to study carbon cycling - C_130208_EF_MetaG | ecosystem: Environmental > Aquatic > Freshwater > Lake | place: Lake Croche, Canada... | reverse complement strand
TTCTTTTCTAAACCTCCCACAATTCTATCAACAGCATCTAAAAAGTCTTGTTTGTCAACTGCGGTTTTGTTGTTTCTAGCCGCTATTAAAGCTGCTTCGTTACATACGTTGGCTATATCAGCTCCAGAAAAACCTGGCGTTTGTTTAGCTAAGAAATCAACATCTAAATCATCTACTTTTTTCAAGGGTTGTAAATGCACTTCAAATATCTCTTTACGTTCTCTGATGTCTGGTAAGTCAACATATATTTGTCGGTCAAAACGTCCAGCGCGCATTAAGGCTTTGTCTAAAACATCAGCTCGGTTAGTGGCTGCTAACACAATTACATGTGTATTGGTTCCAAAACCGTCCATCTCTGTTAATAATTGGTTTAGTGTATTTTCACGTTCATCATTACCTCCAGAGAAATTGTTTTTTCCACGTGCACGACCTACAGCATCTATCTCGTCAATGAAGATAATTGCTGGTGCTTTGTCTTTGGCTTGCTTGAATAAATCTCTTACACGAGATGCTCCAACACCTACAAACATTTCTACAAAATCAGAACCAGATAAAGAGAAGAATGGCACTTTAGCTTCGCCAGCAACGGCTTTGGCTAATAATGTTTTTCCTGTTCCTGGTGGGCCAACTAGTAAGGCACCTTTTGGTATTTTTCCGCCAAGGGCAGTATATTTTTCTGGATTTCTAAGAAATTCTACAATTTCTTGAATTTCCTCTTTGGCTCCTTCTAATCCGGCTACATCTTTAAAAGTTGTTTTTAAATCTGTTTTTTCGTCAAAAAGTTTTGCTCTTGATTTTCCGATATTGAAGATTTGACCTCCGCCACCGCCACCAGCTCCGCCAGACATTCTTCGCATGATTAATATCCATAGTCCTATGATAACAATTATTGGTAATAGACTTATGAATATTTCCGACCAATCACTTTTGGCTTTAAAATCATAATCTTTTAAAATTCCAGTTTGTTTTGCTTTTTCAATTTTGTTTTGAAAAACTTCATCATTACCAATATCAAATGAATAGTGTGGCCCTTTGTTAGCATTTCCTAACATGTCTTTTGCCACTTTGTTGTGTGCTTTTTCTTTGAGCGCTGCAGCTGTTAAATAAGCTTCTCCTTCAGTTTTATTATAAACTATAACCTTTTCAATTTCACCTTTGTCAAGGTATTCGTTGAATTTTGAGGAAGATATTTTGGTAGCGTCTTGAAAACTTGAACCACCTATAAAATTTAGAGCGAAGAATAGTATAATCAATCCGGCATATATCCACCAAGGACTTATTTTAAAATTATTAGGTTTTTTTTCGTTAGCCATTTTTTAATTTAATTAGTAATTATTTGGAATGGTAGTAATTTGGGCATCGCCCCAAAGTCCTTCGATGTTATAAAATTCGCGAATTTGTTTTTGGAACACATGAACTACTATGTCTACATAATCCATCAAAACCCACTCACCATTGTCTGTGCCTTCCACATGCCATGGTTTGTCTTTTAATTCTTTGGATACTAGTTTTTGGATGGAATTAACTATGGCGTTAACTTGTGTGTTGGAGTTTCCGTTACAAATGATAAAATAATCACAAACTGCTGTATCTATGGCTCTTAAATCAAGGATATCAATGTCATTACCTTTTACTTCTTCTATTCCTTTTATGATGTTCGCGAGGAGTACATCTGTGTTAACCGTTTTCTTCGTCATTTAGTATTTATGTATGTTTTGCAAAGGTATTCATTTTTGTCATTATTTTTGCTTAACAAAAGTTTAAAATTAGTTAATATTTATATTCCTCTTATGCATGTAATCAAACTCGATGCCATAGATTCCACAAATGACTATTTGAAGCAATTAGTTAGAGAAAAAGAACTTAAAAATTATACTGTTGTTATGGCTCATGAGCAAACCAAAGGTAAGGGACAGCTTGGTGCCAAATGGATTTCTGAGCCAGGCAAGAATCTAACAATGAGTGTTTTGATTAAAGATTTACCACAAGATTTGATAACTGTATTTGATATTAATGCAGCTGTTGCAGTTGCAATGGCAAAGTTGTTAAGTTCTTTGAAACTAGATAATGTTTTTGTTAAATGGCCAAACGACATTATGGCAGATGAAAAAAAAATAGCTGGTATTCTTATTGAAAATATTTTAAAACCTGATAGCACTTTCACCGCTATAGTTGGTATCGGATTAAATGTGAATCAAACCATTTTTAAAGGGTTACCCGATGCTACTTCTATAAAAATTTTAAGAGGAACAACCTATGAAAGTTTGGGAGAATTAGTAATACCTATGGTAAATTTAATAGAGACTTATTTAACTATAGCTAGAAAGAATCACCATGAAATATGGGAACTTTACAATCATGCTTTATTCAAAAAAAATCTACCTATGCCATTTGTAGATAGCAACGAAAAACGATTCATAGGACTAATAAAACATGTAAATAAAGCCGGTAAACTAGCTTTGCTCCGGGATGATCAAGAGCTTCATTTTTATGAAGCCAAAGAAATAAAGATGCTGTTTTAAATCGGATTTAAGTTTTTTGAGCTACTAGTGTTTTAATTTTTGTAAAAAATTCATTTCAAAAACTGTGTCCAAATAATTTTTTTTAAAATTACTGATTAAATTATATAGTAAAATATTAGACAGCTTTGTATTAAAGAGATTGAAATTCAAAAATAATGTATCTTTGAAAACTAATAATTAATAAATGAATACCATAGAAAATCAAACTGCATTAGAATATTATTTTGATCAATTCCGCCAAAACATTATTGGGATTAATCAAGAGTTTGAGTCCCCTTTTGGTAAAAAGAAAATCATTTATACAGATTGGACTGCTAGTGGAAGATTATACCGTCCTATTGAAGAAAAATTGATAAACGATTTTGGTCCCTTTGTTGCCAATACACATACAGAAACTACTGTTTCTGGTACTGCTATGACTATGGCTTATCATCAAGCAAAGCATATAATCAAAAAGCATGTTAATGCCAATGAGAATGATGTTTTGATTAATACTGGAACTGGTATGACTGGCGTAGTTAATAAGTTTCAGCGTATTTTAGGATTAAAAATTCCTGAGAATATAAAAGAGTTTGCAACCATTCCAAATGCAATTCGGCCAGTTGTATTTATTTCTCACATGGAGCATCATTCTAATCAAACTTCTTGGCTTGAAACTATGGCAGATGTAGTTGTCATTCAAGCAAATGAAGACGGATTATTTTGTTTAAATGAATTTAAAAAGTTACTTGAAAAATATAAAGATAGAAGTTTTAAAATTGCTTCTATTACCTCTTGTTCTAATGTAACAGGTATAAAAACTCCTTATCATGAAGTGGCTAAATTGATGCATCAAAACAATGGTTTATGTTTTGTTGACTTTGCTTGTTCTGGTCCTTACGTAAATATCAATATGCATCCCGATGAAGAAAGTTATTTAGATGCTATTTTCTTTTCGCCTCATAAATTTCTTGGTGGTCCAGGCACATCTGGAGTTTTAATTTTTAATAAAAATTTATATAAAAATAATGTACCTGATTGTCCGGGTGGTGGCACAGTAAGTTGGACAAATCCTTGGGGTGAACATAAATATATTGATAATATTGAAGACAGAGAGGATGGTGGAACACCAGGTTTTCTTCAAGTGATCAAAACGGCTTTGGCAATTCAGTTAAAAGAACAAATGGGCGTTAAGAATATCTTGGAACGTGAACATGAAATTGTAGATTATATTTTTAGTGAATTGAATGCTATAGATAATATTCATATTCTGGCTAATCAACATCAAGATAGGCTAGGGGTTATTTCTTTTTATATTGATAATTTGCACTTTAATCTTGGTGTCAAATTATTGAATGATAAATTTGGAATTCAAACCCGTGGCGGTTGTAGTTGCGCCGGAACCTATGGTCATTACTTATTACATGTAGATCATGAAACATCAAATGATTTAGTTTGCCAAATTACATCAGGCGATTTAATAAAAAAACCTGGTTGGATTAGAATGTCTGTTCATCCTACAACAACTTCAAAAGAAATACAGTTTGTTTGTGATAGTATCAAATCATTAGCTCAAAATCACTCTGATTGGTCAAAGGATTATCAATACAACTCAAAAACTAATGAGTTTATTCACAGAGAAGCTAAAAATAATGAAGAAGTAATGGTAAAAAGTTGGTTTTCTTTTTGATTGACAGAATGCTATTTTTTCTTATGTTTCCAGCGGTTGTGTGTCCATAAATAAAATTCTGGCGCTTCATAAATTTGATTTTCTACTCTACGCAAAAACTCATCTGATATTTGATAATCAGGAACTTCTTTTGGATTGTCAAATAGGTGTTCAAAAGTAGCTTCATAATAACCACGTTTCACTTTTTTTACACTAAGAAAAAGCACGTTCAAATCAAATCGCTTGGCTAACATTTCAGCGCCAGTATGAACAGGCGTTTCGATGCCCATAAATTTTTGCCAATGAAAAGTTTTACTGACTTGTGGAGATTGGTCACTGGCAAATCCATAGAGGCTTAAATGATTGTTTCTTGCGTTTTTTTCTATAGTTGGAATTGTTTCTTTAGTACTTATAAGATTTGCTTTAAATCTTGAACGAATATCTCTAACTAATTTATCAAAATACTTGTTGTTTATTTTTTTGTAAATAGCATATCCTTCATATTTAATTTTACTATTCATAGAGATTGTCCATTCATAACAGGCATAATGTGCTATCATTATAGCTATGCTTTTATTCTTTTTCTCCATTTCTTGGTACATATCCAAGTTGGTAAAAACAAACCTTCTTTCAATTTCTTTTACAGAAATAGTCATCGTTTTTATCATTTCTAAAAACATATCGCAAAGGTGACGGTATGATTTTTTTTCAATTTGTAAACGCTCTTTTTTAGATAAATGTGGTAAAACCAAGGTAATATTGCCGCGAACAACTTTTTTTCTGTAACCAATAATGTAGTAAATCAAAACATATACACAATCAGAAAGCATATACAATATTCTGAAAGGAAGTATAGAGATGAACCAAATTATAGGATATAATAGAATAAAAACAACGAGTTGCATTTGCAATAAATTTTTGCAAATATAAAGTTAAAAGTTATTTTACCTATTTAACATTAACAAAACATAAAGAAGTATTATTTTTACTAAAATATTTAATAAAAGGAAAGTATGTATTTAGTAGGCATAATATTGGCTAACATCTTATTTAGTTTAAAAGGTTTTAACGATGAATCATTTTTTAAGAAATATCAATTTCATGTTGGAAGTATTAGAGCAGGTGAGCAAATCAGAATGATTTCTTCTGCTTTTTTACACGCTGATGTAATGCATTTGGCTTTCAATATGATTGCTTTGTATTCCTTTGCGCCAGTAGTTATTAGTCAATTGGGGAATTTTACATTTTTATTAATATATGTTGGAAGTTTAGTTTTTGGAAGTTTATTAACAATGGTTTTTCATGCAAACGATAATAATTATACTGCCGTTGGAGCATCGGGAGCAGTGACTGGAATAATATATTCTTCAATTTTGTTGTATCCCGATATGGTAATTGGAATTTTTGGAATAATTCCTATGCCAGCCTATGTTTTTGGAATTGCCTATTTGATGTATTCTATTTATGGAATGAAAGCTAAACGTGATAATATTGGACACACGGCTCATTTTGGTGGTGCAATTGGTGGTTATGCTATTACTTTACTAAAAGACCCAATATTGTTTCAAGAAAGCACTTTGATGGTTATATTATTGGCAATTCCAATTGTTATACTTTTTGTATTGGAAAAAATGGGAAAACTATAATTGGCATAACTTTTGAAAATTATAAAATAGTATCAATTAAAAAAATAAATTATGAAATCGAAAATTCAACAATGTCCAAAAATTAATTACACATCAAATAGTAAAAATCTAATTTTAGTAGTAGCTTTATTTTTAGCTATTGCACTCCAAGCACAAGAAACAAAACCACAAGTTCCTCAAATTTCAGTAACAGGAGAAGGAAAGGTAAAAATAGAACCAGATCAAGTGATTATCAATGTGGGTTTTCAAAATTCAGGTAAAGATGCCAAAGAAGTAAAATCATTAAATGATGAAGTTGTAGATAAAGTAATAAAATTTTTGAAAAAAAGCGGAATTCCCTCTACAGACTATAAAACAAAAAATGTTAATCTTTATAAAAGTTATGATTATGAAAAAAAGAAATATAACTTCCAAGCGAGTCAATCAATTAGTATCACTTTAAAAGATTTATCAAAATATGATGAAATAACTATGGGATTAAACGATGCTGGTGTGAATTCTATTCAAGGTGTTGAATTCAAATCTTCAAAGATGGAAACCTACGAAAGAGAAGCTCGTAAAAAAGCTATGGAAAATGCCAAACAAAAAGCGGCTGATTATGTTTCAGTATTAGGACAAAAAGTAGGTAAAGCGTTATTAATTACTGATAATTCGCAATCCTATTATCCGCAGCCTATGTATAGAGGAAATGTTATGGCAATGGCAGCAGATGCTTCTGCAACAAGAGAAACTTTAGCCGTTGGTGAAATTGAAATCAACACTAATGTAAGTGTGACTTTCGCTTTGGAATAATATTATCTAGTTCAAAAATAAAAAAACTCCTTAATGAATTGAGGAGCTTTTTACTTGGTGGGAGATATAGATTTATCTTCAAATCAAATGCTGATTTCTATAGAATATTTTACTGAGGAAATGTTATAAAAAAACTTCAAAACTTCAACTTTCGTAAAGCGGTTAAAATAAAAATGAATTTGCAAATAATTTTGTGTTTATTTTGTTATTCCAAACACATAAGTGCCCCAATAATTCATTGCAAGACTAATTACAATCCCTGATATTATTATTAAAATTAGTCCTGGCAAGAGCATTTCTTTCATTTTAATTTGACCTGTAGCAAAGAGGATTGCATTTGGCGGAGTTGATATAGGCAATAAAAAAGCTGCTGATGCACCAAAAGTGATGGGTATCATCAAAAATAAAGGGTTGATTTTAAGCGAAATGGAAAGTGCTACACATAATGGCAATAAAGCTTGAGCCACGGTAACGTTTGCAATAAATTGTGTCATTAATATTGCAATAAAACAAGTAGTTAGAATGATTATTATCATATCGTTTCCAGAAAGTAATCCTATTTTTGAAGCAATCCAATGTGTCAGTCCAGAAACTTCAAAACCTTTTTCTAGAGCAAAGCCACCTCCAAATAATAAAATAATTCCCCAAGGTATTTTAGAGGCAGTTTCCCAATCCATTATGGTATTTCCAGGTCTGTTTTTTGAGGGTATTATAAAAAGCAAAATGGAGATAAATGCTGCAACAACTGCGTCTATAATATAGTCAGAATGATTAAAAAGCGAACTCCATCCGGGAATTTGAAACGAACCAATTACTATATCTGCTCGAAATATCATCAACAAGGCAAATAGTAAAAACACAAACAATACCACTTTTTGTTCATAGGGAGTTTTGCCGAGTTTCATATTTTCTATTTTAAAAAAAGTATTGTCTATGATTTCGAGTTTTTTATTGGGTTTAAAAAAGAGATATAAAATCAAAAACGCGGCAATAATCAAAATAAAATAAATTGGAAATGCAAAAATCATCCAATTCGCAAAATTAATTTTTAAACCACTTTCAAAAGAGGTTTCATATATTTTTTTAAAAACTAAATTTGTTGGAGTCCCAATTAAAGTTGCCATACCTCCAATTGAACTGGCATAAGCAATTCCCAGTAAAAGTGCTGTCTTGAATTTGCCTAATTCTTTTTCGCTATATATTTCTTTAAGTTTATCTAAAACAGATATCCCTATAGGAAGCATTAATAAAGCTATTGAAGTATTGGACATCCACATTGAAAGAAGAGAAGTAACTAGCATAAATCCAGCTAAAATTTGGAAGGTCCCTTGTCCAAAAACAATTAATGTTCTTGAGGCAATTCGTTTGTGAACTTCCCATTTTTCAATGGATAATGCGAGTAAAAAACCTCCTATATATAAAAAAACGACTTCATTAAAATAAACTTTTGAAATTTCCTCGCCACTAATTATTCCCGTTAAGGGAAACAATAATATAGGTAATAACGAAGTAATAGCTACAGGCACAATGTCTGTAACCCACCATCCAAGCATCCATATTGCAATGCCAATCATAATTCCAATTTTAGGATTAGATTCACTAGGATTGAAAATGGTACAAAAAAGAATAAAAACTAAAGGAAAAGAAAATAGCTTTAAATATTTTTTGAGGTTATTATTTTTCATAAATAAAATTAATTAAAAAATATACTAACAGCATTATTTGACATTAAAGTTGCATTATGTCCAGAATTTGCAACGGTGTTAAATTGCCAATTAAAAGTAGATTGAATTGTGTTCGCATAAATTTGGCTTTTTGAAAAGAAATAATTGGCGCGCTCAAGCCTATTTAATCCTTGTAAATCGCTAGCATTATTATGACGAAGCGTAGGGTCTGAACCATTATTATCTAATTCGCCAACAGTGATATATAATTTTCTGCTAAAATAATTATTCGGATTAATTGTAGCAATGGGGCAATTCAAAATTCCATAAGGAAAATTTGCAACACCATCAGGAACTGTATACCAACCACTATTTGCCGCAACCGCTTTATCGTATCTTGCATCTGGTTTTATTAATACAAATCGATGAACAAATTGACCACCGCCTGAATGACCAAACATATTATAAGTAAGTGCATTACTTCCTGAATTTGATTTAATATAATCAAATAGAGGTTCAACTATAGAAAATGTCCACACACTTTCGTTATTTAGTGTTTGAATGGTTGGATAATTTCCGTCTTGATAGACATTTCCAATAATGTAAGAGCTTCCACCTGGGAAATCAGTACTATTGAATTCCGGAGCAAAAACCATAAAACCATATTGATTTGAGGCGTTAATCCATATATCACGATACTCATTTGCATTTCTTTCGTCACCATGAAATAACATTACAATTGGCATGTTTGTTCGATTACCGTTTGGAATATTATAAAAAACATTTATAGGTTTTTGAGGCAACCCTGAATAAGTAAAAACAAATTGATTTGAACCACTATTCAATTGATTTATTTCAATGGCTGAGGCGTTATCTTTTTCGCAAGAAATAGTTATAAATAGAAGAAATATTGAGATTTTAAGCATGAAATTTTTCATAGTAAAAATAATTTTATTTATAAATTTTATGCAAGATGTAACAAATAAAATTCAATTCAAAAAAAAAGTGTAGTTTAGCATTATCATTGAGATAAACGAATAATAGAAGTTGTTTTAACTCACTGCATATTTTTGTGTTTTCACTGCAATTTATTTGTTACTGATGTTAGAAAATTAGAAATTATTTTTTCAAAAGAGAAATTTATTTATATAAAAGTTAAATTGAAATGTTGAAATCCAAGCATTCATTATTTGTTTTCAAAAAAATTATTTTTCAATTTTTTTATTTTTCATTTATTTCAGTTATATATTTTGAATTAATAGATAATATCCTGAAATTAAATACAGTCAATGATACTATTTTCCTTGTTCTTGAAATGCTCTTTTTTTGTTATTTGCTTTTTTTTATCAATATAAACTTTTTAGAAAAAGAGTTAATAATTAGGAAGAGGGTTTTGAGTGTATTATTAAAAAATGCTCTTTTAATAACTGTATTATTATTGGTATGGCCCTATTTTAACGTTGTATTTAAACTTTCTTTGGAATTAAATTTTATTGGTTATCATTTGTTATTTTTATTATTTACGTCAGCTTCATCACTTTTTTATATGGATTTCATCAATCACTTGCAAAATAAATCCGAGATGATTCGACTTATTAAAGAGAAAAAAAATTTTGAAGTTGAATTACTAAAAAGCCAATTCACACCACATTTTCTATTTAATACTTTGAATTCAATTTATTCAAAATGTCATAACACAAGTCCAGAGGCGGCAATAATGATTTATGATTTATCGAATTTTATGCGTTATTTAATATATGATTGTTCTACGCATCGTGTTCTCATAAATAGAGAAGTAACTATGATTAAGGATTTTATTAAATTATATAAACTTAATTATAATTCACTAATTGATATTGATTTTATTCACAAACTCTATGATGAAAACCAACGAATTGCTCCAATGTTGCTATTGAATTTTGTTGAAAATGCTTTTAAACACAGTCAAATCGGAGTTTCTAAAGCAGCTTATGTGAAAATTGAATTGGCTACAGATCATGAGTTTTTGTATTTTAAAATTAAAAATAATAAGATGGCTATTCAAAATAAACTAGAAAAAGGTGTTGGAAATTATAATACTATAAACCGTTTGGAATTAGATTATAAAGACCGATATACATTTGAAGTAACTGATTTGGAAAGTACTTATGAAATATATTTAAACATAAGATTATAACAATAAATTTAATAGATTAAAATTATGGACATAACCTCCAGATGTTTAATTAAAAATCAAAAAATAAAATAGTTATGGATACAATAAAGTGTTTTATAATTGATGATCAAGAACCAGCTTTTCGATTAATTGAGGAATACATTTCAAAAATCCCGCAGCTTGAAATTGTAGGGATTTCTAACGAACCTATGGAAGCATTGACTAAAATTCAGCAACAGCACGTAGATTTGCTTTTTTTAGACATTAACATGCCTGTACTTAACGGGATTCAGTTTCTTAAGACTTTAAAAAATCCTCCAAACACCATTTTTACAACTGCATATTCTGAATATGCACTTCAAGCATTTGACTTAAAGGTAATTGATTATTTAGTAAAACCAATACCATTTGAGCGTTTTGTTATGGCTGTTAATAGAGTTTTTGATAAAAAAATTGCTATAATTCCCGAAATTACACCTGCTGAAAATGAATTTCCTGAAACTCAATTTACTGATTTTAGTTTTTTCAAAACGAATCAAAATAAACTAGAGAAAATTAATTTTAGTGAAGTAATATTTATTGAAAGTCACGGTGAATATGCTCGATTTCATACCAAAAAGAAGATTAGTGTTTCAAGAGTTTCTTTAAATAGATTAGAAGAAATATTTCCCAAAAACAATTTTTTCAGAGTCCACCGATCTTTTATTATTAATATCCATAAAATTGAAGCAATTGATGGTAATTTAATTGAAATTCAAACTTATAAAATCCCAATTAGTAAAAGCAGAAGAGAAGACTTAAATAAATTAATACTTCATAATAATTCTTAACTTTTTTTTCATTTAAATCAAATTATACACTTATTACTGCATAATTCACTATTTACAAAGTTTTTATTAAGAATAAAAATAATATGTATTTATTTTTGATTATTATTAATTATAATTGAAAATTGATGAAAACTAAATTTTACCCATTATTTTTATTTCTTTTTTGCCTCTCTATTATTGGATATTCTCAAACAGGTATTGGAACTTATTCTGTTCATGATGGTGGATTTGAAAATCATACGGCTACTTTAGCCGGTGGTAGTACAACTAATGCAGCTCTATCTTCTTCACTTTGGACAGCTAGCACTACGGCAAGTATTGTAAGAACATCCAGTGCAACAGGTGGACGAAGCGGGCCAAGATACATTTCACTTGGTGCAACAAACGGAACTGCAAAAAATTTCTATTCCCCTCAAATAGCTGGGGCATTTGCATCTAATACCACCTATCAAATTCAATTTTGGTATAAATCTGCTTCAACTACTGCTTTAGATGCAAGTACAGTTGATTTATTTGTAGATAATACTTCTGCAACTCAAGCTCCTCCAATTGGAACTAAACAAAGTGTGGCTGCGGGTTTATCAACCAGTATTTCGAATTGGACTAAAGTTGCTGTTTCAATTACTACTAATGCCACTGCAGTTGGAAATTTTGGTGTTGCAGGATTTACTATTGATGCCGCTACTGCTGGATATTCAGCAGATATTGACGATTTTGTTATTTATCAAGCTAACTCTCCAGATACAACAGCAC
>Ga0114958_10003132_pt1 | contig 12012 bp, 12 predicted proteins | sample C_130208_EF_Meta_FD_89577 | JGI IMG/M metagenome (GOLD analysis project Ga0114958, IMG submission 89577) | Freshwater microbial communities from Lake Croche, Canada to study carbon cycling - C_130208_EF_MetaG | ecosystem: Environmental > Aquatic > Freshwater > Lake | place: Lake Croche, Canada... | reverse complement strand
GGCTATGCAGCCCAAGGATACCGGAACCTTCCCCATGCGCCGCCTGCTTGCGACCGTGGTCTTGGCGCTGATGTACGCAGGTGCGGCGTGCAGCCAAACCGCCGCTCCGCTGCCCCCCGCATCCGATGAGCTCGGTGGCTTCCTGGCCGATAAAGGTTTGCTCACCAAGATCGGCGATGTCGGCAGCAAAGTGGGTAATCAGGCGTCTGACCTGGTCTACAACGCACTGGGTCTGCTGGGCGTTCCTTACCGCAAAGGTGGCACGACGCTGGAAACCGGTTTTGACTGCAGCGGCCTCGTATTGTATTCGGCCCAACAATCGCTTGGGTTAAAGTTGCCCCCGCGCTCGTACGATATCGCGCTATTTGGCAGTGATGTGCCGCGCACTGATCTACAAGTTGGTGACTTGGTATTTTTTAATACGCTAGGACGTCGAAACTCGCATGTTGGCGTGTACTTAGGCGATGATCAGTTTGTGCATTCACCTGCTGCGGGCGGCGTTGTCAGAATTGAAGACATGAAACAGGCCTATTGGTCTAAGCGCTTCAACGGCGCGCGCCGCTTATAAGGCGACCCACGCCACTGCAACACTCAGTACGTCTTCATCAGTCATGCCGCCTAGCTTTTTAAGGCTGGTTGCTCAGTGAAGCGGCAAGGGCCTTGCTGACATAAACCGCACTGCTCAAGCGCCTGCTGCATTGAGCACACCGAACGTCGACAAGCAACGACCTGCACCCCCCCTTTTTGTGCGGCGTTTCTGAAGGTTTTCATGACGTTGTGACCTAAGAAATCCGTTAATAAAATCAGCACCTGGGTACCGCTTGGTATGCGCGGTGCCTTTTTTTGATGTGCCGGGTCGCGCCCAGTGATGTGATGGGTGATGGCGATGTTGTGTTCGCGTAAAAGACTTGGGATATTGCCAAGTCGGTCAGCGCCGACCACAACTGCACTCAGGGATGGGTTCATGGTTGCTCCAATAAAAAGGTGAACAACCTAGATGATAATGATTCTTATTTATAAAACAAGTGTATTAATACGCATTCTCAAATAAAAGACTTAGTATAGTTTAGTTTTATCGGAAACTTATTTCACTTTTAATCTAGGATTAGAGCTCAATTTCATTGGCCCCTGTTTGGCCATTTTGTCGCGTGTATGTTGAGTTAAAAATTATTTTTCTTGTTTACTTTCAACGCGTTCTCGAATTTCGCTTTCGGTCAAATCAGGGGTCAACATCGCGATTAAGGTGTACACATAGTCACGCAAAAACACGCCTGACTTCAGCGCAATTCGGGTTGTTTGCAAGCCAAAAAGATGCCCAGCGGGGATGCTGACCAAGTTGGTATCGCGCAAGGGCTCGTAGGCCACGCCAGCGATAATCCCAATCCCTAAGCCAACATCGACATAGGTCTTAATGACGTCGGCATCAATCGCTTCGAGCACGATATCCGGGCGAAGCCCTTTCACCTCAAACGCCCGATCCACCGAGCGGCGCCCTGAAAAGGCGCGATCGTACGTGACCAAAGGGTAGCTCGCGACAACTTCCAGGGTCAGCGCGAAGCCCTTTTGACGCGAAAGCTCTGCCAGAGGGTGTTCGGGGCGCACGACCACTGTGTGCTCCCAGGTGTAACAGGGCAGCGTCTCGAGCCCCGGGGTCAGGGCAAGCGACTCGGTGGCAATGGCCAGATCGGCTTGCTCGTGCAACACCATCTGGGCAAGCTGCGGTGGACTGCCCTCAGCCAAAGACAAGTGAACTTTTGGAAACTGCTTGCGAAACGCTGGGATAATTTTAGGCAGTACGTAACGCGCCTGCGTATGTGTACAAGCGATCACCAGGCTGCCCTCGTCGCGTTGTGCAAACTCATCACTGACTTTTTTGAGGTTATCGACCTCGCGCATAATGCGCTCGACGACCTGTGCCACTGCCGTGCCAGGCTTAGTCAGCCCTTTAATGCGCTTGCCATGCCGCTCAAAAATCTGCACACCCAGCTCGTCTTCAAACTCAAGAATCGCCTTGCTTACCCCGGGCTGTGAGGTAAACAGACTGCGTGCAGCTTCTGTAAGATTGAAGTCGCGGCGGATGGTTTCTCGAACAAAGCGAAACTGTTGCAAATTCATGAAGACCCTTTAAACAAAACAATAGATGCCAAGGTCAGGCGGTTACGTGAGAGCGCAACGCCAAACTGACACCAGATAAAATATGATTATAAGTAATATAGAAGATTGTCTAAATAACTTTTTGGAATAAGCTTCTAACGTTTAGAGAACTTGCGAGATAATTCACTTAACTTTTTCACGCGCACAGGTTGCCCACATGGATTTCAGCATCAGCATTTCAGCCAGCCCTCATCAAACTAAAACGCCTGCAATCGCGGTAGGTGTCTTCAGCGAAGGGGTGTTAAGTGTTGCAGGCGATATCATTGATCGTGCCAGTAACGGTGCTGTGCGTGCCGTCATCAAAACAGAGTTCACCGCCCGCGCGGGGGCAACCTTAGTCTTGCGCAACCTCGAAGGTGTCGCTGCACCCCGCATCGTCTTAGTCGGGCTCGGCAAACAAGCCGAATACACGCCACGTACCCATGCACGCGCTGAACAAGCGTTTGCGGCCTATTGTGTGCAGGCACGCCTGACTGAAGCCACCTCAACGTTGGCTGCAATTGACTGCCCGGTGGCGTCGGTGCGCGATCGCGCGCGTTCAGCCGCCGCGGCCTGTGGCGAAGCCACTTACCACTACGACGCCAGCTTTGGTAAACCCGATCTCAACGCCCGCCCCAAACTTAAAAAATTGACGCTTCAGTTTGCAAACGCGGCAGAGCGCGCCGCCGCCGCACTCGGATTGACCGAGGGTGGCGCACTCGCCCACGGCATGTCGCTCGCACGCACCTTGGGCAACTTACCAGGCAACATCTGCACCCCCACATATTTAGGAGAACAAGCCAAGGCGTTGGCTAAACAGTTCAAAAACATCGCCGTCAAAGTGCTTGATCGCAAACAAATCGAAGCACTAAAAATGGGTTCGTTTTTGTCTGTTGCGCGCGGCTCGGTCGAGCAACCGCGTTTTATCGTGCTGCATTACAAAGGCACACCGGTTGCCGCCAAGCGAGGCGCTAAAGCCGCTGCAGGACCGATCGTTTTAGTCGGCAAAGGCATTACGTTTGACTCGGGTGGTATCTCGATCAAACCGGCCGCCACCATGGACGAAATGAAATTTGACATGTGTGGGGCAGCAAGCGTCTTGGGCACCTTGCGTGCCGTCGCTGAAATCGGTTTACCAGGCGAAATTATTGGTTTGATCCCCACCTGCGAAAACATGCCAAGCGGTACAGCCAATAAACCGGGCGATGTGGTCACCAGTATGTCTGGCCAAACCATTGAAATCCTCAACACCGACGCCGAGGGCCGTTTAATTTTGTGCGATGCCTTGACGTATGCCGAGCGCTTTAAACCCTCGGCCGTCGTGGATATTGCGACTTTAACGGGCGCCTGCGTGGTCGCCCTGGGCAAGGTCAACACGGGTTTGTTTGCGAGCGACGATGCCTTAGCTGAGGCCTTATTGGTGGCGGGCAAACAATCTATGGATACCGCCTGGCGCTTGCCGCTTGATGATGCCTACCAAGAGCAGCTGAAATCAAACTTTGCTGACATGGCCAACATTGGTGGCCAACCCGGTGGTGCGGTAACGGCGGCTTGCTTTTTAGCGCGTTTTGCCAAGGCATACCCTTGGGCACACTTGGATATCGCCGGCACCGCGTGGCGTGGTGGTGGCGAAAAAGGCTCGACAGGTCGGCCGGTACCGATGCTACTGCAATATTTGATTAATCAGGCTTAAGGTAAATATGGCCCGTATCGACTTTGCTTTTGGCGCGACTGAAAAAATTGCACAAGCGTGTCAAACCACGCTGAAGCAACACCTTGCGGGCCACAAGTTGGTGGTCTTTTGCAGCGACGCCAAGCGTTTAAAAGCCTACGACACCAAACTGTGGGCGGTTGAACCCACAGCTTTTGTGCCGCACGTCATGGCCACCGACCCGTTGGCCGAACAAACACCGATTTGGCTGGTCTCAAACAACTTAGAGCAAGCCTTGGCGCGCGCGCCCGCCGAGGCGTGGTTACTCAATCTTGACGAACACTGCCCACCCGCCTTAGGCAATACCACCCGCGTGCTTGAAATTGTGTCGGAAGACGAAGATGACAAAGCGGCAGCACGCTTGCGCTGGGCGCAGTACAAGGCCGATGGACACGAATTAAAGGCGCACCGCTTGAGCTGAGTCGACGTAAATGACGCCAGCGTTGCAAAAAACACCACAATTTGTAGGAAATCTAGCCATTCAGGGAACTGTCAGGTATGCTTTCGGTCATAGACTCATGGCTAACAATAAATAGCCTGAGTTCAATTTAGTGACAGGAGCTAACTATGTCTGAATTTCGCCCATCTTTAAATCCCGGCCAATATAGTGACGTCGCCGACGTTGCCGTCCGTAACCGCGTGCTGCGCAACACGTACTGGTTACTCGCGATTTCGCTGATCCCAACCGTACTCGGCGCAGCCTTTGGTATGTACAGTGGTATCAATCAAGTCATGGCCACCAGCCCGGTCATCTCGATGATCATTTTTTTTGCTGGCGCCTTTGGCTTAATGTACGCAATCGAAAAGAACAAAGAGAACTCGCTGGGTGTTGGCTTGCTGCTGCTCTTTACGTTCTTTATGGGCATGATGCTGTCGCGCCTGCTCGGTCACGTGTTGGGCATGAGCAACGGCACACAACTGGTGATGTTTGCCTTTGGTGGCACCGCTGCTGTATTTGGCACGATGGCCACGCTGGCTTCGTCGATCAAACGTGACCTGTCTGGGCTTGGTAAGTTTATGTTCGTCGGTGTGGTGGTCTTGATTCTGGCCAGTGTCGCCAACATCTTTTTGCAATTACCTGCTTTGATGCTGACCATTTCGGTCGTAGCGATTGTGATCTTCTCGGCCTTTATGCTGATTGATCTACAACGCGTCATCAACGGTGGCGAAACCAACTACGTGTCGGCAACGCTTGCAATTTACTTAGACGTGTACAACGTGTTTGCTAACTTGCTCGCCATCTTAGGCATCACAGGCGGCAGCCGCGATTAAATTTTGGGTTGAAGGCACTTGGCGTGAATTGTTAAACGCTAAGGCGCCTTAGGCAACACCAAGGTGCCAAGTTAGGGTAAAAAGAAGGGTCAAGCTCTGCAGTGACAGAGGTTGACCCTTTTTCGTTGCGGTCTGGCATGATCAAGATCACAAGTGAAGACAACAACGCTGAGAAGATCTTTGCGAGACCGGCGACTTGAAAGGCTCGGCGCAAACGTCAGACAGCAGATATTGCTAGACAGCAAACCTTTAGGATTAGCAAATGACCGCGACAGTTTTAACGCACGAAAATAATGGTGTACTGACACTCACGATCAATCGACCCGAGCGCCGCAACGCGCTTGACGTGGCCACTTATCTTGCCCTGGCCGAGCACATACGCGCAGCGAGCACAAACAAAGACTACCGTGCCATCGTGTTGACCGGTGCCAGCAACTATTTCACGGCAGGTAACGATCTAAAAGATTTTCAAAAACCGCGTACCGAGGGCGACAGCGGCGGCATCATTTTGTTGCGCAGTCTGATTGATTGTGATTTGCCGATCATTGCGGCTGTTGAAGGGCGGGCCATCGGGATCGGCGTGACGATGCTGCAGCACTGTGATTTTATTTGCGCGGCCGACAATGCCTTATTCACCATCCCGTTTGTGGCGCTGGGCCTTTGCCCTGAGGGCGCATCAAGCGTCTTGCTTGCCCAAATCGTTGGTGCGCGGCGCGCCTCAGACTGGTTATTGCGTGGCAAAACCTTTGGCGCCCAAGAGGCGCTTGAGGCCGGGTTCATCACTCAGGTCACCAACCCAGGTCAAGCCCTGGCAATCGCCCAAGCGCTGGGAGACGAATTAGCCGCTCTGCCCCCCCAAGCCTTGCAGCTGTCAAAGCGCATGATTAAACATACGCAGCGCCCCATGCTGCATGAAACACTAAAGTATGAGTTTGAGTTATTTTCAGAGCGGCTGCAATCTGAAGAAGCGCAAGCGGCCGTGGCAAAGTTACTTAAAAAATAGTAACAAGATCTCTTGACCCCGCTTACCGCCACATGCAAAGCTTGAACAATCACTTCGGAGAATACTCACTATGCTGACCGCACGCACCAACGATGGCGTTGACCTTTGCTACGAAACCACCGGCTCAGGTGACCCGATTATTTTTGTTCATGAGTTTGCCGGGCACAAAGAAAGCTGGGAGCCTCAGATCAGGCATTTTGCACGTCGCTATCAGTGCATCACGTATAACGCACGCGGCTACCCACCGTCGTCCGTACCGCCCGAGGTGTCGTCGTATTCACAAAACCATGCGGTGGCAGACATCATTGCCGTCATGGACCACTTAAAGATCCAAAAAGCCCATATCGTTGGCCTATCAATGGGCGGCTTTGCGACGTTGCATTTTGGTTTACAACACCCTGACCGCGCACTTTCTTTAGTGGTGGCGGGTTGTGGCTATGGTGCTGAACTTGAGCAACGCGATCAGTTCCGTAAAGAGGCCGAGGCAAGCGCCAAGATGCTGCTCGAACAAGGCATGAAGGCCTTTGTCGACAAGTATGCGTTTGGCCCCACGCGCTTATCATTCGAGCGCGCCGACCCACGCGGCTTTGCAGAGTTTATTCAACAGTTTTATGGCCACTCGGCGCTTGGCTCTGCCAACACACAGCTAGGCGTTCAACGCGAACGTCCTTCGCTCTACAACTTAAAAGACCAACTGCAAAAACTGACCGTGCCCACCTTGATCATCAATGGTGACGAAGACTGGCCTTGTTTGAAGCCAGGGCTGATGCTGAAAGAAACGATCCCGTCTGCGGCGCTGGCGATTTTGCCTAACTGCGGGCACACCATGAACATCGAGATGCCTAACGAGTTCAATCACGCGCTTGAGCAATTTTTGCAGCATGCAAGCAGTAGTCGCTGGCCTCAGCGCGACCCTCGCGCTATGGTCGCTTCGATTACGGGGATGAAATAAACGTGTCTCAAGACTCGACGCTCACCACCCTCGCCTCGTTGGACACCAACACGGTGTCTGACGCACTGGATTTTATGGGGCTGCCTGGCGCGACCTTCGGGCTGCGCCCTTTGTGGAACTGCCCCAAGATTGTCGGGCGGGCGTCAACGATTCAGTTGGGGCCCAAAACGGGCAAAGCACCAACGGTGCATTTGATTTCACCCGTAATTGCCAGCATCACCACTGACGATCGCGTGTTGGTGATTACCGGTGGCACTGAAGGGATTTCGTGTTGGGGTGATATTTTGGCGAATGCTGCCAAGATGAAAGGGATTCGCGGCTCAGTGATTGACGGGATGAGCCGCGATATTGAGGGTAGCGAATCCATCGACTACCCCGTGTACGGCCGCGGGCTAACGATGATCAGCGCGCGCAATCGCTTAGTGCAAATCGCGTCAGGCACGCCGATTATTGTGGCGGGCGTGACAGTGTGCGAAGACGATTACGTGATTGCCGACCGCTGCGGTACCGTCTTTGTACCAGCAGCAAAAATTGACGAGGTCTTAGCCTTAGCGCAACGCATCGCCTCACGCCAAGACGGCATGGTGCAAGCCGTGCGCGCGGGTCAATCGGTTGAAGACGTGATGCACGACAAAAAGTTTGAAGCCATCAAGACGTAACTGATTGGAAGTGATTAGACCTGATTGTTGAATCTCAAAGCTAAATCAAGTCTTAATCAGCTTGATTTGGTGCTTGAAGCTCAAAATCAAAGCCAGACTCTCGCTGATGGCGAAGCGCCAAAATATTAACCAGGTTATGCGCCTGCTCGAAACTATAGAGGGCAACGTAACCAGAGCGTCCGTACGAGATGACGAGCTCTCGTAGGCCTGACTCAATCGAACGACCAATCAGCGGATGACGCACCAGTAGGCTAATTGCCTCGTCAATTAAATCTAAAGTCGAATGAACAGCACCAGGCTGCTGCGCAAGAAGAAAATCAGTGATTCGGTTTAGATCTGTCAGGGCGACCTTGCTGTAAAAAATCTTTACCAAGGTTTCGCCTTTAGCGACGATAATTTTTTACCATCGGCGCGCGCACGCAAACTGGCGAAGACATCTTGATGCGTAAAACCCTTTTTAGACTTAAGCGACTGTGCTTGAGCCACCAGTGCTTCAGCAATCAGTTGCTGGCGCTGAGTCGCTAGTACCGTCGCACGGTTGATGGCCTCGACCATAAAGGCATGCGGTGTAACGCCTTCTTCTTGCGCGATTAGCGCCACCGTGTTTCTTAAGTCTTCAGATAGTTTGAGTGAGGTCGTGGCCATAGATGTCGCCAAATGTAATCATTGAAGTAGGTGCTACTAAAGTAACACCTATTCTACCGAACGACACTTGGATCGTCAAACCGAACTAGCACGTAAAGTCAGCTTCAGACGAGGGCGCAGCGCTGCGCCGGCAACGCTCAACGTTACCGCGTCAGCATTGTCTTAACCTGTCAAACCCACCGACATCCCACCGCACACATAAAGCAGCTGGCCTGTGATGTAACCGGCTTTCGGATCAAGCAACATACAAATTGCGTGTGCAACGTCTTCGGGAGTGCCAAAGCGCCCGACGGGAATCGACGCCATAATTTTTTTGGTTTGGGGCAGCTCTGGGGGGTTGCTATCCAAAAACAAATCAGTCGCGATCGGACCTGGTGCAATGGCGTTAACCGTGATGCCTTGGGTGGCGGTCTCTAATGCCCAAGTGCGGGTCATGCCGACCAAGCCCGCCTTGGTACCACCGTACACAGTGCGGCCATCTTTGCCAAGCATCGCACGACTGCTGAGATTCACAATGCGGCCGTATTGATTGGCACGCATCGCAGGCAGTACGCCCTGCATCAACAGCAGAGGTGCCACCATATTGAGGGCAACCATCTCTTCGATTTGCTCGGCCGTCACGTTTTCAATTTTGGCCACGTGAATCATTGCAGCGTTATTGACCAAACTCAAAATCTGTTTTTTAGCGGCCCAGTCGCCAATCGCCTCACGCGTGCGCTTGGCATCGCCTAAGTCAACCGATTCAAAAATCTCACCCGGCAATATTTGCTTAGGTGCGGTGCGGCTAAAGTTCAAAACCTCGTAACCCTCGCTGAGCAATCGTTCAACGACTGCACGACCAATCCCGCGGCTACCGCCGGTGACTAACGCTGTTGTTCCTTTCATTCTGCTTTGATTCCTCTTTCTTTGACGAGCTTGCCCCATTTGGCGCGCTCAGCTTGTTCAAATGCACCCAACTCTGGTCCAAACCGGTTGCCCGGTGTAGCCGCCATCTTGGCATAGGCTTGCACCACCTTGTCAGTCTTAAGACCTTCGCGTGATGCCGCAATCAGTTTATCCATTACCGCCGCGGGCGTGCCTCGAGGTGCGTAAATCGCAAACCAGGCTGTGACGTCAAAACCAGCGGCACCCGACTCAGCAAAGGTTGGCAGACTGGGCGCTTGGGGGCTACGCTCTGCTGAAGTCACCGCAATCCCACGAATTCGACTGCCGTCGTTAATTTGATTGATGGTACCGGGCAAGTTATCGAACAACAGATCAATCTGACCACCAATTAAGGCAGGTAAAGAGGCCGATACGCCTTTGAAAGGAACATGGAGCAACTCAATGCCGGTGACAGCCTCAAAATACGCTGCCGTCAAATGAACAGACGAACCGATGCCGGGCGTGCCATAGGTCAGCTTCTTATCTTTTGCCTGTTTGGCTGCATTAATCACATCTTGCAGGGTTTTCCAGGGTGAGGTCGCAGCCACTGAGAGCACGTTAGGCGTGGTTGAAACCAACGCAATCGGTGTGAGATCTTTTTCGGGATCAAACTGCATCTCTGGATAAATAAACTGATTAATTGTTTGAGTGCCAATCGTACCCAGACCAATCACATAGCCATCAGGTTTGGCGCGTGAAACATACGTCATGCCAACGTTGCCGCCGGCACCCGGCCGGTTTTCAACGACCACGGTTTGTTTAAGCGCCAACTCGAGGGCTTGCGCCATCGAGCGACCAAACATATCGGCTGCACCGGCTGCGGGGTACGGCACCACCAAGGTCAGGGGCCGCGACGGAAACTCTTGTGCGTAAGCGACTGAGGCGCCCACGGTCAACAAACTAACAACAGCAAACGCCGAACACAAAATGCGGCGAACAAAATACGGGTGCTTCATGTTTATCTCCGGGCCAACTCGTGGGAACGTATTTTTAACGTATTCGTACTATAGTGACGGATGTGAATATAGCAGTACAACCCAATGGGCATTTAGGCATGACAGCACGATCACTCTTCTTTTCTGAGCGCATGGCGACCTTAGCCAAGACCCATGCCAATCACCCTGCCTTGATTGACAGAGACACCCCGATCACTTTTGCGGCACTGCATCAACAGGCGTTACAACTGGCTGGCAACATGGCAGCTATTGGCATCAAGGCGCACGACCGCGTCGCCGTCTGGCTGCCCAACTGCACCGTCTGGGTACAAACTTTTTTAGCCTGCGCGCATTTGGGCGCAACCGTTTTGGCCGTGAACACGCGCTTTCGCAGTCAAGAGGTCGCAGACATTATCGGGCGTGGCAAAGCCGACTGGCTAGTCTTGTGGCCTGATTTCAAGGGCATCGCCTTTGCTGACATGCTCGCGGATATCCCGCAAGAGCTACTGACGCGCCTGCATGGCGTATTGGCCGTGGGCGACCCCACTAGCGCTGCGATGACAGCAATCGCCGAGCGGGGTCATACCCTACATGCGTTGACCGACTTACTTCAGCGCAACCACCCCGTGCCCCAAGCCTTTGGTCAGGCACCCGCGCTTTGCTTTACCACTTCGGGCACCACCTCATTACCAAAGTTTGTGGTGCACGATCAACACACCTTGCTGGTGCATGCCGATGCAATGCAAAAAACGTTTGAGTACAACCAAACTAGTCGCATTCTGGCGAGCGCGCCATTTTGCGGCGCGTTTGGATTTTCGACGTTGACGGGCGGCCTGGCCACTGGCTGCACCGTTGTGTGCGAACCAGTGTCTGACACGCACAGCACGCTTGAACAAATTCGCAAGCATCAGGTCACCCACACCTACGCTAACAACGAATCACTTTTAAAACTGTTTGAAGCCGCCCCCTCGCCCGCAACGTTTGCCAGCTGCAAACTGTTTGGTTTTGCGAGTTTTTCGCCCGCCATCACTACACTGCTTGAAGAGGCCGAGCGCAATAACATCGCGCTGACGGGCTTGTATGGCTCGAGTGAGTTACAAGCGCTGATGGCCGCGCAACCACTTGACCCATCACAAGGCGACATCAGCGTACGCTATCTTGCGGGCGGTCGGTTGATTCACCCAGAGGCGCGGGTTCACGCGCGCGACCCAGAAACGGGCCAGCTTGCACCGCATGGCGAATCAGGCGAAATCGAAATCAAATGCGCCAGCCAGATGTTGAGCTACCTCGACAACCCAGACGCGACCGCACAAGCCTATACCCCTGATATCTTTTTTAAAACGGGCGACCTAGGCTACACCGTCAGCGACACCCAATTTGTATTTCAGACGCGTATGGGCGACTCGATGCGCTTATCGGGTTTTTTAGTGAACCCCGCCGAAATCGAACATGCTATTGAGGCGTTGCCCGGCGTACAGGCTTGTCAAGTGGTCGGTGCCACCCAAGGTACAAAAATCTTACCTGTTGCCTTCGTCATCTTATATGCTGGTTCGCAAGCGGACCCCGTGCGTTGGGCAGCCGAGTGCAAGCGCACCATGGCGGGCTACAAGGTACCGGTGCATTTTGAAGTAGTGAGCGAGTTTCCCACCGTTCAAAGCGCCAACGCCGTCAAGATCTTAAAAAATAAGCTGCGCGAAATGGCCAGTGAGATTCTTACGAGAACAGCTTAAATGTTTAACCTTGATTCATTACTCTTGCCGTTTTTTGAAGATAGCCAT
>Ga0114958_10003130_pt1 | contig 12014 bp, 14 predicted proteins | sample C_130208_EF_Meta_FD_89577 | JGI IMG/M metagenome (GOLD analysis project Ga0114958, IMG submission 89577) | Freshwater microbial communities from Lake Croche, Canada to study carbon cycling - C_130208_EF_MetaG | ecosystem: Environmental > Aquatic > Freshwater > Lake | place: Lake Croche, Canada... | reverse complement strand
TCCCTGCGAGATAATCTGCGACGAGATCGCGTGATCCGCCAAGACGTTTGCCAGTTCTTTCTGGTCCGTCGTTGCAAGTTTGTCGAGGATCACCGAGACCGTGCACTGCGGACCACGCCGCCGCGCACTAATCCCAGCGATCGCTTCTGCTAGGTTTCCCATCAGCCACAAGCCTCCTACTGCTTCGCTGCTGGCGATTGCCGAGCCCCGCTCGGACGGTCGGTATCTCCGACCTTTACTTCTTCTCTTTGATTCCAAACGCCGTTTGTTTAGGGTCAAGGTACTTGACCAGCACCTGAAGGCCCGAGGCAAGACCAGCCGAGAGCACAATGCTCATGTTTGGTCCGTCGATTTGGAGTAATGGCACTCCGAGGCCCAACGCGCATGAGATGGATACGAGCAAGAAACAGCGGCTGAACTCAAGAAGGGCTTCGTCAATGCCGGTGTTGTCCTTGATGTGCTTGAGGAATGCGATGATCTTTGCGGTCATGGTGTGTTCCTTTCCTGTCGCGGCGGTTGCCGCGGCGATAACGTTCACGCCCTCAGAGGCGATGCCCTTCCAGTCGGCGTCCTTGAGCTGCTCCAACTCTTCGGCGACCGTGGGCGACTTCTTGGCCGTCACTTGGCGGTCACAATCAGAAGCGCCTTGTAGTCGGCGGAGATGACGCCAGCCTTTACCTTGCTGCTGGCGATTTGTCGAAGCTGCGCCTCGGTGACGGGGACGGCAAACTTCTCGGCATCCGTCTTGTCGTCGCGCGTTGGGCAGGCCCACTGGAACTTGTGATCGGCGCACCACGCGGCGGAGGTCATGTGCCCGTAGCCTTTCTTGAAGTGAGCAGGATCGGTCTTCGCCCACCACTTTGCCCAAGCGTCGTGCCATTTCGAGATGTGCACTTCAGGCGGATAAAATGATGGACCCTGTTGGACCCAGACCATAAGCGCCGCGCCAGCCTTGGCGGCGGTCATTGCGTCGTCCCATGACTTTGCGTATCTCGCCTTGGCACCGAGCACGGCAATCGTCTTAGCAGCCTCGGGGAGTGAGCCGCCTGCGTCGTTGACGCCTTGCTTATCCTTGCGCCCGGTGGCCTTCTCAAACGCTGCAACGCCGTCAGCGGCGGAGAAGTCCTTGCCGGGTGCGTACTGATTCACCCAAGAGACGCACGCAGCGGAGCTGCTCCAGGTGCAGTCGTCTAGGATCTGATTGGCGACGCCTTTCACTTGAGCCTCGGCGTCGGCGTAGAGTTGCGACTTGACGCGGTATTGCATCAGGCGATTCCCTTCTTGACGATAATTGCGATTGCGCGCCCTGCGGCTTCGTGATCCAGCGCGGCGCTTACGGGAAAGCCTTCGGTCACGCCCTCGGCGTAGTCGTTGCCGTCCTCAGCACGAATCCACAAGGTGCCGCCGTAGGCGCTGTTGTTATCATTCGGGACAAGCGCCACCCACTCACCGGGGGCGGTGTCAATCTTCGTCCAGCCCTGCTCGTGGATGTCCTCAATGTGATCTGCAGTCGTCATCTAGTCGCCGTCCTTCCATCGCAATGGGCCCGTTGCGAGCCATACCAACGTGAGCCCTAAGAACAGGGCGGTCATCGTGCTTTGGGTTTCGCTGCCGGACGGCAGTGCCAGTAAGGCAAACAGCAGTCCAATCACTACCCAGAGGCCAGAGATCAGATCGTTGATGAAGCGCTTCAACATGGTTCATTTCGCCTTTCGGATGTTGGTAGCAGCCGCTGCCGCTGCGGATGCGATTTGGGAGATGACCAGCGCGACGGCGACGGGGCGCGCTTTGGCTTTCTGCGCGGGGCTGAGGTCTTGCCCGAGCTTGGTGATCTTTGAGACCGCGGCGCCGACCGCCTCAGCAACCGCTTTCGTTGCCGCGTCTACCGCTTGCGATACGGCCTCAACGGCATTTGCCGGAGGCTGCGGTGTTTCTGTAGGCGTAGGTGTGGGCTCCATCGAAGGCGACGCTGCAGGAGACGGATCAGGTGATGAGGACTCAATCGGTGACGGTGATGGCGTCGGCGGTGGTGTTGGCGTAGGTGTCGCGGTAGGCGACGGGCTTACGACTTCTGAAGGACCAGGGCGAGTAGTAGGAGTAGCGCTAGGAGTAGGTTCAGGCGTAGCAATTGGCGTAGGTTCCACGGATGGTGACGGTTCGGGCGTCGGCTCGGGTGTGGCAGTCGGGTCCGGTGTTGGAGATTCGGTTGGTGATGGGTCAATGGTCGGCTCCTCAGTTGGCGTCGGGCTTGGCGTTGCCTCCGTTGACGGTTCAACCGACGGCGATGGTTCAGGGATTGGCAGTGGGGAAGTGGTGAGCCACGCAGGCGGGACAGTGCCGTAGCCGCTTGGTGATCCGTAGTCAAGGCGTGCGCACGCGCCACCACCCCACTCAAACATCCAGACGTCTAGTGCGTAGGACTGAGCGGCGACCAGTTGCGAGTAGCCCTCGTTCGGTCCCGACCAGTGCCCGCCGCAACCGTGGAAATTCCAGTCGTCAATGGTCACCACGCCGTCCAGCGTCATGTACCAGCCGTCATCGCTCCAGTTGAGGAACTCCCATTGGCCGCTTTCTGGAACGGTAAGCCAGCCAGAGAAGTGCACCATGAACTGGTCGCGTGGGCAACCGTCGGAGACGACGCCTCCACCCCAGTCAAAGTCAATGTTCGGGACGACGGCGACGTAGCACGGCTCCCAATCAGGCGGCGTCTCCCACGGGTGAAATGCCTGCGCGGTGAAGCCGCTGTAGACGGTCATCGTCACGCCTGGCTGCGGCGGCTCTTCAGCTCGGACGATCGGAAGGAAGAAGATTGTGGTGAAGATCAGACCGAGGAGCGGGAACGCAACGCGTTTCATTTACCTTGGGACTGAAGCCAGGCAAGCAGGGCGCCAACACCCGAGACTCCCAAAAAGGCGCCAATTCCCTTGAGGACGGTGAGGCCGCCCTTCATCTGGTCAAGCTGGGACTGAAGGCGGTCAATCTTTTCGCTCTGCGCGTCAAGGCGCTCAATGATTGCATCTACCTGGTTGCGAGTCATGCTGGCTCCTCGGTTGGTGGGGGCGAGAACTCGCCCGTGGTTGCATCATAGGTGCCGCCGATCCAGGCGGGGAGGTCCGTGGTGATAAGCGAGGTAGCGCCAAAGAGCGCCGCGTAGGTTCGCAGGAACGCGTCGCGTTGCACTTCGTTGAGCTCGCCCGCAATGACTTGCACGACTACGTTTTGAGAATTGAGAAAGATAGTATTCATCAGGCGATGTACGCGACGACAACGATTCCGTCGCCGCCCTTTCCGCCCGTCCCCGCCGTGGCGGTTCCGTCTTGTCTCGCCGTAGCCGAAGGGTATTGCCACGCAACTCCGCCACCACCACCGCCCCCCGCGCCGCTGTTTGCCGAAGCAGTTCCGCCCGCCCCACCTGTAATCGATACGATTGCAGTTCCACTGCCCGTGTAACTTGTGAGATTGTAGAAGTAGCCGCCTCCGGCTCCTCCGCCGCCGCCGTTTCCGCCCGCGCCGCCCGCGCGAATTTCCGACGGACTGTCGTTCTTCCCGCCATATCCGCCAGCCCCGCCGCTCGCAATGATTCCAGCCGCACCGCCTGCTCCGCCTGCGCCGCTAGTGACGTTTAGGGTAGTTACCGTGCCACCTGCAACCGTTACGGTTCCGACGCCGGTTCCTCCCGCGCCTCCAGCCGTAAACGTTGAGTAGACGGGCATCTGGGGCGTCGCGTATTGCGTGCTCACGGTTCCCGACGGGTCAGCGGTCAGAACGTTGGTACCTGCAGCGAGCGTTGCTGCTCCGCCCACGCTTGCGAGCAATGCAAGTCCGTAGATTGTCGTCGTCGCTGTTGCCCCAGCGATACCTCCAGCCGAACCAGTTCCAGCCGTGCTTGCGTTTGCGCTTCCTCCACCGCCGCCTGGAATTGAAAGATAAGAGCCGAACGTCGTAGCGCCCCCGTTTGCGCCGACTCCGCCGTATGCTTCAATGGCGGTTCCTGCATTGCCGCTGGCTTTGACCGTCACGGCCGCGGTGCCACCAACCCCACCCGCTCCAATGCCGATTGAGATTGTTGAGACGTCGCCGACGTAAAGGTTTTGTGCGTAGGCCCAACGCGAAGACGCGCCTCCGCCGCCGCCAAATGGCCCTGCGCCGCCCGTAGTGCTGTTGGCGCGGCGCACGCTGCCACCGCCTCCACCGCCACCTCCGCCAACGGCAATGACGCCAACGAGATAATTGACTCCGGTTGGTCGCGTCCAGGTTCCCGACGAGGTGAACGTCTCGGTCACAAGGAAGGCAGAGTTAGCGCCGACCTTGGTGGAGAGCAGCGCGGATTGGATGGTGACGCTCGTTCCCGAGGTCACGTCGGCGGTCGCGGTGAGGGTGAACGTCACGTCAACAATCTCGGCGCTTGCGTTGATGGCCGTCCCATTGGTCGTGGTGAATCCGCTGAGGCTCGTCCACGTCGTGTTGTCGTAGACCGTCCCCACGGTTGCCGATCCAACGCTTGAACCGCCGCCGTCGTAATAGACCACGGAGGCGGCGAAGTTCCATTGCGTCGTGCTGGAGTACGTTCCGTTCTTGGTGAGCACGGCAAAAAGTTTCTGGCGCAGGCCGAGGTTGTCGTCGTTGGCGGGAATGTAGGAGCGAGTCTTCAGCACGAACGTATCGCCCGAGACCGCGGTCGTCGGGTCAATCTTGACGCCCCAGGTGCCCGTCGCCGTGGAAAACGACATGGTTGCCGAGATGTTGCCGGCGGAAGAGTCGTCGACCGACCAGTACGGGAGAGGGTTGGACGAGTCGCTGATTGCCGAGCTGACGTTTGGCGGCGTCTGGTTGAAGGTCGGGTTGGCAAGGGTGTAGATGGATTGCAAGAGCGGTGCAGCGCCGAGCGGGCTGTCGCCAAAGCTGTTGCCTGAAGAGATTACTCGGTTCCCTGAGGCGTCAACGATCCCCGACATGCGGGCGACGAGCGAGTTGTCTGACGAGCCGAATCGGTCTGCCATGTTCAGCCTCCTACTTGATAAGCGCGGTGAGGGTATTCACCCCGCGGCGGTTGAAGGTGATGCGGACAACTTGGTAGAACGAGCCAGGCTCCAGCGACCAGTCCACCTGCTCGATGCGGTACAAGCCAGAAAGCGCGAGGGGGCCTGCGTTGATCTCCACCCATTGGCCCGGTTGCCATGAGTTGACCATTGAGAAGGTTGTCGCGGTCCCCGTCAGACCCGTGGTAGTTCCCGTTCCCGATCCTGCGACCTTGAACGTAGTGGAGTCGGCGCCGACGATGGTTCCACCCGTGACGGTGTAGCCGGACGATGCAAGCCCGAGGCTTGCGGTGGTGACGAGTTGCCCCACCGCAAAGGTTCCCGCACTTGACGAGTAGGTGTACGTCATGGTCCCAGCCGCGGCGCTGACGCCCGTGACGGTTGCGGTGCCGTTGACCGCGTAACCTGCGGTGAAGCCAAGGTTGTTCCACGAAGCGGTTCCCGCACCGCGTAGCTCAAAGGTAGAGCCCGCAAGAAGTGGCACCGAACGCTCAAGGAAGAATGATGAGGCGGTGCGGGCAAGCGTCTTCGTAGCGTCGGCGCCCGTGGTGAGGGAGTAGTCCACCACCTGGTCAAAGACGGGTGAGCCCGGGCGCGAAGCGTAGCCCGCCTTCGTGTACGTCAACGTCTGCGCGCCCGCCCCCGAGGCGCTAAGGAAGATGCCTTGCTTGACCGCGTTGTGATCCCAGCGGATTGCAAGGGCGAACGACGAGATGACCGACTTTCCAACGGTGTCGGGGTTCTCGTTGCCGGTGATCGCAATGGCGTAGGGCGCGGTGGCAAAGGTTGGCTTCACGGTCGTGTCGGCGGCGGCATAGTTGAGCCGCGCCTGGTTGTCGACCCAGTACCGACGCACCCGCTGATCTTGCCCCGTGTACGCCTCAATCACGGTATCCAACGCGCCGCGCAGGGTGCTTGCGTTAATAACGAAGTTGGTGGAGTTCGGCTGCTCGGTCAACGTAGAATCCTTGGGCGCGGTGATCATGGTCGTCGTCCCAGTTGCGAGCAGGCGCTGCACGGCCTTGTCCGAGGAGTGCTTGACGTTTGCAGCGGCAAGCACCTGCTTGACCGCATCCGACTCCCGAGTGCCTGGCTGGATGGTAATCGTGGAGGTGAGCGCCGCCGTTGACGAGTTGAGCGGGATCACGTTTGCCTGCTCGTAGACAGACAGTTTTGCGTTGGTAAGGCTAAAGACGGGGGTGCCGCTAACTTGCCAGCCCGCGTCATAGATTCTTGGTAGGAGCATGTTAGTCGCGGCTACCACTCCCGAACCCGAAAGACTAAAGGTCAGTGGCGTTCCGTTTATCGCTCGCACAAAGGCCGCGCCCGTAGAGGCGACGCCGTCAACCTTGAACGTGCCGCCGCTCGTATACGCCAGACCCGTGATCACTACGCTGGTCTTGTAGGTGTCGGAGCCGATGGTGTACGTCGGGGTCAACGCGTGCCGCTGTCCCGTTGAGACAACCTGCAAGAATCCAGTTGCGTTCGCAACCGCTGAGATGCTCGTGATGGAGACGGCGTTGATGGTGTTGCCAGCGGCGTCGGTCGAGGTTGGAGCGGTGCCGTCTGCCGTTCCATAGACGTAGGTGAACTGGTTAGTCGCCGCGTTGACGCTCGTGACCGCCACGTTTGTAACGTTGAACCCCGACGCCAACGCCGTTCCTCCGCCGATGACGTTGCGAATGGTGATGTTTGTGGCGGGCGAGGTCGAGAAGTTGTGCGGGGTCAACGTGGTCACGGTGACGGTTCCGCCCGAGGAGACGGGCGGCGTGCCGAAGTCAATTGTTGCGGTGGTTGCAGGGGCGCCCACGGCGACCAAGCGGTCCAGCGTGCCGTTCAGGTCAATGAGCCCAACCTGCGCGTCCGTACCTTGACCGCCCTTGTTGAGCTGCGCGTCTACCGAGTCCAAGAATCCGACGAAGAGGATGTCGGAGAAGTCTGCGGCGGGCGTTGCCCCAGTATTTGCCTTAATCATGCGGAAGCGTGTCTGGTCGGGGATCGTGGTAAACCACGGGCCCGTAGACGGGGTGACGTCTTGGTGCACCATGAAGCCGAGCGACGACGGCTGAGAGTCGCCCGAGGCGCCCATGCTCACTGAGCCGAGTTCGATGTAGAGCGCGTTGTTGCGCGCCGTGCCCGAGGTGTAGTTGATCGTCGGCGGGAGCAGGTCCACGGAGGCAACCGCCGAGGTGACCGTTGCCGTGCCGCTTGCGGTTCCGAAGACGTAGGTAAACGCCGTGCCACTCGTGACCGTCGCCGTGCCGACGCCGTTGAACGCCGTGCCGGCTCCCGTCATTCCCGCCATTTGCACCACGGCACCCGTCCACAATCCGTGCGAGGACGAGGTGGTGACCGTGACGGTACCGCCCACGCCGATCGCGGAGGCGACCGGGTTGACGTCCATGTACAGGCAGAACGGCGCGGTGCCTGCCATTTACTTATTCCGACCAGTGACGCGGGAGTTTGGGGCGATGTTCTTTGACTGGAAGTAAAGCTCGGTGTTCAGCGAGGAGTAGGCGTCACGCCCCATCTTCCAGGTGCTCTTGACCGTGACCGCGGGAGCCCATGGCGTAGTGGCTCCGCCTCCGTATGCGGGCACCATAGGCGTTCCGTTCTTGATCGGGTTGAACGGGGTCGTCCCTTTTCCGGGTCCGATGACGGGCTGCTTTTTCGCTTCCGCCTTGAGGCCGTCTTGAATCTTTCTGCCAAGGTCTCGCTGCGCGCGATCCGCAGCGCGCTTCGCCTTAGCGGCTGGAGAGTTTTCTCCCTGCGCGATCTGGTTGATCGTTGCCACCACGGCGGCAACGGCAAGGACCGCAAGAAGGAATGGAACGGCGGCGGCAACCGTTAAGCCGCCTGCGGCAAGCGTTCCGCCTGGGGCGGCCGCAGAGCCCAGGGCGCTCCCAGCGGTTGCGGTGCCAAGGTTCCCAGCGAACTTCTTGATTAAGATTGCGACGGCTTGTCCGGTTAGCCCCTCGGTCATGCCTTCAATCACGCCCTTTGCAACGGTTCCCGCAAAGTACGCCTGAATCGGGTCAACGCCCGAGGCAATAAAGTTAGCGGCAATAGCGCCGCGGATGCCGCCGAGTGCTGCGCCAAGGCCCGTCAGGGCGACGCGAATAGAGCCGCCTGGTCCGAGGATGTCGTTGGCGGACTTCCCCATGCCGACAAACTTGTCGATCAGACCTTGAATGTAGTCCTTAATCTTTGGGATAGCGCCTTCAACCGACGAGACAACGCTTGGTAGTTTGGCAAGGATCTTGGTCGCAATGGTATCCGCGAACGCTTGGATCTTTGGGAGGTTCTGAGTAATGTCGCCAATGACCTTGGCAAGGATTGGCTTTAGCCCGTTGAAGACCTTGGTGACGGCGGGGAGCAGGGCGGTTCCAATGCTCTCCTTAAGCTCGCGAAGGTTATCTTGCACAATTGCAAAGGAGCCGGCAAAGGTGTTCGCGTAGGCTTCCGTGGACCCCGTGAACTTGGCGTTGATTGCGTTGACCGCCGCGAGCCCCTTGATCTGGTTGTTGATGGTCTTTGTAGTGGAGACGACGACCGCCTGGCCCTGCTTGTCCAGCTTGATCTTTTCGCTCGTGACCTTTGTGCTGGTCTTGAGCTCAATGCCAAGCTGCTTTGCGGCTTTGCCGTTTCCCTGGTACGCCTTGCCAACAAGGGCGGTCGCCTCGGCAAGGCCCATGTGCTTGGCGCGCGCAACCTCCATCGCAACCGTGTTGATCTTTTGCGCGTCCGAGAACTTCTTGGTGAACTGGGTTGCCGTGGCAATAGACGCTCGGGTTTCGTCGTCGGTGAACGCGAGTTCTTGACCCTTTTTGATTAGAGCGTCCACGCTCTTAAGGTTGGCGTCGGTTGCCATTTTGCGCGCCTTAAGGACGGCAACGAGGCCAGTGGACGCGACCTGGTCTTCAGCCGCGGCCTTGACGGCGCTTGCGGCAAAGGCGATCACCCCAGCGGTTGCAAGCCCGACGCCCGCGCCGATTTTCTTAAAGTCGGAACCGAAGGTGCTTGCGGTTGAGGAAACGGCCTTGAACGACTTTCCGAGTAATCCCGCCTCAACGCGGATCTTGCGCATTGGGCGAGAGACGGCATCTTTCCCGACGATGCCAACGTTGATCTGTCGATCGTTAGACGCCATGGCTATTCTCCCGTCTGTCTTGCGCGGATGTTGAGGATGCGCTGTTGGAAGGCATCGTCAACGAGGAATTTGTTGGTGATCTTTGCGGTGTTGGCAAGCATCTTTGGCGAGGCGCGCTCAACAGCGGCGGGGACGAATGGGCGGCCGGTGAAGCCTGGGTGTTCCACGCGGCTCACCACTTTGGAGCCGAAGTGAAGGAAGCGGTGACGACGAGCCTCAATGCTGTGCGGTCGAGCTCCCTTAGTGTAGATCCAGGCGTACCACGCACCCTTGCGATCAGAGCGGCGGGCGCCGAGCCCAATGCCGACAACCGAGGCAGGCGTCATGAACCGCGAGGCTCGCGCGCGGATAGCGCCGCGAAGTCTTCTGGTGCCGTATTTCTGACTTGGCACCTGGGCGCGGACGTCGGGGACAATGGATTTCGCGCCGCTGGTCAGGGCGGATTGCAAGACCGTTGCGAACGTCTTTGCGTCGTAGCGGCGTTCGATCTCGTCCTCAAACGCCTTGAGCGCTTGATACGTCTCGTCGGTGAACTTCACCTCAAATTCTGATTGGACCCGCCCCATCGCCTTTGGATTGTTTGGCATCATCGCTCCTTTGGGGTCAGGTCCTGCTCAAGTTGCCAAGCGCGGAGCAGAGCGGCGCCGTCCTCCTCCTCCAGAATCTCGTGGGGGAGTTTGTGAAAGATCTTGGCGAGCAGGTGCGCGATTACCTCGATCGACGGAACGACCGGGTGACCGAGGGCGATTCTCGTCGCCTGCTGCCTCAGCGAGGGGGGAGCGTCGCCATGGCCTCCGACCAGAGCGTGATCGCCTTGCCGACCGCGTCGTAGTCGCAGACGGTTGCAGCCGACGCGGCAACGCCGCCCTCGTCATCCGGAAAGTTGTGCTCAACGCAGATGGCGTCCCACGCCTCGGCGATACGGTCAAAGTCGCCCGACTGCAGGTCCTGCAGGCGCTTGAGCGGAAACGTCACGCGAAGCGTGGCGGTCCAGCCGACCCACGGCTCGGGAAGGTTGATTGTGACGGTGCGGGATTCTGGTCGCTTTGCTGCGGTTGCCATGAGATGCCTCCTACTTTTGTTGGATGAAATAAACGCCCCCCAAGCCCGAAGGCTCAGGGGGCGCGACGCCCCCAATCACGGGAGCGATTAGATCACGGGAGAACGGCGAGCGTGTCGCTGATTACGCGGATGCGGAGTGCGGCACCGCTGACGGTGTCGTAGTTCACCACGCCGCGCGCGCTAATCGTGGTCACGCCGTTGGTGTCGCCGGCAAGGGGCGTCACTTCGGCGAAGATCACACAAGCGAGGATGTCGACCTGGCGCGATCCGTCCGTCCAGGTCAGGCGCCAATAGGTTGGCGTGCCTGCGACAAACTTGTCGTAGATCTGGGCGATGGCATCCGTGCCGCCGCTGACGGTGAGCGCGAGCTCGCCGAGGAGCGGAGCGGCAAACGCCGAGTGGCCCGTGAACGAGACAGAGCCGTTCTGGTAGGCGATCGCCTGGTTCGGCGTGGTGATGTCAAGGGACCAGTCGCTCAGGTAGCTGAACGCTGTTCCGCCCGTGATCGCCGCCGTGCCCGATGCGGTGGATGCGGCGTTGACCGCAAAGGCGGTGCCGTCGGCGTAGAAGTACGCCTTCCACAATCGCCCCGCAAGGTTGGCAATGTCGGTCGGAAGTACGTCGGCGAGGACGGTCGTGTCCTTGCTCAACGTCTGCCCGAACGCTTCAATCGTCGCCGAGGTCAAACCGTCTGCCGATGCCTTCAGACCAATCTTGGTCGGGAGAACATAGTTCAGCAGGTACTGCTCGGTCCCTGGGTTGGAGTTGCCGCCCGTCGCCACAAGGGAGAAGGACTTTGGCGCTGGGATTGCCGTCCCCGAAAGGACGAAGTTGTAGTCCCAGACGTTCGCCGTGCCGGCAAGGCCGAGGGCGGTTGCGCCTGCGGTTCCGAGCGCGGTTGGCGTTCCAGCCGTGGCGTTCTGTACGCCGGCAAGCCAGACGGGAAGTTCGTTAACGGGGACGCCTGGCTCGTTCAGAGAGATGGTTGGCATCTTTGCCGTGACCGTGGTGCGCTGCGCGATGCCCTTAACGAGAAGCCCGACGCTGCGGTCGGACTGGTCGTCAACGGTGACGCCTGCGTTGATGTACCCGGTCGGGTCAACCATGAGGCGGCGTCCGCCCGATGTAAAGCTCGGGCTCGTGCCGAAGGTTGACTCACTCTTGAGCACCGCCTTCGACAGGAGAATCGAGCCGCTTGTGATTGCAGCCATGTGCTAACTCCTTCTCCGAGGTGATCCCTCGGCTGTTGATTAACTCCTGCCGCCACCCTGTGGTCGGCGCTTCACCCCAGCTAGGCGCTGGCGTTGTATGACTCGCCCTTCGTTGCCTCAACCGTCACGTCAACGACGACGAGCTCAGAGCCGCCGTAGTCGTCCGTTGCGATGGAGGTGTTAATGACGCTCACCTGGTCAACCAATCCCGAGAGGGTGGTTGCACCGAGGAAGATGTCGCGCAGGGCCGTTCGGTAGGCATGCAGCGCGGGGAACCGACGGGCGAAGTCGGTTGGTGAGCCAAGGTAGAGGCGCACGGTGAACGTGCCGGTGATGATGCGAGACGCTGCGCCGTAGATAATCTGATCATTGCCTGGCAAGACGATCGCGTATGGGAGCACCTGCAAGACGTCGGGCGGTGTGGAGGTGGCGCCGCGAATGGCGGGCACGCCTGCGGGGACGGTGACCGTGGCGACGCGAGTCGCGATGGCGGCGGCGATGCTGGCGTCGTTGTAACTCACTCTGGGGCCTCCTCAGGCATACGCTCATTCT
>Ga0114958_10003129_pt1 | contig 12018 bp, 14 predicted proteins | sample C_130208_EF_Meta_FD_89577 | JGI IMG/M metagenome (GOLD analysis project Ga0114958, IMG submission 89577) | Freshwater microbial communities from Lake Croche, Canada to study carbon cycling - C_130208_EF_MetaG | ecosystem: Environmental > Aquatic > Freshwater > Lake | place: Lake Croche, Canada... | reverse complement strand
GTCTTGTTTCTGTTCTTTGGTAAATTCTTTTTCAGGAACATCCCCCAATTCATTGATGCCGATAAGGTATAAAATACCTTCCATATCAGGTTTCTTTCCAAAACGTTCGAGTAGCATCTTTTCGACCTCCGTCCACTTTTCCTTAAATTCTATTTCCTCCAGTAAATTCATTTCACAATATTAAGGTCAATATTTCATTTTCATTCGGATATGATGTATTTTTCAAATGTATTTAAACGCATCGTGTATTCATGAGAACATTCTTACTTGCTTTAACCTTACTTGTTTTTTCATTGCAGATGTATGCTCAATTTTCCTTTGAGTTGAAAGTAGAAAATGCAATGCGTGTGGGTAATACAGATCTATTTTCTGTGAATGGCACGGTAATGACAGGCCGCCTGGAAAAGGGTAAGATCTATTTTCTTGAAGATGGTACTAAACTGGTAATTGACAATATCATTTCATCTAAATCGGCTTCGTCTGTGCCTGTTGCGTCTGCCAATGAAAATGTGTCTTTGGCCCTTACCTGCAAAGAGTTTACGCCAGATCATGGTGATGTATTAAGGGCTATCACTACCCGACCATCGATGAGTGGCGGTGGACCGCGATACAATACCAATCAGTTGTCGGAAGGCGTATTGAGTTGCCGCATTAATGGCAAGATATACAGGGCTAAGATGGTAAGTAAACCCGTTTTTATTCGAGCGTCAAACATTTTGGATATGTTTTTCATTGCGGAAGATGAATCCGTGATATGGTTGCAGGTCAATGGATTCTCTGAGATTGCCACAATCCCACATAATACCAAATCTGATACAAGTGAAAAAAATCCATCCTTGGTTTGTAAAGTAGCCTTCTTGCCTAAAGGATATCGGCCAACTGATATGCCAACAGATTATAAGGCTTATGAAGATATGAAAGGCAATTCGGGTATCATCATCACGGCATTAAACAGGTATAAAAAAACTGTTGCTTTGGAGTTTTCGGGTATTTTACGCGCCAATAAAAAGCTAGCAGAAGATAAGGGTAGTTTGGGATTGTTTTATATCAGCGAAGGCCGCGTGGATAATATTGGTTGGGATGCATTCTGATAAAAAATTGAAACGTCAAAACGAATTGAGTTGAAGGCAATCAATTCACTAAGAAATACCAGCGTCTACGATAATTGTTGTTTCATCGATACAATTTTCATCTCTTACCCTACCTTTGCCTCAAAACACATACCCTTGTCTCTATCATCTATCAAACATTATGTTTCGCTTGTTAAATTCAGTCATACCATTTTTGCTATGCCATTTGCATTGATTGGATTTACATTGGCAGTGTCTAGAGACGATATGGTGTTTCATTGGCGATTATTACTATTAGTGATTCTATGTATGGTGTTTGCCCGCAATTCAGCAATGGCATTTAATCGATACATCGATGAGAAGTTTGATAAACTCAACCCTCGCACTGCTGTTCGAGAAATTCCCTCGGGTATCATTCCAAAGCAACAAGCGTTATGGTTTGTGATAGTCAATTGTCTCTTTTTTATTGCCGCTACTTTTTTTATTAATCAGCGTTGTTTTTACTTATCGCCTGTTGCCTTGTTTGTAGTCTTGTTTTATAGCTATACGAAACGCTTCACACCGCTTTGCCACCTCATACTTGGTGTGGGTTTATCATTGGCACCCATAGGGGCTTATATAGCGGTTACGGGGCAATTTCATCCGCTTCCAATGTTATTTTCATTTGCCGTATTCACCTGGGTATCGGGTTTTGATATATTGTATGCATTACAAGATGAGGATTTTGACCGGGAACATCAATTAAAATCGATTCCTGTTTTGCTTGGCCGAAAGAATGCGATGATGGTTTCAAACTTGCTGCATTTTGTTACGGCCTTAGTCATCGTTTATATCGGGGTTGTCTACCAATCATCTAGTTGGTATATCATTGGCGCGAGCATCTTTAACGGATTGTTGATTTATCAGCACACACTTGTGAAACACGATGATATTAGTCGCGTAAATCTAGCCTTTGGTACGACCAATGGTATTGCGAGTGTGCTGTTTGCTACATTTGTCATTATCGGTTTATTGGCTTAAGAACATCCAAATTTTTCAATCACACACCCGCTCTATATGCCTCGACTTCTTGCTATTGATTATGGAAAAAAACGGACGGGTATTGCCGTGAGTGATCCTTTGCAACTGATAGCTAGTGGCTTGACTACCGTTGAAACGCCTTCACTCATTCCATTTTTAAAAAAATATTTTTATGAGAACGAAGTGGAATTGGTATTGATTGGGATGCCTAAATCGCTGCGCAACGATGATACGCACGCTACGCCTTTCGTTGAAAAATTTATTCTTCTGTTTCAGAAAACATTTCCCGAAAAGCCTATCAAGACGTTGGATGAACGATTTACATCCAAGATGGCATTTCAAACTATGATAGATAGTGGACTAAAAAAGAAGGACAGACAAGATAAAGGTCTCGTGGATGAAATCAGTGCAACGATACTCTTGCAAGGTTACATGAGTGCGGTTTAGAGTAAAGGAATAGCTAGAAAAAGATACGCTTGTTTTTTAACCTCTAACTTACGTCAATCTTCTGATTCCTACTTTATATTTGCACCCATGATATTACCTGTTGTTGCTTACGGAAACCCTATCCTGCGTAAGGTAGGCGCTGAAATCACGAAAGAATACCCCAATCTTGATGAGTTGCTTGTTAATATGTGGGAGACCTTATATAAATCAAACGGTGTCGGATTGGCTGCACCACAAATCAATCATTCAATTCGTTTGTTTTTGGTTGATAGTGTGCAGATTGTAGAAGGAGCCGATGAAGAAGATATGGACGAATACAAAGATGAGAAGCCTATCAAGCAGGTTTTTATTAATCCAAGCATAGTGGAGCTTGATGGCGAGGAATGGAAATACAACGAAGGCTGCCTCAGTATTCCTAAGATACGAGAAGATGTTTACCGTCATGAACGCGTCAAGCTAGCCTATCAAGATGAAAATTTTGAGCATCATACAACTATATTTCACGGTATTACAGCACGCATCATCTTACATGAATACGATCATATCGAAGGCAAACTTTTTATCGATCATCTTAAACCATTGAAACGACGCTTGTTAAAAGGCAAACTCGACGATATTAGTAAAGGCAAAGTGAAGGTCAATTATAAGATGTTGTTTGCTCGATAAGTAATCAACCTATTACTCTAAACGAATTGGATTCTTAAATTAGTCTATATTCGCTACGTAAATTTTTATCCTTGCAACACGAATCGATTTCTGTTTTAGACATCTTTAAGATTGGCGTTGGTCCTAGCAGCTCGCATACCTTAGGTCCATGGCGAGCCGCGTTGCAGTTTCTTGATACGTTGAGAGAGAATAATCAGCTTGATGCTGTTTCGGCTGTCAGCATCGTGCTATATGGTTCATTAGCTAAAACTGGTCGAGGACATGGAACAGATATTGCTGTCATCTTAGGTCTTTGTGGTGAAGATCCTGTGACCTTTGATGTGTATCAGATTCAGCCACGCATCAATGATATTCGTGCGATGCGTAAAATGGTGTTAGCGGGTCGCCACGAAATTGATTTTATCATCGAAGAAGACATTGATTTTTTGATGGATGAAAGTCTGCCTTTTCATCCCAACGCACTTACCTTTTTAGCAACCCTCACTACGGGGGAACAGCTTGCCCATACGTATTATTCTGTTGGAGGAGGTTTTGTTGTCAAGGAAGGCGAATCGAATTTAACGACAACATCGGTTGATCTTTCGTTTCCGATTAATACATCGGCCGATCTCTTACATTGGTGCATCAAGACGGGCCTTTCTATTCCTGACATTGTCATGGAAAATGAGCACGCTTGGCGCAGTGAAAGAGAAACAAAAGAAATCATCTTGAAAATATGGCAAGTGATGCGCGAATGTGTATACAAAGGTGTGCATACAGAGGGTGAATTGCCTGGCGGATTAAATGTCGTGCGACGAGCAGCAGCCCTGAATAAAAAATTATTGGCAGGTAAAACATATTCAACGTATGACGAATGGGTGGCTTGTATCCGTGAAGGCGGTATGCAGTTTCAATATATTCTAGATTGGGTGAGTTGTTTCGCGTTAGCGGTTAATGAAGAGAATGCATCGTTTAGCCGCGTGGTGACAGCGCCTACGAATGGTGCTGCTGGAGTGATACCCGCTGTCTTGCATTATTACATGATTTTTTGCCTTGGCAATGAAGAAAAATTTGATGAAGAAAAAATTATACGCTTTATGTTGTGTGCTTCTGAAATTGGAAGTATTTATAAAAAAGGATCAACTATTTCAGCCGCGATGGGTGGTTGTCAGGCCGAGATTGGTGTAAGCAGTTCGATGGCTGCAGCCGCCTTGTGTGAAGGACTTGGAGGGACAACCAATCAGGTCTTTATGGCCGCAGAAATAGCGATGGAACATCATTTGGGATTGACCTGTGACCCGGTGGGTGGCTTGGTGCAAATACCCTGCATAGAACGAAATACGATGGGTGCTATCAAAGCCATAACAGCCGCGCAATTGGCGTTGCAAGGAAATCCATATAATGCGATTGTAAGCCTTGATACTGTTATTAAAACGATGTGGCAAACTGCACAGGATATGAATCATAAATACAAAGAAACTAGCGACGGCGGTTTGGCAGTGAATATTCCGTTGAGTTTACCTGAGTGTTAGTGCCCTAGCGGAATATACAAATGGCTAATAAACAGACCACCAATTAAAATTATCCTTGCCCAATGTCGCAAAAGAAATCAATGCCAGAACTGGAACGTAAATCAGTTGATGAATTTAAACAGTCAGAAAAAATGCCTGTGGTGGTGGTACTCGATGATGTACGAAGTATGAATAATGTTGGTTCCGTATTCCGCACAGCGGATAGTTTTCTTGTATCCGAAATTTGTTTGTGCGGCTATACACCCACGCCGCCGCATCGTGATATTCAAAAGACCGCACTCGGCGCGACCGAAACAGTGGCCTGGACACACTATGCCACTACCTTGGAGGCTGTGCAGGCACTCAAGCAACAAGGCTATCATATTTTCAGTGTAGAACAGGTGCATGGAAGTACGATGCTACATGAAGTGCAGATTCAAACCGATATAATGTATGCGCTTGTATTTGGCAATGAAGTGAATGGCGTCGATAGTGATGTGATCGCGTTATCGGATGGCGTGATAGAGATTCCGCAACTCGGTAGTAAGCATTCATTAAATATTTCAGTGAGCGCAGGCATTGTGTTATGGGAGTTTTCAAAAAAATATCTGACAGAGAGAACATAACATACCTGAACCCATGTCTGTCTTTTTGCTAAACGATTCAGTATATTTTATGTGTCTTCAATCACAAAGAGAATGTAAATTCGTCCTTCAGAAAATGAATCGGAATATTCTTCATCTTATCCTTGTCTTGCTACAACTCAGTCTTTGTATGAATGCAAGCTATGCGCAATCGCGTCAGTCTGATTCGTCAAAAAATAAGCAGTTGGCGTATAACCGCTACATGAAAGAAATGGCCGATAAGAAAGCGCATGATGAACAATTGGCGTTGACCAAAAAGAATTCAAATGTGGTGATGTATGACAGTAAGGGCAATAGGGTTGAATCTTCTGTCTCCAAGGATGGCAGTAAAGTGACCACCACTACCATCATCATCCCTGCTCCGCTGAATACAAAATTCAATGTCGACACAATCATTACCGATTCTATTTTTTTGAAAGTGATGAAGACAAAAAATAGATTACAGGTTTTTTATCGAGGCCGATTACTCACAACATATAAATGTGTCTTTGGTCCTAACCATCTCGATCAGAAACGTTGCGAAGGCGATCGCCGCACGCCTGAAGGCACATTCACGATACAGACATGTAAGGATCATTTAAAATGGGATAAATTTTTATTGCTTGATTATCCGAACGATGAATCACGACGACTTTTTGAAGAGAATAAACGGAACGGCGTAATACCAAAATCTGCTAGCATTGGCGGTCTCGTGGGAATACATGGTATTTGGCCATTGGGTGATAATGTGATTGATATGAAACATAACTGGACTGATGGTTGTGTTTCTCTCAAGAATGCTGATGTGGAAGAATTGGCTAAAATGGTGAAACCCGGCGTGACAAAAATTATGATTGTCAGATAAATATTTTTTCAGCTTCGATAATACTTTCAGGTTTACCTACATCCATCAATTGACTTCCAGTATGATCATAAGCGAGCATAGTTTGTGTGTTGGCTAACGTAAGATAAACATCAACCATTGAAAATTTTCCTTCTTGATTCATCATGGAAAAAATAACTGGATCAATGATATGTATACCGCTGAATGAACCCTGATATAAAGGTGCTTCATCACGACTTATCTTCTCCTCCCCGGTCAATTTATTCCGCCATCCGCATAATACATGTTGTGTATTAAACAAGAAACATCGTGAGCTTTCACGTTTGCTAATGGCTAGTGTTGCCAATGGTTTCGTTTCAATATGTTGACGCATCATGATACCAAGGTTCATATCGGTGAGAATGTCAACATTCATCAAGACAAACGGATTTCCATCAGCAAAAAACCAAGCTGCTTTTTTTAATCCGCCTCCGGTTTCAAGCACTTCATCACGTTCATCCGAAATGGATATAGTGATACCAAAATTATTATTCGCTTCTACATGTGCGAGAATCTGATCGGCAAAATGATGTACATTGATAATGATATCAGTGACACCAAATGATTTCAAATAGTCTATGTTACGTTGAAGAATTGTTTTGTTGTTGACAAGGGCCAAGGCTTTCGGATGTAGATCTGTAAAGGGTTTTAGCCTTGTACCTAAGCCTGCTGCCAATATCATTGCCTTCATATTTCTTTATTTTAATGCGTTTTGGCGTTGAGAAGTTAGTGTGTTAGCAAGGCTGTTTTACCATTACTTCCGCTTTATACCACCACTCAGTGATTTAATTTTCACCATGTCGATGCGGGTTTCAGAGGCCAATAACATATCAAATTCATACTCACCGATGATGATCTTTTCCTTTTGCTTAGGAATTGATTCGTGATTTTCAATGATATAGCCCGATAAGGTTTCGGCATCATCTTCGGGTAGATTGAGATTGTATTTTTGATTCAGGTAATCAATTTCAAGTCGACCTGAGAAAATATATTCCGTGGCAGAAATCTGATTCTCGACATATTCTTCCACGTCATATTCATCGTGAATTTCTCCAAAAATTTCTTCTAAGATATCTTCCATCGTAACAATACCCGCTGTTCCGCCAAATTCATCAATTACCCAAGCAATGCTCTTGCGTTCTTTGGTAAATTGATTGAGCAAATCTACCGCACTCATAGTTTCGGGCACGGTAGGAATTTTATGCAGGATGGATCGCAATTCAGTTGGACTTTTCAGAAAATCTAGATGATGAAGATACCCGATCACATTATCGATTGAATCTTCATAGACAATGATTTTTGACAGTTTGCTATCAAGAAATAATTGATTAACCTCTTCGATAGGTGTGTTGATATTCACAGCCTCGATTTCATTTCGTGGAATGAGGCATTCACGAATTCTGACTTGTGAAAGATTGAGTGCATTTTCAAAAAGTTCGGTATTTACATCTTCTTCTTCACTGTCTTGCCCAGTGCGCATTTGTTTGACAAATTGCTCAAGGTCAATTCGAGAATATACTTGCTTGTTTTCTGAGATACGCACATTGAAAAGGTATTTCAAAATGAATTCTGAGATACGCACAAAGAATTTCGCAATCGGATACAGCAGGTAATAAAAAAATTGGATAGGTACGGTAAGTACCGTAAGTGTGGCTTCAGGTTTTGCACGAAAGATCGCCTTCGGGATAAACTCGGCTAATACCAAAACGACAATAGTTGCAATAAACGTGTCGATCAGCAGACGAAGATATTCATTTTGTAAACCGATTACATTGAAAAAGCCGTCGGTGAGTTCGGTCATCAATAAACCATAGACAACTAATCCAATATTGATGCCCACCAAGCTCGTACCAATAAAGGTAGCCGGTGTTTCCATAAAACGTGAAAGAACCTTACCGGCATACGAACCTTGCTTTCGTTTAAGTTCAATATTCAATTTGCTTGCAGAAACAAAGGCGATTTCAATACCAGAAAAGAAGCCGATGAAAATCAGGCAGATGACAATGTAAAGGATGGTTGTAAGCATAAATTGACGGGGTAAAAATAAAACTAATCTCTCAGAAAATCTGCGATAATAGTTTTTGCCTCTTGAAAGGCTTGTTCTAATTGATCATTCACCACAATATGGTCGAACTGATCGGAAAAACTCAACTCTTCAGTGGCTTTATCAAGTCGTTCGTTCAAACTTTGCGCTGTTTCAGAGCCTCTAGTGCGAAGTCGTTGTTCAAGCACTTCAATACTCGGGGCTTTGATAAAGATACTCAGTGTTTGATGGCCGTATTGTTTTTTTAATCGGAGAGCGCCTTGCACATCGATATCCACCATGGGTGTTTGTTGATTATTCCAGATGCGTTGCAGTTCAGATTTCAAGGTGCCATAGTACTTGCCTTCATACACCATTTCAAATTCAGCGAATTCGTGATGCGCAATGCGGCGAGTAAAATCTTCTAGCGAAATAAAATGATAATTAATTCCATCCAGCTCTCCGGCTCGAGGCTTACGTGTACAAGCACTGACACTGAATGCCAATTGTGGAAGTGCGCTTAATAAATGATTGACAATTGTTGTTTTCCCTGAACCAGATGGCGCAGTAATAATAACAAGCTTTTTCGTGTCGATGTCACTCATGGTTAGTTGGCCATCATTTTTTCTAAATCGCCGATACATTCTTCCGCACGATTGTATTTTCCTATGATAACGCCGTTGGCATCGATCAGGAAACATTGAGGAACAAACATAACGCCATATTCTGCGGCAGGCTTGCTTTGCCATCCACCTAAATCGCTGATGTGGTAAGGCCAAATCAGGTTATCTTTTTTAATGGCATCAATCCAAGGTTGTTTGTCTTTATCTAATGAAACGCTCACGATGCTGAAACCTTTTTTAGCATTCTTGAATTTTTTAGCGCTGTATTTTTTATAAAACTCTACTAAACCTGGGTTGGCCATACGACAAGGACCGCACCATGATGCCCAGAAATCTAACAGTATCACACGTTTGCTGTTTATTTCAGAAAGCTTCATTGTTTGTCCTTCTGGATTTGCATATTCAAGATCAGGTGCTTTTTGACCGACCTCCATTTTCGTATTGGTATATTGAGCGTTTGCAAAGGCAATACTCAGCAAGGCGAATAAAAACAACGTTATTTTTTTCATGTTCAACTGTATTTGAGTTTCAAAGATAGAAGATTTGCCTGTATTTGACTTTTTAAAGCGATATTCTTTTATTTATAGAATGTGCTTGAAACAACTACAGAGAACACAGCCTCAAACTAAAAACAGGTAACAATTTCTTATTACCTGTTTTGACTATTGTAGTTTTTATAACATTAGTGAGCGGCCCATTCAATGCTATTCAAATCGATGCCTTCTTTATACATTTCCCAAAGCGGACTCATTTCACGCAGTTTATTTACGGTATCAGTAACAGCTTTGATGGTATAATCAACTTCTTCTTCTGTTGAAAAACGACTAAGGCCGAAACGCAATGAACTATGAGCGAGGTCATCGCCTAATCCGAGTGCTTTCAACACATAGGAAGGTTCTAACGAGGCAGATGTACAGGCGCTTCCGCTGCTGAGAGCGATAAATTTATTGATACCCATTAACAAGCCTTCACCTTCGACATGTTTAAACGAAATGTTCGCTACGTGAGGAAGTCGATTGGTAGGATGACCATTTAAGTAGCTTTCTTCTACCTGTAACAACGCGTTTTCAAGTTTATCACGCAGTTTAACAATACGGGCAGTATCAGTAGCCATTTCGTCCATACAAATCTCACACGCTTTACCGAATCCTACGATGCCGGGTACATTAAGCGTGCCGCTTCGCATACCACGTTCGTGTCCACCGCCGTCCATTTGTGCCGTAACTTTAACACGCGGGTTTTTACGACGTACATATAAGGCACCAACACCTTTTGGTCCGTACATTTTGTGCGCGGTAAACGCCATAAGATCAATACCATCTTTATTGACATCAACAGGTATTTTACCTACTGCTTGCACAGCGTCAGACATCACTAGCACACCATGTTTTTTAGCAATGGCCGAAATTTCACGCATTGGGTTAATTGTTCCAATTTCATTATTGGCATACATTATGGCAACCAAAATTGTTTTTGGCGTAATTGCTTTTTCAAGATCATCTAAATTGATCATCCCTTTATCGTCAACCTCTAAATAGGTTACTTCGGCTCCTTGTTTTTCAAGATGCTTGCAGGTATCCAATACGGCTTTATGTTCGGTGGTTGTTGTTATGATATGATTCCCTTTAGAAGCATACATTTCATACACGCCTTTGATGGCCAAATTATCGGCTTCTGTAGCACCTGAGGTGAAAATGATTTCTTTCGGATCAGCACCAATTAATTTGGCTACTTGCTCACGAGCATAATCAACGGCTTCTTCACCAACCCATCCAAAGGAATGATTACGACTTGCGGCATTACCGAATTTGTGCGTAAAATAAGGAAGCATAGTATCTATCACGCGCTGATCGCATGGCGTGGTGGCATTATTGTCGAAGTATATCGGGAAGTTCATGATATAATATTATTATTTAGAGTGTGAATGAGTTGGAAAATTAAATGTCCGTAAGTATGCATATTGCTTGCGCACTTGCCTAAGACGACTCGCAAATATATTCTACAAACTTCGTTCTGTAAACTATTTTTTTGTTACATTCTTTTACGAATTGCATTAGGCTCTATCTTTGTTTTTCACAAGAAACTTTTTCACAACGAGTTTCCAATTTCTTTTTATGACCATAGAACATATCGGTATAGCAGTCAAATCACTTGAAATCAGTATTCCCTTATTTGAAACATTATGGAACACGCCTTGTTATAAGGTAGAAACCGTTGAAAGCGAAAACGTGAAGACCGCTTTTTTCAGACTGGGGGAAAGTAAAATGGAACTGCTTGAATCACTCACCGAGGATGGTGTGATCGCTAAGTTCATCGAAAAGAAAGGCGAAGGAATGCATCATATCGCTTATGCGGTTGACGATATTCAGACCGAAATGGCACGACTGCAAGCCGAAGGTTTTATTGTATTGAATACAGTACCTAAAGCAGGTGCCGATAATAAATGGGTTTGTTTCCTTCATCCGAAAAGTACCAACGGCCTGCTGATAGAGTTGTGTATGGAAAGAGTTTAGTGTTATAAACTTCAAGAGTCTAGTTGGTCATATACATTTAGGTAATGACTGTTGCCGGCTTCCCGTTTTTCAACCCAGCTTTCCAAAATGGCATTCCCTTAAACATCGTGTTGAATGGCTTGATCTAACATAGGGCTGCGTTGCACAAAAGCTGCAAACCCGGTGGATGAAATACTAATTTTAACCTGAATTGGTTCAGCTTTTTTATGAGCTTGGGCATGACGTTGTAACTCGAGTGTCACAGACCCACTCTTCGAAGGCTTTGCCTTCGCAAGCGGTATGTTCTTCGCAGGCTTTGCCTGTAATACAAACCATCTCCACGCTGTTTGATATGTTAGCGCAGCGGCAAACATTGTTTCTCCGAACCAACAACAAGAAGTAAAAAATGTTGATGAAAAATAGCAAATGGAGTAACCCTATTTTAGGATAAGGCTAATTGTGGTCCGTGAAGACACGTACCACGGGATAGTATCACGAGTGTCAGCGATAACAATAACACGATGCCGCATACGAGTAATATTTTTTACATTATGAGGCGGTTTGTTTTTTGTACAACATTATAATTCTGGTTTTTAAGGAATGATGAAAAAATGAATGAACTAACAGCGTAGGAGTTTGGCTATAGGCGATGGCTTCAAGAAAATTATGAACATATTGATC
>Ga0114958_10003128_pt1 | contig 12018 bp, 11 predicted proteins | sample C_130208_EF_Meta_FD_89577 | JGI IMG/M metagenome (GOLD analysis project Ga0114958, IMG submission 89577) | Freshwater microbial communities from Lake Croche, Canada to study carbon cycling - C_130208_EF_MetaG | ecosystem: Environmental > Aquatic > Freshwater > Lake | place: Lake Croche, Canada... | reverse complement strand
TTTACTCATATAATATATTTTTTTTAAAATTGTTCTTCATAAATATTTGTAAATTTTCCATTATTAAATACTTTTATTGTAAATTTACGCATTCCATTATCAAATTTTAAAATTGTTTTTGTTAGAATATTTTCTTTATAATTATTCTCCAATTTTTTTTTTATTTCTTTTAATATTTCTATTATTTTTTTATGTCCTATATCTTCATTTTTTCTTGTTTTTTATATATTTTTTGTTTTTTACATCCATTTTGCGTTGATGCATATTGTTTTTTAGAGTTATTTAATTTTCCAACACGACCCATTTTATTTATATCTGTCATTATAAATATTGAATAGATAATTAGTTATTGATTATCTAAAAAAAATAATCTAAAATAAATATAATGTTCTATAACCAACAATTTACTGATATGTCAAAAAAAATATATATAACTATTAATGGAAATACATATATATTAAATATTAGTGATAATACTACTAATAATTTTTGTTTATATATTGATAATATTCAAATTACTTATTATAACAATAATGAATATAATAATGATGATAAAATGGATGTTGATTAAAAATTGAATAATATTTAATTTGTATAATATTAATTATTATACAAAATAATGAATGAAGAAATTATAAATGATACTATAAAAATGTCGATTTTTTCAAAAATAAAAACAAATAATGCAATTATTGATACTATTCTTTCAGCAATAATTTTAAGTTTAATTGGTTATATTATGAGACAAGTTACTTTTAAAAATATAAAAGTAAGTTGTTTTTATGATTTTAAAAGTCTTTTTTTTAGAAAAAATACAATAATTATTGAAGGTAAAAAAAATACAAGTACTAGTTATGGTAACTTGTTAATATCGGCTGTTTTTTCTCAAAGATTTAAAAGTATTTTACAAGAAACAATTAATTCAATTAATACAAATGATACAATATATACAATCAAAGAATTAGCTAGTTTTGAAAATATAATAGAATCAGAATCAGAACTGTTAATACCAATTCAAAATCAATCATTTATTCTTAATAAAAAATTAAATATTTATGCAAAAATAAGCACATCTGTTGATGAATCTATTAATGATTCAAAAGATAAATCAAATTCAAAAATAGATTGTTATACAATAAAACTATATTCTTATGAAACATCATTATATGAAATGAATAATTATATTAATTCATTAGTAAATAAATCTTTAAAGAAAATTGAAAATAGTCGTACTGGAAAAATATTTATATATTCTTTAAAAAAAGCCGATTATGTAGATTGTTCATCTGAATGTTGGAAAGAAAATATTTTTACTAGTTGTAGAACGTTTGATACTTTATTTTTCAAAGAAAAAAAAAAATTTATAACTAAATTTGATTTCTTTATAAATAATAAAGAATGGTATGATAAAAATCAATATCCATATAAATTAGGTATATTATTATTTGGTGCTCCTGGCACTGGTAAAACATCATTAATTAAAGCAACTGCAAATTATACTAAACGACATATTGTTACTATTTCATTTAAGGGAGTTAAAACAAAAGAACAATTCTTACGTTTATTTTTTGAAAACAGATATAGTTATCAAAATGTTAAAAATAGTATTGGTTTTGATAAAAAAATAATTGTAATGGAAGATATTGATTGCATTAGTGATATTGTATTAAATAGAGATAAAAAATATAATAATGAAATAAATAATAGTCAAGAAATAAATTTAGAAAATTTGGAAAAATTAATTTTAAAAAAAGATACAAGTGATACTTTACTAGTTTCATCAAAACAATCAAATGATACTCCCCTTACTTTAGATGTAATGTTAGAAGTATTTGATGGTTTAGTTGAGACAACTGGTTCTATTATTATTTTTACTACAAATCATGTTAAAGATTTAGATCCTGCATTAATAAGACCAGGAAGAGTTGATATTATGATAGAAATGACATTAGCCACTCATGAAATGATAAAAGAAATGTATTTTGGATATTTTAATATAGCAATAGATGAGGAAGAATTAAAAATAATTAATGATAATTTTTATTCTCCAGCAGAAATTCAAAATATTTATCAATCATCGTTTGAAATAGACAATGAAATAAATACAAAAACTAATTTTATTTCTAGATTAAAAATGAATATAAAACTAGAGCAAGCCCATTAATGTTTTTCTAATATCAGATACTATTTTTTCATCATAATATGGTAGTGATTTATAATTATATAAATGATTGTTAATTTCTAATACTTCAAAGATTATTTCAATAATCTTTTCAGCATCTTTTTTATAATTTATATAGAATATATCTGAAAAATTTAAAGTATCATTAGTTTGTTCATTTAATACTAGAGAATAATATAAAAATATAGTTGCAAATATAAAAATTTTATCAGTAAATTTTTTAGAACTAAAATAGTGAATCATTTTATTAATAATTGATACAATATATTCATAATCACTTTTTTCAGAAATAAAACAATTATTGTCAATATTTATATTGTCCATTAATAATCTTTTTATTTGAATATTTTTAATCTGTTGAGCAATAAATAATACTTCAAAATTATTAATTGTTATATCGGATTTTGTAAAATTCATAATAATATCATTAATAATTAAAATATGATTATAATGTAAATATTTTTTTCTGTACATTATAAATACGTATTGCTATAAATGGATAATATTAATATATGTTGGAAACCATTATTTGATCAATTTGATTTTGATATAAATAAACACTATACTTTAGGAACAGTTTATCCACCTAAAAGTTTATTATTTCGTGTTTTTGAAATGGATGTTAAAGATATTAGAGTTGTATTTTTAGGTCAAGATCCATATCATGGTCCTAATCAAGCAGATGGTTTTTCGTTTTCATCTACAAATAAAATACCCCCATCATTAAGAAATATATTTAAAGAACTATTATTAGAATTTCCCAATAGACATTATGTTTTTAATTCTGCAAATTTATCAAATTGGTTTTATAGAGAAAAAATATTTTTATTAAATTCTGCCCTAACCGTATTAGAATCTAAACCAAGAAGTAATATTAAAATTTGGGAAAAATTTACAGATTCAGTTATTAAATTTATATCAGATAATAACAAAAAATGTGTATTTTTATTATTGGGTAAATTTGCTAAAAATAAAAGTAAATTTATTACAGATCAATCTAGAATAATTTATGGTATTCATCCATCTCCAATTGCTCAAGGTTTTATTGGTTCTAATGTATTTAAAAAAGTCGAAGAAAAACTTGGTGAAGAAATTAATTGGAGTGTCTAATTAAATTTATTAATATTAATTAGAGTGTCTAATTAAATTTTTTAATATTAATTAGAGTGTATAATTAAATTAATATTAATAAAATTGAAAAATTTAATTATTTAAGATTTATGTTATTAATTATATTAATGGAAATAATTGAAGAATATTTAAAAGATCCATATGATTTTTTGGAAAATGCAAACATTAAGACTCTAGTATCAATTGCTAAAATTGCTAATGAAGCATATAGAAATAAAGAAAAAACATTAATGACTGATGATGAATATGATCTAATTATTGATCGAATTAAATTTATTAATCCAAATCATTCTTTTTTTAAAAAAGTAGGTGCAAAAGTAAATAAAAAAATAGATAAAGTTAAAGTTACTTTACCATTTTTTATGGGTTCTATGGATAAAATTAGACCAGAAAATAATGATAAATTAGAAAAATTTAAGAAAGATTTTGGTGGTCCATATATTGTTTCAGATAAATTAGATGGTGTTTCGGCTTTATTAATAATTAATGAAAATGAAAAAAAATTATATACTAGAGGCAATGGTTTTATTGGTACAGATATAACAAATTTATTAGAATTAATTAATATAGATATATCTAATATTAAAACATCCGTTATTATTAGAGGTGAATTAATTATATCTAAAACAAATTTTAAAAAATATGAAAAAACAATGGCAAATGCACGCAATATGGTTTCAGGTATTGTTAATTCTAAAACTGTTGATGTTAACGCAGCAAAAGATATTGATTTTGTTGCATATGAAATAGTTGAACCATGGATGACTTTTTATGAGCAATTTAAACATCTTGAAAAATATAAAATTAAAACAGTTTATCATGTTAAAGTTAAAAATATAGATATGATTTTTTTAGAAAATATATTAAAAGAGCGTAAAGAAAGTTCTGAATATGAATGTGATGGTATTATTTTTGTTCATAATTCACCTAATATTAGATCCCATGGTGTTAATCCAGAATATGCATTAGCTTTTAAAAATTTAGCTGAATCTGAAACAGCAATTGTTAAAGTAATTAAAGTTGAATGGCATATTTCTAAACATGGTTATATTAAACCTAGATTATTATTAGAACCAACTAAACTTTCGGGTGTAATAATTAAACATGTTACTGCTTTTAATGCAAAATTTATCAAAGACAATATTATTGGTCCAGGTTCTGAAATTAAATTAGTTAGATCTGGTGATGTTATTCCACATATTTTAGAAGTAACCAAAAAAAGTAAAATTGCACAGATGCCAGATTATAATTATAGTTGGAATGAATCAGGAGTAGATATAATTGCAACAAATAAATCAGATGAACAATTAATAAAAGAATTAACAAATTTTTGTCAAAAATTAGATATTAAAAATATTAGTGAAGGAATAATTACTAAATTTGTAGAAGCAGGTATTGATTCGATTGATAAAATACTAAATGTTAAAAAAGAAGATTTACAAAATGTAGAAAATTTTAAAGACAAGATGGTACAAAAGATTTTTTTACATATTAGTGAAAGAATTAAAACGATCACGCTTTTAGATTTAATGGTTGCATCAAATAAATTTGGCCATGGATTAGGTGAAAGAAAAATTAAAAAAATATTAGATATTCATCCTGATATAATTTATTTGTATATTGAAATGCCGGCTAAAAAATTAATAGATTTAATTATTGATATTGAAGGTTTTGATATGATAACAGCTAAAAAATTTGTTTCTAATATGCCTCAATTTTTAGAATTACTTAATCAAATACCAGAAAATATACAAGAACAAATATTATTAGAATTGCCAACAGACAATATTGTATCAAACAAGATGGATGGATTTAAAATAGTTTTTTCAGGATTTAGAAATAAAGACTGGGAAAAACATATTATTGAAAATGGAGGTAGTATAATAACAGCTGTTTCAAAAAATACAACATTATTGGTATCTACACAAAGTGATATAGAAGAAAATACTAATTCAAAAATTAAAACAGCAATTAAATTAAATATTCCAGTTTTAAATAAAGAAGACTTTTATGATAAATATATTGTATAATAAATATATTGTTTAATTATATAATAATTGTAATGAAATCATCATATTTGTATGATTTATTTACAGATACAAAAAAGATAATAATTAATAAAATAAAAAATTATGATAAATCTAAAAAATATATTATTCCAAATATTGGATTATTAGAACATGATAAAACATATTCTTTACCTAAAGATATTTTTATATCAAGTCGTTTATTTTATTGCACTAGTGATATTATTAATATTGATAATAATATTAATATTTGTTTTGAAGGCAATGCTAATTTTATTCATAATAAATGGTATATTAAAACTACTTTAGATATAATCAATAAATATAAAAACATATTTGAAATTAGTGATATTAAAATTTTTATACAAATTGTACAAAATAAAACAGATAATATTTGTAGTGAATTTTGCGGTGGTTTAGCTTCATATAATGCGATTGAATTTGTAAGTATAAAAAATTTTAAAAAAAATTATATTAAACAAATTATTGCACATGAAATATTACATTTATTTTTTCCTTCTATTAAATCTAAAAATGGTACTTGTTATAATGAAGGTGTTTTAGATTATTTAAGTTGTTATTTAATTTTTTCTGAAAAAGGTGTTAAATATTATGCAAATCAACATATTACAAAGTATACTGATTATAAAAATATTAATTTAGAAGCAACAAAACAACATTATCCATATATATATGGATTTTTTATGGGATTACTATTAAAAAAAGAGGTAATAGATCAATTACTTTTATTTATTAAAAAATATGTTAAAGAACGTAAATACATGCTTATTCCATGGAATAATACTAAATATATAAAATTTATTAAAGAAAATGATTTTATTAATAAAAAATGCGAACAATATATAATGTATAATGTATAATGTATAATGTATAATGTATAAAATATAATAAAAAATTGAAAAAATATGTTTATGCTAACTCACTGTATCAATTCTTTACTTGTATTGATATAGTGATATTTACTTACCTAATACAGCGACAAAGACAATGTCTACAAAAACCAGAGAAGAAAAAGAATACAGAGCACTTATTGCAAAAGCATTGAGTATTATGACTTATATTTTCCCCGAAGAAGGGGATAAAGCTCATCCAATAATGAGAGAAACATGGCGACAATCACCGTTTTTAGATACAATTACGCGTAAAAGTAGGTTGTTTTTTTATCGACTTGAACGACCGATAGTAACGCGCCTTGCACATGCTTGCATCAATTGCACTCTTGACACTGCAATTGAACTAATTGAATGTGGTGCGAATGTGCATTTTCAAGACGAAATAAAAAGATCTACACTTATTTATGCTATTTTTGGAGGTTATAATGTAGCAGGTAGAAATATTGCTTTGATTAACTTTCTTGTCGAGAAAAAAGTTGACATTAACCTAGCGGATAGCAAATATGGCTATACACCACTTTTTTATGCCATATTATATGATCAGAAAGACTCAATTGAACTTGTCAAGTGTTTATGCGATAATGGTGCACAGTTAGATATACTAGACAATCAGCACAAAACTGCACTGTGTCATGCATGTTATCTTGGAAAAATAGAAATAGTGCGTGAATTATTAAAAAGAGGGGCAAATGTAAATATAGGATTGGTAGTTTTTGGAAGTGTTTTTTCATCAACTGAAAGAAGAGTTGCAGATTACATATGCCCTCAAAATGGAGTTATACCAGAAGTACAATGTAGAATTTTTAAGTTACTGCTCGACTATAATGTAGAATTAAATGTTTTTAATTCTACATTAAAAACATCAGTCTTGACAGCAGCTATTAAACTGTCTGTTCGTGTACTCAACAATACACTTCAGTATTTTGATTTTGATTTACCAATTAATCATCAAGCGCTCCCAAATGCATGTTATTTTCTACAACGTCGAGTATGCAAAAAGTTAATTCAGAGAGTAGATAATATTAAAATACTTGGTAAATCTCTTATTCAAGCATGCAGGCCTTTGACTGTGGATAATTTATCCTTTTTTTGTTGGAAAAAAGAATATGGATTTTGCACACGCCTAGTACGCATTACCAATAGTGTTTTTAAAGAATATGGATTTTGCACACGCCTAATACGCATTACCAATGGTGTTTTTTATGACTACGTGACAAAAAAACAATGGGAATACTTTTGTATTACTCGTGAAAAAATTATTAAAAGTCTTCTTAGACGTGGTCAAGAGTTAGGATTGTTGAATGATATGTTAACAATGACATATCGTTCAACAGAAGATCTAGTTCGCAAGACACCTTATGAACTTTGTGAAAGTTTTATTAGAGAAGAAATTAGAAATAAATTGCGTGTCCAAATAGATTGATTAAAATAGAAAAACTTAATTATATATATAATATATTATTGTATATAATTAAATGAATATTTCTAAAAAATTGAAAAAAAAATAGTATGTAAATTGATAATTACTGATAGTACATTACTATAATGGAAGAGTGCAGATTGCCTAGTAGAAAAAAGAGAGCAGATGAAATACCTGCAAAAGATTTGCAGCGGCTTTTGATAAATCCAAAAGCTACTGTTATAATAGATAGCATCCCTTGCAGACTATCAAATGATTGGTCCCGTGCTGGTATTTCTCAAGATAGTGGTTGGTTAATATTCCATCCAGATGCTGCTAGTCTTTCTCTTCTTAATGTGGAATGTGATGAAGAGTGCTACTGTGCACATAAGTACTTAAAAGATGTCATCGTTGAAATCGATGACATTTCAACATTAGAGGCAAATGATACGACAATCATTAAAGAGAATATTATGATTGGTACTCACACACTTACAATCGGTACACCTGTTATTGTTTGTAAGAAACAGTATAATAATAGATTAAACTATAATGGAAAAAAGGTTTTACGATGTCATGCAGTAAAAATAATTGAGCAACATCCAGTATGTTTAACATGTTCATCTTTTCCACCAAATCAATTATGGAACGATGGCAATAATGAATGTGTTGAGTGTTGTGTTGTTTCATTTGAACCATATTGTTATGAATGTAAATGTGTGTAATAGATGTAATGTGTATAATAGATGTAATTTGTATAATAGATATAATTAAAATAGTAAGAATTCTTATTATTTTAATTATTTATTGGATTAATTCGATTGAAATAAATGACGATGGTTGTATTTGTAGATCATCAACATATGGTGTATATAATTTATAAATAAAGAATTGTAATAATCCAACATTAATTTCATTTTTCTCATACAAAAAAGTATGAACTAATGTAGTAATATAAGTATTTCCTTTTGATCTATTCATAGACGTTGGTATAAAACTTTTAATATTATCATAAAAAAATCCTAAAATACCAATTCTATTTGCTTCAATATATTCATCACATTCTATTGTTTTTTTAAGATTCCATGATATACTATATGTTATCTTGTAAAGACCATTTCGTGTTAAACTAATTGCAGTAGATTCTATATTTGTATCAATTATTTTATAAATACAATTTGATATTGATTTATTAAATTTAAATGATATAACACTTTCTGAATTTGAAAACATATCATCATCAATATAACCTACTCTACTAAGTGTTTTAATAATTGGATTATATAATAATAAATTATTATTTATTATTGGCTTCTCATATCTATCATGATGCGTATCATAATGCATATCATAATGTTTTTCTTGTGTTATCTCTAATTTAAATATAAAAGACCATTTATTACATCTCCATATATACATTTTACCATTTTCATTTTTATTACTACTATTAATAACACAATAATCACCATCATTATAATCACATTTATCATTGTCGAGATCAGAAACAGATTGATATGTTTTAACTATTATTAATGATTTACCATCTTGACCATCTTGACCATCTCGACCATCTAAACCAGGTTCACCTTGATAACCTCTGTCACCTTTTTCACCTTTTTCACCTTTTGGACCTTTTGGACCTTTTTCATAATGATTACTTGTTTCACAATTTTCATCGTAATTAGATATTTTATTTTTAATACATTTATTAGTTTTTTTATAATTTTCCACATGTTCATTATTTTCTATATTATCACTATTTTCTATATTATCACTATTTTCTATACTATCACTATTTTCTATATTATCACTATTTTTTTTATGTTCTTTATTTTTATTACATTTACTATGTTTTTTTTGTGATTCTAATAGTAATCTTTTTAATACTTCTAAATCAATACTATCACCTTTTTCACCTTTATAGCCTCTTTCACCTTTTTCACCTCTTTCACCATGATGACCTTTTTCACCTTTATCACCTTTTTCACCTTTATCACCTTTATCACCTTTTTCACCTTTATCACCTTTATCACCTTTATCACCATGATGACCTTTTTCACCTCTCTGGCTTCTATGATTTTGATGATTTTGATGATTTTGATGATTTTGATGATTTTGATGATTTTGGTGATCTTGATGATCTTGATAATTTTGATGATTTTGATGATCTTGATTAGCTCTATAACTATAATGAACTATTTCATTATGATGTTGATCTAAATCATTTTCTAGTGAATATATTTTTTCATTATTAACTATATCAATAGAATAGCCTTCATCTAAATTATCTTCAAATCTCAATAAATTATTTTTTCTATTATATATAAGATTACAATTATTTATATCTTTTATCAAATATATTATATTATTACGGTGGCATCCTGACATACTTAATTATATATTATATATTAATATATAAAATGTATATTAATATTAATTATGAAAAAAATTATTGAATATATTGAAAAAAATGAATGGAATAAAATTCTAATTAATTTAGAGAATATTTCTAAACCTATTTTGAATAATAATTTTTTAATCCATTATTGTTTAATTTATAAAAAATTTGAAATTATTATTAAAATGCTAAAGATAGATATTAATAATATATTAAATATTAAAAATACTGTATTTATTGATTTAGCTAATTTGAATGATTTTACTAGTATTTTACAATTATTAAAAATAGCACCAAGTAAATCAAAACAATATATTTTAAATCCAATAAATAATGATTGGATTATATTTTATTTTTTACATAATGGTACTATTAATAATATTAATGAATTATTAAGCTATCATAAATATATTAATTGGAATTTTTTGTTTGAAGATGAATCTGATAATTATCCTTTAAAAATTTTTTTATTAAGATATTATACTACTAATTTTGATAATAATTTACAAAAAATATTTATGTTTTTATTAAATAAAAATCTTGATATTATTAAAAAAATTAAATCATCTATAATTATAGATTCATGTGTAGTTGGATTTAATAAGTTTGTATTAAATAATATATACAATGTTTTTCCAAAATGCATTAATAAAATTGATAAAAAATTTAATACAGCACTAATTGCTGCAATTTTAAATAAAAATACAGAATTAATTGATTATTTATTGAGTAAAAATATAGATATTAATTTATTTTCATCTAAAAATGCATTAATGGTTGCTATTATTATGAAAGATTTTAACACTATCTATAAATTATTAAAATATAAAAATTTAAATGTTAACTTTTTTGATTCAAATAAATGGCAACCATCGCACACAATATTTACAAAAGAAAATATAGATTTTCCACAAGATATTAAAAGTGAAATTTTAAAAAGAACAGATGATCTAAATGCACAAAATTTAAATGGTAATTCAACATTACATTTAATATTTTTAAATGATAATTGGAGAAATTATACAAAAATATTAGAGAAAAAAAAAATAGATTTATTTTGTAAAAATAAAATTGGTTTAACACCATTAAACTATTTATTAAAAAATGCAACAGATCGTCGCTACGAGTTAGATGATATATTATTATTAACAGCTAAATCATATATAAATAATATAAATAATAATAATATAGACAAGTCAACAAAATCAATAAATATTGCAAAGAAATGTTTAGAAAATGTAACATATAAGTGTTTAGAAAATGTTGGAACTAATATTTATAAATTAAAAAAATCTATAATTGATAATCCAAAAATAAATTTTATAAATGAAAAAGTAGCAGATTATAGTTTATTTTTAGCACGAGATTTAGATTCATATATATATATATTATATTATTTAGAAAAATATGATATTGGTTGTGCTATTGCTGAAAAAAATAAGATTTTATCATCATATAGTGATCCAAATATTACAAAAATTCTAAAATATTATAATAGTATATCAGAAAATTATCCATTATTATCAAATTTATCAATATTTTGGCATAATTCAAAAAATTATATAATTCCAAAAAATATTTTTAAAATAGCATTGGAAAATAAACATAATATTATTTTTATTTACATTACTATAATAAATACAAATATTGATCATGCAAATTGTCTTATTATTGATAAAAATAAAAAAAAAATTATTCATTTTGAACCATATGGTATAATACCAAATACAAAAGATTTAGATGCAAAACTTAAATTATTGTCAAAAAAATATTTTAAAAATTATACATATTATGCTCCATTAGATTTTATGTCTGATAATTCATTTCAAACTTTAAGTAATGAATTAGATCCATTTCAAGAAAAACATGGTGATATTGGTGGTTTTTGTTTAACATGGTCTTTATGGTTTTTAGAATTATATATTAGAAATCAAAATATAGATCTAAAAACATTAATTAATATTTCT
>Ga0114958_10003122_pt1 | contig 12035 bp, 7 predicted proteins | sample C_130208_EF_Meta_FD_89577 | JGI IMG/M metagenome (GOLD analysis project Ga0114958, IMG submission 89577) | Freshwater microbial communities from Lake Croche, Canada to study carbon cycling - C_130208_EF_MetaG | ecosystem: Environmental > Aquatic > Freshwater > Lake | place: Lake Croche, Canada... | reverse complement strand
TTATTTTTTACTTCAATTAAATAGAAACACTAGGCTATTTACTCAAACTGTTTTAGACGCATTTCGTGGTGGGTTTATTGAACCGACAGTGGCAAGCAACTTATTAAATGTTCAAATAAACAAGTTTCAAAAATTAGAATCACAATTATATAGATGAGCACAAAAGCAAACAAATATTGTTTGGATGCCAATGTGTTGATTCAAGCATGGCAAAAATATTACAATCCAAAATTTTGTCCAGACTATTGGAGGGTTTTGATTGAATTAGGTAATCAAGGAACAATATTTATTCCTGAAGTTGTTTATGAAGAAATCACAAGAACAGAAGACGACCTCTCAAAATGGCTGAAGGGAAGTAAAATTCCCATTAAAAAAATTAGTGAACCAGTAACAATCTGCCTACAAAAAATTTATTCAAATAATCCAACACACCAAAATTTAGTTGACAATACAAAAGCACGTTCATTGGCTGACCCTTGGGTAACAGCTCACGCTTTGCATGAAAACGCAACAGTAGTGACAAAGGAAGAAAAAGTAACTGCAATAAGTTCAAATAAAATTAAAATCCCAAATGTTTGCGACAATATGGGAATAAAATGGATTAATGACTTCCAATTCATTGACGAATTAGACATTAAATTCAAGTGTTCGTTGACATAGTTACAAGCAGACAAGAAAGCCGAACGCTTAACATTCAGTGGAGTAGAAGAAATGCCCCATAAAAAATGCCCCGATACATCATCTGTTAACGGGGCATTTTTGCTACTCCTTGTTTAGCGCACACATGAGTTTAATACTACTTTTCTTTAGGTGTATTTGTGCATGTTGGTTTTTATCTTTACTGCTCTTTTTTTAAGGTTTTTCTTCAAATATTTATGAACCTTTGAGGTATCTATAAAGAATCCCCTACCCATAAAATATAAGCTTGTATTCATTTTTAGTATTGCCAATTACCTCATTCTCTTTTTCGTTTTATTATTATGGAGAGGCCTTGTTTTTAACTTCAATAAAAGGCGTATAAATCTTTTTAAATTTAAAGGGGTTTTGCAGGGTTATCATTGTTTTATCATTATCTGTTTACTTATACAGGTAATAAAAAGTATTACAAAAAATCTTTTGTTTACTTTGAAAAAGCATATAAGAATATAAACATTTCCAATATCAATTTTAGTTTTGGTGCATCAGGCATAATGTGGTTACTGAATTTTTATAAAACTGCAGATGCTTTTGATATGAATAGTGAGGATTTCCTCTTACACTTCGATAAATCAATTGAAACCCGTATCCTAGAATATTCTGATAATATTGACCCAATGCATGGCCTTTTGAGTATTGGCAATTACCTTCTCCAAAGAAATAATAAGTATGCAGATAGTCAACTTGTAAAAATAGTAGACATCTTAAATGAAACAAAAATTACGGAAGAAGATGCCACCTACTGGGAAAATGGCGGACATGAGTTAGTTCCTAACAGTGAAAGGCATGTTAATTTTGGTTATGCTCATGGAATTCCTGGCATACTGGCTTTTTTAAGCAGGCTATTGGCAAAGGGTACTAATTCCCCTTCCGCCCGCATACTGTTTGACAGTACTTTTAAATATTTTGAAAAGTATATTGATGGCTCTGCCAGCACCTATTTTCCAAGCCATATTCAAAAGGAAAAAATCAGAAAGAACAGCAGAGTGGCATATTGCTATGGCGATTTAGGGATTTCGTGTGGATTATTGGTAATTGGTAATAATCTGAAAGATAAAGCAATCTTGAACCTGTCAAAAAAAGTAGCTTTAAATATCGCCCAAATATCACTCTACGAAAAAGAGGGATTTAGTGATATTGGTTTGTGCCATGGAGCAGCTGGTAATGGTCACATGTTTTTGAAACTGTACAAATACTTTGGAAATGAAATTTTAAAAAATGCAGTTGTATTCCAATATGAAAAATTATTGAGCCTTAAAAAAAAGGAAGATGGTATAGCTGGTTTTATGTCAATTCATTATGATGATGAAACGCAAATATTTTCAGATAAAATTGATGCAGGTTTTATTAATGGTACAACAGGGGTAGGTTTGTCAATATTGTCTTTTTTAAATAATGGCAATAATTGTGAATGGGATTACATTTTAAATTTAAGATAATTTTTTTTATATGCGGCATACGAGTACCGATCGCTTTATAATACGCTCTCCCCTGCTTAAACTTTCAGATCTGGCCATTAACGAAAAAGAGTTATTAGAAGCATATAAAAAAGCTGAAGTAAGAGAAGCATTATTTACTGCATCAATTGATTTGTATAATGAACTATTGCAAATCGAATCTGATAGATTGACCAATTTGGAAGATAAAAGAAAGGTTTTAGGTAATCTTTATAAGTATTATACAAGGATGTGTACCAGGTGTACCCCCTATGGATTATTTGCAGGATTAAACATTGGAAACTTATCAACAGAAACACAAATTCTATATTCAGACAAATTTTCTCCAAAATTACGTTTGGATATGGATTTTCTTTGTAATTTATACCATGAATTAAGCAACGACCCGGCTTTATTAAAGGCGTTAAAGTTTTTTCCTAATAATACACTTTTTAAAGTTGGTGGTCAATGGAGATATGTTGAATATCAGTTTAAAGATGCAATCAGATTCCATAATCTGGTTGCAATTGATGATAATATAGTATTGACAGATTTGATAGAAAACAGCGGTTCCGGAGAAACTTTTGAAACACTAAAAAAAAGAATTTTAGATTTCGATATCCCACCCGATGAAGCCGAATCTTATTTTTTGACATTAATACAGAACCAAATATTAATTTCCTGCCTTTATCCTTCCGTATCCGGAGAAGAATATCAATCAAGATTATTTTCAGAAATAGAAAAAGCAGCTCCTTTTAAATATAAAAATTTAACCGGTCAATTAAACACCATATTAAATAGCAATCATGACATAATTGAAAAGACGAAAAGTACGGAACAATTTCTTTCTCAATTTAATGTGAGGATCTATCCGAATAAATTAATTCAGATTGATTTATTAAAAGAAACTCTGGAATGCAAACTCAATAAAGAATTACTTCATGAAATTGAAGAAGTTACCGATATTGTTAGAAAGTTAAAAATTGAATCAAACCGTAATGATACCTTAGATAGATTCAGGACTGCCTTTTATGAAAGGTATGAAGATAATTTTATGCCCTTAAATTTCATTATGGATACAGATTTGGGAATTGGGTATAAAAATGCAGTAGTTAAATCAAAAAGAGATACAAAAAGAACTAATCCGGATTTAGAAAATAAGATAAAAAAAATAAAACTGAATTTATATATCCAATCTGTTGTAAATAAAAGTAAAATTGTAAAGATTGATTTAGCTGAAATCGAGGCCCTTAGTAACAATGATCTGCAGCCACTTCCAACTTCCTATGCATTTATGGGAAATTTGTTTTTTAATGCTGATGGCAGTTCTTTTATCAGATACAAAAGTTTAGGAGGTACTACAGCCAATAGTATGTTAGCAAGGTTTGGGCATTTGAATAGTGAAATAAAAGACCTTTGTGTTGAAATAACCTTGAAGGAAGATGATTACTACAATAATGTAATTCTTGCAGAAGTTGTACATCTTCCACAAGGCCGTATAGGCAATATAATTACAAGACCTCACTTCAGAAGGTATGAAATTCCTTATCTATGCTTCTCGACACTCCCCAAAGAGCAGCAAATTTTGGCAAGTGATTTGTATGTAGGCATTGTTAATAATAGAGTTGTTCTTTTTTCGAAAAAAAATAATTGCGAAATAGTTCCAAAATTAAGTAATGCTCATAACTACTCAAATGACAGCTTGCCACTTTATCATTTTTTATGTGACTTACAGTCACAAAATATTAATAGCTCGGTGGTATGGAGTTGGGATGAATTATATATGATGGAACACCTTCCAAGAGTAATTTACAACAACGTTATTCTTAGTTGCGAAAGATGGAATTTAAAAACGGCCATGTTCAAAGTAAATAAACTGAAAGGGGAAAGTAAATCTTTACAGTCAAAATTTGAGGATTTAAAGATACCGCAGAAGTTTTTAATAATTGAAGGAGATAATGAATTGTACATTGATATTGAAACATATATTGGGTCGTATGTTTTTCTAAAACAATGTGATAAATATGAAAACATTATTCTTGAGGAGTTCATATTTTCTCAGGAAAATGCCACTGACGGATATACAAATGAAATAATAATTCCCTTTTTTAGGGAAACAGAAAAATTTTATGAGGGTATAACAGAAGTTGAAACAAATCCGGATGTTGAAAGTACTTTTAACCCGTTTTCGAACTGTGTTTTTATTAAATTATATACCGGCAGTAATTTTGCACAAAGTTTACTCCTGGATAAAATTCCCGAACTTATTTCCCATCTTAAGGATAGTAACATTATTTCACATTGGTTTTTTATCCGCTATGCCGACCCGAAGTATCATTTAAGGATCAGATTCTTTCTTCAAAACCCTGATTCAAAAATAAATCTGCTTAACATACTCAGCGAATACTTAACTGAGTACTTAGCTAGTTACCAGATTTGGGATATTGAATTTAGTACTTACAAAAGAGAATTAAAGAGGTATGGTTATAATACTATTAATGAGGCTGAGTCATGGTTTTCATATAATAGCGAGTTTGTCATCCATATATTTAAAACTGCTCCAGAAGGAGAAATTTTATCAATTGCCATTTTATATGTTCATCATTTACTGGAACAGTTTAACTATGGCTTATCTGATAAGTCTGAATTCGTAGAAGGGCGCGCTCTTTTTTTTAATTCAGAATTTAATGTTTCAAAAATAAAATCCCTTCGGTTGCAACTGGATAATGATTTCAGGGCATCGCATAAAAAGTTAAAAGATATGTTGAATAAAGATTATTTATTGGGTAATGACTCCATAGCACATATTTTAAAATCAGAAATAGAAAAAACAAATCCAGTAATTAATATTATCATTTCAAAAAATGTTCAAAATAAAAATAAACTTGTCGATATTTTAGGCAGCTTTATCCATATGTTTATTAACAGATTGTTTAGTAGTGACCAACGTTTTATTGAAATGAAACTATATTACTTTATGGTTAAATTCTATGCCTCTGAAAAAGCAAGAGGCATTGTCAGCGAAATTGAAAAAAAGTATATTTAACTTAGTAAATCATCTTATATGAAAAGAAACTTCCCCTTCTCTGTAAAAATAAATAAATTTATTAAAGCATTACTTTTTTATACAATATCTACGCTAATATGCTTTAAAAGTTTTTCACAAGAAAAGATTAAAAATTATATTCAAACCAATTTCACGGTAATTAGCAAAGACTCAAATGAATATTCCAGTTTTAGATCAATTGGCGATGCTGTAAAAGACTATAATGTGGTGATGCTTGGAGAACAGGATCACGGAGATGCTGCAACGTTTAATGTAAAAACTAAATTGATTCAATACTTACATGAGTATAAAGGTTTTAATATTCTTGCATTTGAAAGCGATTTTTTTGGAATCAATTTTGGCTTACATAATATTACTGGCAAAAAAGCTTCTTTAGATTCATTTATTAAAGCCAATATTTATCCTCTGTGGACATATTGTGACGCTTGTCAAGAATTATTTTATAACTATATCCCAAATACATATACTACTTCAACGCCGCATATTTTAGCAGGTTTTGATAACCAGATGGGTTCAAAGTATCTTTTTTTGCAACTCGATAGTGTTATTAAATTATCAAAGATTCCAATCACTAAATTACCTGACTATTCTACTACAATTTTTCCATTGATTAAAAATTGGATTTCAAATATTAATGACACATCTCAAATTGCTAAAATAAACTTTTATCTTTATCAAATAAAAAAAGAATTGTCAGAAAAAAATAATGTCGACAAATTTTGGTTATTGGTTATTGATAACTTGGTATCTCAGAATTTAGAGTTTATGAATTATAAAAATAACAATACACTGGCTCAAAATATCAGAGATTCGCAAATGGCAATAAACTTATTATGGCTTGTTAAAACTAAATACCAAAATCAAAAAATTATTGTTTGGGCTCATAATTATCATATCTCTAAATATGGTGGCCATTTTGAAGAAAATTTCCTTAACAATGTAAAAACAATGGGAACAGTTTTTACTTCTAAAATAGATTCGGCTATCAAACCTTATATTATAGGCTTTACTTCTTACCAAGGCACTACTGCCAGAATTGGAGGGAAAAAATATACCCTTGAAAAGCCACAAAAAAATAGTTTTGAAAATTGGGTAGCTTCTGATGCTGATTTTGGGTTTATAGATTTTTTAAAATATAATTCACTCAAAAATTCTGACGAACCATTTTACTTATCAGGAGCCATTAAAGGTAATCAATATCATAAAAGCCATTCTGCATTATGGAATAAAATATTTGACGGAGTTTTTTTTATTCGGAATATGTACCCTTGCGTTCAGGTAAAATAACTTACTATGAGATTCCCTTTTTATAAGCAACTTGATGCAATGGACTGTGGGCCTGCCTGCTTAAAAATGATTTGTAAATATTTTGATAAGGATATATCTCTGTCAACATTAAGAAATTATACTGAAATAAATAAAGACGGGGTGTCGCTATTGGGGATTAATCAAGCTGCTGAGAAAATTGGTTTAAAAACAATATACGGCTTTATAGAAATTGAACAACTATATAACGAAAGTCCTCTTCCCTGCATTCTACATTGGAATCAAAACCACTTTGTAGTTCTATACAAAGTAGGTAAAAATTCGTTTACCATTGCTGATCCTGGCAAAGGAATAATAAAACTATCCAAACAAGAATTTTTACAAAGCTGGGTAAGTGCAAACGATAATACCAAACAAAAAGGAATAGCTTTACTTTTGGAACCAACTTCAATCTTTTACCAACAGGATAATGAGAAATATAAGGGTATTGGCTGGGGGTTGCTTTTCAACTATATACTAAAATACCAAGCACAAGTTTTTCAACTTTTCCTTGGTTTATTACTCGGAAGCCTGCTTCAATTAATTTTCCCATTTCTAACACAAAGTATTGTAGATACTGGCATAAATACGCACAACCTTAGTTTCATACAATTAATATTAATAGCACAGTTTACATTATTTTTTGCCCGTACAGTTGTAGAATTTATACGCAGCCGAATCTTACTTTTTGTAAGTACCCATATTAATCTTTCCATCCTGTCCGACTTCTGGATAAAATTAATGAACCTGCCTTTAAGTTTTTTTGATACTAAGCAAACAGGTGATATACTCCAAAGAATTAATGACCATAAAAGAATTGAAAGCTTTATAACAGGTACAGCATTACAAACTATATTTTCAATATTTAATCTGGTTACCTTTTCATTTGTGCTGCTATATTTTAACACTACAATTTTTACAATATTTGCTCTCGGTAGCATTTTGTATTTTTTATGGATACGGCTATTTCTCAAATACCGCCGCAAATTAGATTATACACGTTTTGCAGCATTAAGTAAAGAAAATTCTGCTACCCTGCAACTGATACATGGCATGCAGGAATTAAAAATCAATAATGCTGAACACTTAAAACGCTGGGAATGGGAAGGCTTGCAGGCATCTGTTTTTAAACTCAATTTTAAATCTCTTTCACTTAGCCAATACCAGCAGGCTGGCGCATTTTTTATAAATGAGGGTAAAAATATTTTCATTGCATATATTGTTGCCACATTGGTATTGAGTGGTAAATTAACACTTGGCGAAATGCTTGCTGTTCAATATATCATCGGCCAATTAAATAGTCCAGTTGAACAGCTTATACAATTTACCCAACAGGCGCAGGATGCAAAAATTAGTTTGGAACGTTTAAATGAAATACACCAATTAGAAGATGAAGAACCAAAGGATAAAGCATTTAAAAATAATTTATCAGGCAGCCAAAATATCCAATTATGCAACTTAAATTTTACATATGCCGGTGCTGGCAATAACCCCGTATTAAAAAATATAAATACTATTTTTCCTGCTGGCAAGGTAACTGCCATTGTTGGCATGAGCGGCAGCGGTAAAACTACCATCTTAAAACTCATTCAAAAATTTTACGAAACATACCAAGGTGAAATAAAAATTGGCGATGGTAGTTTAAAATACGTAAGTCCGTTTTATTGGCGAAGCATATCGGGTAGTGTAATGCAGGATGGTTTTATTTTTAGTGATAGTATTGAAAAAAATATTGCAGTAAGTGATCAAAATCCTGACTATGAGAACCTAATTCATGCATGTAAAGTAGCCAATATTTTAGAATTTATAGAAAGTATGCCTTTAGGCTTTAACACTAAAATAGGTGCAGAAGGTAACGGTATTAGTGCAGGGCAAAAGCAGCGGATATTAATTGCGAGGGCTGTTTATAAAAAGCCTCAATTTTTATTTTTTGATGAAGCAACAAATGCTTTAGACGCAAATAATGAAAAAGCCATTATGGGAAATCTCCAAGAGTTTTTTAAGGGTAGAACGGTGATTGTGGTGGCACATAGATTAAGCACCGTTAAAGATGCTGATAAGATAATAGTTCTGGAAGATGGTGAAATAATAGAGGAAGGTAGCCACAACGAATTAACACAGAAAAGGGGTAAATATTATGAACTTGTAAAAAACCAATTAGAACTGGGAAATTAATATGCCAGCAGAAAACATAAATAGCGAATCAACTACTACAAACAGATACCAGCGTTCTGAAATGGTTCAGGAGATTGTATCAAATAAACCAGGCTTCTTAATCAGATATGGTACTATCTTTTTTCTTTTTACTATTATTTTGTTGGTAGTTGCCTGTTGGTTCATTCAATACCCCGATATTGTAAGTGCCAATGCAAAATTAACTTCCATCAATGCCCCAAAAGAAATTGCAACAAAAACTTCTGGTAAACTGGTAAAACTATTTGCAAAAGAAAATGACACCGCCAATGCAGGCGATATACTCGGATACATGGAAAGTACGGCAAGCCATGAAGAATTGATAATGCTTTCAAAGAACATTGATACTGCGGCAGTCTTGTTCAACAGAAATAACCTTTCTGATGCGCTTTCATTTCTAAAAAATAGTTATACCAATCTTGGCGAACTTCAATTCAATTATCAATCTTTTTTTGCCACACTGCAAAACTTCAAAAATTATTTAAGCAATGGTTTTTATTTGCGTAAAAAATCAATGCTTGTTAATGATTTATCTTTTTTGCAAAAAATGCACACTAATCTTTTACAGCAAAAAGGATTAAATACCGAAGACCTTGCGTTGCAGCAAAAAACATTCGATGCTAACGAATCTTTAAAAAATGATAAAGTAATTTCAGCATTGGATTACCGCAACGAAACCTCAAAACTTATAATCAAAAAATTATCGCTGCCACAAATAAGTTCTGCCATTATCAGTAACGAGGCGCAACAAAATGAAAAACTAAAAGAGATTGCTGAATTAGAAAATTTAATTGCACAACAGAAATCAATATTTACTCAATCCTTAAATACTTTCAAAAGTCAGATAGACGGATGGAAACAAAATTACTTATTAGTTGCTCCTATTTCCGGTAAGATTGCATTCGCAACATTTTTACAGGAGAATCAGCAACTCAAAAACAACCAAATCATTTGTTTCATTAATCCCGAAAAATCACAGTACTATGCAGAAATATACATTCCACAAACTAACTTCGGCAAGGTAAAAATCGGGCAGGATGTTTTATTAAAATTTCCTGCTTATCCTTTTCAGGAGTATGGAAGTGTAAAAAGCAAAATTGATTTTATCAGCAATATAAGCACTGATAGCGGCTATTTGGCAAAAGTAGTATTGCCACAAAGCTTAAATACAAACTACAATAAGCAAGTACAATATAGAGACGGATTATTAGCGCAAGGCGAAATTATTACAAAAGATATGCGGTTGCTTCAGCGGTTTTATCAGAATATAATTAAGCAGGTAAAAAAGTGAGAAATCGCCTTTAAATACTAACTTTAAGAATACAATAGAATTACTCCACCAACTTATTCAAACTTAGTTTTCATAGGGTACTGATTAAAACGAGCAGGGGTTTCTACCTCCGCTATTTATATTAACATTTCTTTTCGTTAAATGCCACTTGGTTGTATTGTCTAAAACTAAAATATCTAATATATTTATGGTGTTAATAAATTAATCATCCCTAAATTTTAAAACTAAGTCAAGTACACATGAAACAGGACACACCAAAAACGTAAGTACCTTTTTAGCATTGTTAGGATTTGTAAATGGTTGGGGAGCAGATTACCAACCAACAAAAACGGCCATATCGGCTGCAAACCTTGCAACACTTCACCCGCTTTGCGAAGCAGTAGTAAAAGAAGCCGCAGACCAGGAAAAGATATTTGATGATTTAGTAGACCAAAAAATGATTGCATGCGAAACATTATAACCCTACACTACAAGAATTTTAAACGCATTTTCAGTAATAGATATACCTCAAGGCACCGTAAACGGAGCAATAGAAATCAATAGAAAAATTCAGGGCCAAAGAGCCACACCCAAAAAAGAGGCCACAGCAACCGATGGAAAATCAGTATCAGCAAGCCAAATGAGTTACGATAATAACGTAAAACATTTCAGCGACCTCGTAGCCTGGGTTTCCCTGCAACCAACGTACAAGCCAAACGAAAAAGATTTACAAGTTCCGGCACTAAACAATTACGAAACAAAAAAAGACAACGCAAACAAGGCAGTAATAAACGGCCAAGCTCCTTACGACAACAAATTAGACGCAAGAGATTTATTACTATACGCACCCAAAACAGGCATGGTTGACATTGCACTGGAAGTAAAGAAGTATGCGAAAAGTGCTTTTGGAGCAAAAAGTGCCAAATTCAAACAAATATCAGGACTGGTATTTACCAAACAACCCCGTAAAAAATAGACATTTTGGCGCAAAAAACAGACACAGTTACCGTTATTTTCATAAAACTTGTCCTAAATTCATAAAACGACCGACCTGTTTTATAAAACGATGACTTTGTCTGATAAACCTGCCACTTAAAAGTATAAAGCGATGACATTGACTTATAAAGCGACCACTTAAAAGTATAAAGCTTTGACATTGGCTCATAAACCTGCCACATAAAAGTATAAAACGATCACTCTGATTTATAAAACGACCGCTTAAAAGTATAAAACTACCGCTTAAATTTTGCAAACGAACGACATGACGAACCTTACAAGCCAACGCTGCAAGTCAGGCACATGGTCAGGCGCACAAACCCACAGCACAAAAGCTAACCTGTCCAAGAGCCTGCCTTGCCCTACGCACCACAACCACTCTACCGGGTGACACAGGCTCACATTATCGCAGACCGGGAAGAAGGGTATTCATACAACACAATTGGGTTTGGCAAAATGGGGGCGGACGGAAGCCGTGTTTCAGCTTTTTGTTTTTCAATTTTGCTTTTGTTCGGGCAAGTCTTTAGTAATTTGGCTATGTGCATATCATCAACTTTTAGTTATAGATTGTACTTCGGTTGGCCTGTCGGACGAATATCTATGACCCCCACTTCGCCAAGCCCTGCCCGTTACTTGCAATGCACATAGACTGCATTTAATTCACAAAAGCTAGACAAAACTCTTAATCACTAAAAAGAAATAATATATTTTCAATAACCCCCGCAATAATAATTGGTAATTTTAGGACTGACCATCCAACGTCGGAATGTTAGAGCGAAAACGAAATTAATAATTAAGTAGCAGAGAAAGAATAGTGGATTTTTATTTTAACACCAAGACATTTAAAACGATGTAATAAATCATTATCACATGAATAAAAAGAATATTTTAATTTTTGGATGTTTATCAGCATTATTATGGACATTCATACTAATTGGAACGCCTTTTCTAATTTTTGTACAATGGATGATCTAAAAGCATGGTTAAATTCTGATAGAATCTATACCATAGGGACTAAGCTTTATGCTAAATACGGAGAAGACATACTTTTAACCAATATCTTAAATAAACG
>Ga0114958_10003118_pt1 | contig 12045 bp, 10 predicted proteins | sample C_130208_EF_Meta_FD_89577 | JGI IMG/M metagenome (GOLD analysis project Ga0114958, IMG submission 89577) | Freshwater microbial communities from Lake Croche, Canada to study carbon cycling - C_130208_EF_MetaG | ecosystem: Environmental > Aquatic > Freshwater > Lake | place: Lake Croche, Canada... | reverse complement strand
TGCCAAATTGGCTACACCTTTTAAAGCTTCTGTATATGGAATATTACCATATAAGTCTACTAATTTTTGGAAGTTGTAGGCCTTCATTACTTTAGCGGGTCCTTTTAAATACTCCTGACTATACTTAGTAGCATTGTCAATTACATACTGATAATCATAAAGGTTATCGTAAGTATTATCCCAATAAGGGAAATCGCCATTGGTAAAGGCGTAAGAGAACAAAGTAGTAGAAATGATATAACCATTGGACTGTGTCCAATGACCAGACCATACCATACCTGTTTCATTAGGCGTTACCATATTGGCTGCAGTAACATTTAATGCATTCGATAAAACGTATGCAGGTGTTGCGGTTGGTAATGAGTTAGGGTTGGTATTGACATCGAGATAGTCTTTTTTACAACCTGTTCCCACAAGTACCAAAAACGCGGCGATATATAATTTATTTAGTTTCATATCTATTGTTTTAGTGTGTGGTTATTAAAAAACAAAATTTACATTAACACCAAATTGACGAACTGGAGGCGTTTGCGCGGTATTAGAAATACCTGAACCGTTTCCTGTTGTATAACTGAACTCTGGGTCAGTAAATTGGTTTTTGCTGTCAACAATGGTGAATAAATTTCTACCGTATATAGCTACGTTAGCAGCACTGAAAACTTTTGTTTTCTTAACTAGTGCACTTGGTAGTGTATAAGATAAATTTACATCTCTTAATTTAATAAACCAGGCTGGAGCAACGAAGTTCTCAGAAATCAAACGGTAGTTGTTCACCCATAGAGCGTACTCTGGTTCGCGAACATGTACTGTTGTATTAGGAACATCAGCTTTAGTAGTTGGATCTATATAATAAGAGTTAGGGAAGATTTGGTCTGTTCTATTAGAAGTCCAAGCCCCAGAACCTGTGAAGGTCATTTGACGACCAAGGTCAGAATACATTACGTTTCCACCACGGTATTCAAAGTTAAATGCAAAACGGAAATCTTTGTAAGTAAGCGTTGAACCTAATCCCACCATATCGCGAGGTAATGTACCACCACGAGCAGTAAGAGCAGTGTTTTGAACTGGGTAACCAGTTGTAGGACTTACTCTTCTCATACCAGAACCATCGGTTGAATAATAGTAACCGTTGGTTTTAAGTATTGGGAAACGTTCTCCTTTGATTACGTTTGAAGTAGCATAAGAATATCCACCATAAGCGAATTCAGTAATACCAGGGAATAAATCAACCACTTTGTTGTCGTTGAATGAATATTTCAAATTCACATCCCATTTAACTTTAGTATCACGTAATACTTGCACTTTTAAGTCTGACTCATAACCCCAGTTGTCTACTTGACCTACGTTAATTAACAAGTTAGAGAAACCTGTTGAATTAGGTACTTTTACTGTTAATACTTGGCCCACAGAATTTTGCTTGTACCATGAAACGTCTAAGTTCACTCTGTTTTTAAACATGCTTAACTCAGCACCTACTTCCATAGCGGTTACAAACTCTGGTTTTAAATTAGCATCAGGTAAAGTATTTCCTACTGATAAACCTACGTTGTTTCCATAAGGGAAATTCGCGCCGTTACTGTAAGAAAGATCTAAACCATATAAAGGAATATTGTCATTACCATTCTTGTTATAAGAAGTACGCAATTTTGCATAGTTCAAAGTATTGCTCTTTAAACCAGGAAAGGCGTCGGTTACAACAAATGATAAGGCAGCTCCATAATACAAATAAGAATATTGATTAGCAGCTCTTGTTTGTTTGAAGAAACGAGAAGTTGCATCATAACGAGCAGTTAAGTTTAAGTTTAACCACTCCATGTTTTTCATGTTCGTGTTTAAATCGGCATAGTAACCAAACTTACGCTCTGTTGTGTTTGCTTCACCACCACCTAAGTTACCTTGTCTGTTAGATACGTTGTATACATCAGGTACTACAATTGAGCTTGAAGAAACAGATATCGTTTTTGTATAACGTTGGTATAAGCTATAACCTAATGTCAATTTGTTTTGAACATTTGCAATATCTTTTTGGATACGTGCTTGGAATTCATTGTTCACTACGTTTTCAGTACCTGAATAATCATATACTGCACCTAATACATCACTGATGGCACGGTAGATACCAGGATAGTCATCATCATGTGTCCAAGGAGTAGGAATATAAGCACTGTTTTTTGCCCAGTCAGAATATTGGAATTTCTCAGTCGTATTTTTTTGAGTACGAGAGTTGTTCATAATACCTAATCTGTTATAAAATTGCAACCAAGGAAGTGCACGATATGTGATATCGAAGTTTCCAGAGATATTAGCATCTTTATATTTTGCACGGTTAATGTCTTTATTGAAATAAGGGTTATTATAATAGTCATTATAGTAACCATTAGGATTCGCAAAAGGATTTGTTCTCCAGTTTCTCATAGTAGTTAAATCAACCCAAGAAGCGGTGTTGATGATATCGTTTTGGAAATCTGAAGTTGTTCTGTCGTAATAAGCTTGAGTCAATGAAGCATTAAAGCTTGTAGAGACTTTGCCATATTCTTTAGTTGACTTTACACGAACACCAGTTCTATCACTTAAATCACCAGGAACAACACCATTGATTTTATTGTTCTCTACTGATAAATAATAACTAGATGTTTCATCACCGCCTTGGAAACTAGCTTGATGATTTTGAGAAATTCCCATATCAAAGCTTTTTCTACGAACGTCTTTAACGTCTGCATAAGGAATGACTAAACTAGATCCGTCTTGTAAGACACGACCTGCAATACGCATACTTCCATCATAATGATCACCATATTGTTGGTTCTCATAAGGACGCCAGTTTTCCTTAGCACGGTTTAATGCACTAGGATCATAACCTGCTTGGCCGTATACTAAAGGATAGTATTGAGAACCAGAACCATATTCATTTTGGAAAGCTGGTAAGAAACTTACTTGTTCAAAGTTGGTTGTGTTGGTATAAGAAACTTTTAATTTCCCTTTAGTACCTTGTTTAGTAGTAATTACTAAAGCACCGTTTACACCCGCAGAACCATACAATGTTGCCGCTTGACCACCCTTAAGGACAGAAACGTTTTCAACATCATTAGGATTGATAAGTGCTAAAGCAGTGGCGGTAGTTTGCATACCATCAATAACTACTAAGGCTTCGTTGTTTCCAGTTAATGAACGGTAACCACGTAAAACCACTTTCACTGAAGGGTCAACGCTATTATTCACAGTGTATACAGCCAAACCAGAAACCTTACCCGCTAGGGCTTGCGTTAACTGAGGTGAGTGACCTACTGCAATTTCATCACTTGAAACTTTAGCATAAGAATATCCGATTTCTTTTGATTTCTTACGGATACCTTGTGCAGTAACTACTACGTTTTCTAGTTCATCTACTTGATGATTCAAAGTAATGCTTAGTGAAGTAGCAGTTGCTTTCACTTCAGTAGAAGCGAAACCAGTTGCACTTACTTGCAAAGTTGCGTTTGCAGCAGCATTAATTTTGAAGTTACCTTTTTCATCAGCCACTACAGCTGAGGCTTGGCCCTTAACTTTAACTGTTGCATAAGAAACAACTACGCCTTTTTCATCTTTCACCGTACCGGCTACTGAACGAACTTGGGCATTTGCTGTTATCAAACTGCATAAAACAGCTAAGAAGAGCGAGGATAGAATTTTCTTCATTTGCTTAAATTTTAATTTTCTTAGGTAGAAAGCTACGAAAAAAAGCTTGGAATGTTAATAAATAGTTAATGAAATTTTAGAAAATGTTAACAAACCTTATTTTATGCTTTAAATTAATTTGAAAAAAATGCATTATATATTATATTTTATTTATATAAATTAAACATTATACACTCATATTTTAGTAGATTTTTATCAAATTCTAGCCCTTTGTATATTTGAAATATCGTTCTGCAATTTAAATAAAATCTACATTTAATTACTTTAAATAAATGATATGATTAATCGTCGCCAGTTTTTACAAAATAGTTCTTTAGTTGCTGCAGGTAGTTTAATATGTACGAATGCATTATTTGCACAATATGGTCTCATAGATAAAGTAGGTTTAGGTTTATTTTCCATTCCTAAAATATTAGATACCAATATGGAGTCTGCCATAGAACTCATGGCATCATTGGGTTACAAAGAATTTGAAACATTTGGCCCTTATAGTTTTAGTACAGAAAAGGCTATAGCTTCTTGGGCTAAAGTAACACCGCAATTAGGATTTAGCGGTAGTGGTTATTTTGGAAAAACAAGTACAGAATTTAAAAAAATAATTAAAGCCAATGGCATTACCGTGCCTTCCATGCATACCGACTTAGATACTTTATCTATTAAAATGGGTGCATTAGCTGAAGCTGCCAATGATTTAGGCGCAAAATATGTAGTACTACCCGCCATACCACAAGAAGAAAGAAAAACGCTTGACGATTATAAAAGACTAGCTGCCTTATTTAATAAAATTGGCGCTGAAGCAAAAAAATATGGCATTAGGTATGCCTATCACAATCATGGCTATGGCTTAAAAGTGGAGAATGGAAAAATGCCCTTAGATATTATTTTAGACGAGACTAATCCTGAATATGTATTTTTTGAAATGGATTTATTTTGGACCTATGCGGGTGGTGCTGATGCTATTAGCTTGTTAAAAAATCATAGTGGACGATATAAAATGATGCATATTAAAGACATGAAAGAATCTAAACATTTTGCAGGTAGTGGAGACAACGCCTCTGATTGGATTCCTTTATTTCCCTATATAGCCAATGCAGGTGAGGGTATTTTTGACTTACCAAACATTATTAAAACGGCTAAAGAAAATGGCATGGAACATTTTTTTGTAGAACAAGACAAAGTAGATCATCCAGAAATAGCGCTAAAGAAAAGTTGCGCCTACTTGCGTAGCTTATAAATTTTTTAAATTTCTTTTTTCAAAATATACATACCTCTGTACTCTTCTTTCATTAAATGAAAAATTGTATCAGATAGTCTGAAAGAGCCCGCTAGAGAATAGCCCATTTTAGTATAAAATTTCATTGCCTGGTCGGCTGTGTCCATGGCCTTTAAAAAAATATATTTTTTTTGATAAGACTTCGCAATATCAAAAACAAAATTCATTAAATAAGCTCCTACCCCTTTATTGACTGCAGTAGTGTGGATATAAATTCTTTCTAATTCAATACCCTCTTTAATATCCCCGCCTTCTATGGCAGCATCAATATTAATTTTTAGATAACCCACTGCAGTATTATTTATGTAAGCTATATAATGTAAGCAGTTTTTATTTTCTATTTCATATGTAATTTTTGAAACAGGATAAGCGAATTCATTCATGTACCAGTCCATTCCCCCTGGTTTCCATAAATGCGCATAATGATGTACATAAATAGTTTTAGCCAAACTACTTAAAGCTTCTGCCGATGCACTATCTATTTTTTTTATTTCTATTAATTCCAATTTTTGGGAAGCATTAAAAATTATTCAAAAAAATTAAATAGTAATTTTTCTTTTTCTTGCCACTACTTCCCAATTGTCTACTACTTTATTATCATTTACAATAATAGCTGTATCATACAAAGCCACTGTTGGACAAATATGAACAGGCACACCATACCAAACATCTCCCACTTTATATTTTGAAGCGTCTTGTACTTTTACCACCAAATGTTCTTCACTTTGTCCTATGGGTTCTGTATTAGGTGCATTTAAAAAATGTACTCTTGGTAGGGGATTTTCTGCAGCCACTGCTTTATGCCCTAAATCAACACAAACAGTATGTTCATCAATGATGGAAATAATTCTGGTTACCACCAAGCAAGCAAATTCAAAAGGTAAATCGGGAAATAAATTTTTATAACCCCAATCCCAAAAAACAAAAGTACCAGGGCTAACTTGAATATCTTTTCTTTTAATGTGGCCAGAAAATGAACAAGAGCCTGCCATAATTACTGCCAATGTTGCAGAAGAAATGGTTTCTAGTTTTTTTCTAAGTATATCAGCATTTTCAAATACTTCATCGGCTTGTGCATTTCTAATACTAATATCGGATTCTCTTATATGACCATCATAACAATGTAGTCCAATAATGGCAATTGCCGGCAGTGGCTTACATGCATTATATAATGTGGTAGCCTTGTCTGTCATAATACCTGAACGGTTCATGCCAATATTGACGTCTATATAAGCGTCAATCGTTAAACCTTCTTGAACCATTATTTTTGAAACAGCAGTGGCAGTTTCTATATTATCAACTAAGCAAGAAAATTTGGTTGCAGGAAAAGTTTTAATAAGTGTAACCAACCTATTTAATTTAGGACCCATTAACTGATGCGCAATTAAAACATTGGGTGTTTTTAATATACCTAACATTTCTGCTTCTGCAATAGTGGCACACTTATAATTACGAATGCCTTTATCCATCATCATTTGACAGACTTCTGCAATTTTATTGGTTTTTACATGGGGCCTTAATTGGTCTACATTGCCACCTACCATTGCAATAAGTTTATTGATATTCTCTTGAGATCTTGATGCATATACAATTAAAGAGGGAGAGTCAATTTTATCTATTGAATCTATTTCGTACCACTGCATAAAAATATTTTTTATTAATTAAGTTCAAACATAGCCTCAATTTCTACTGGAATATTTCCAGGTAGAGAACCCATGCCCACTGCACTTCTTACACCCACTCCATTATCTGGCCCCCAAATAGAAGCAAATAGTTCACTGCAGCCATTTATAATATAAGGATGTTTTTCAAAATCATTGGAGCAACTTACCATACCTAATACTTTAATAACTCTTTTCACTTTATCCAAAGAACCAAGATTGGCTTTTATGGTTGCTAGTATGGCAAGCCCAACTTGTCTTGCTGCTAATTTTCCTTCCTCCATACTAATGCTATCACCCACTCTTCCAATAATAAGTGAGCCATTTTCTTGCACTGGACCATGACCAGAAACTAAGCAATGCTTTCCATCTACTAATAATGGTTTGTAAACACCTAATGGTTTGGGTGCTGGCGGTAAAGTCAATCCTAGTTTGGCAAAATTTTCTTCAGGAGTACTCATAATTATATTTATTATTTATATACAATAGTTTAAAAATAGAAACAATTTTAAAGTGTTTTTATCATTATATTTTTAAAGTAATTAGGTGCGCCTGCATGTTTGCCTTGCAGCCCTATGTAACCATGTAAACCCAATGTAGACATAGGATTATACAACCAACCAGGAATTTTAGTGCCGTCTGGATTTATTTTACTTGAAGTAAAATCGTCCATATTACATTCATTCACTAAGGTTCCATTCAATTCTATTTTAATATTTTTACCTATACATGTAATGGTATAATGATTCCATTCACCTGGTCTTTTTAAATCTTTATTAGTAGCAGGCTTATGCCCAAAAACAGCACCACATTGCCAACTAGGGTCGGCCTTGCTCCATGTTTTAGAATAATCATCTGCAATTTGTATTTCCACTGAATGGGGTATCCATTCTTTGATATCTGTAGCATGTACAATTACTCCACTATTCGTTCCGTCTGCAGTTTGAAAATCTAAATCCAAAATAAAATTATCGTACATGTCTTTACTCCAAATAGCTGAATCCTTTGATGCCGTTAAGACTCCAGTTGAATCTTTCCAAATGGCTGGATCATATTGAGCAGACTCTAAATTTTTTCCAAATAAAGCTTTCCAGCCTTTTTTATTTGTGTTCGGATAATTATTTTGCGCGTTGGCTGAATTACTAGCTAATACAGATACTGCTAATAAAATGTAAATGAAAACTTTCATGATTTTAAATTTATTGAATTTACAACAAATTTTAATATCACAATTTTATATACAGAAGTATTACTTAATACTGCTCATTCCTCCATCAATAGATAAAATTTGACCAGTCACCCAGCTAGACTTATCAGTTAACAAAAATTCAACCGCATTGGCTATGTCTAGTGGCGTACCCACCCTTTTAAGCGGATGTCTTTGGGCATTGGCATCTATTTTTTGATCTGAGTTTAATAAACTTGCTGCCAGTGGTGTATTAGTTAGGGAGGGCGCAATACAGTTTACTCGAATGGTAGGTGCTAATTCAGCAGCCAAGGCCTTTGTTAAACCTTCAATAGCCCCTTTAGAACTTGCTACTAATGAATGAAAATTTAAACCTACTTGAACAGCCACTGTAGAGAATAAAACAATGGAACCATTTTTACTTTCTTTTAATTTAGGCAGTGCTGCTTGTATTACTTTAACAGCCCCTACAACTTGTAAATTATAGTCTTTTATAAAATCGTCAGAAGGTATTCTATTAAATGGTCTTAAGCTAATAGCACCAGGACAATACACAATACCTTCAATAGAGGCAGGTAAAAAATCTAGATTTATACTTTCATCCAGGACATTAATTTTGTGGTAATGAATATTAGTACCATTATCCAATACATGTGTATTATAAGTTGCATGCACTGTATGACCAGCAGCTGCTAATTGATTCGTTACTTGTAAACCAATGCCAGAGGAACCCCCCACCACTAAAAAAGTTGCCATAAAAAAATATATTATTTGTTAACGCTTAGTTATTACTACACTCAATTATTCCTTCCATTCAATAGGAATAGAGATTTCATTTTTACGACCAAAAAAATCAAATGGTGCATTATAACCTAAGAAATTATAGCCCCCTATAATTTTAATATTTTTCTTATTTAAAAGGGCTACTAATTTATCTGTGTGTTCTTTAATTTTATCATCATTGGCATATCCACCAAAGGCAATCACTGCCTCATAAGATTCTGTTGATTGCTTTATTTGAACCGTAGCATCTTTAGGCTTAGGTAAACTAGAGGCATCATATTTTTCAGGCATTACAAAACTCATGGCAGAACCCTTATCACTCATCTCCATTCTTACTGGAGCAGTCATAGCAATACTTTTATTCTGATCATTGCCGCCAAAAATATAGCCTGCTAATTTTCTGAAGCCGCTGTTAGCCACTTGCTTGTAATTTGAACCATTAGACTGAATGGTTGCAAACATCGCTTTGGGATAAAAGCGAATCTCAAAGCCTTCTTCAATTTTAACCACACGGTACTTCTGCTTTTCAACTTTAGAAGCGGAAATGCTTCTAAATGATTGAAATACAATAAAAACAAGACCAAGCCCGGTAAAAAGATATATTAATTTCATAAATAATAATGTTAATATAAATAATAACATAGAAATCCTGAAAAAGTTTGAAACAGAAGCTTTTTACAATGAATTATAAAATTCGATAAGTTTTAAAACCTGGTCTTCGTTTTTGAAATTTATTTTATTCGTTGTCAAATATTGATTGACAGCAGCCGCTTGGTCTGCTAAAATATTCATAAAAAATTCCTTCTCTTTTTTAATACGCTTCATTTCTCCACCTATATAGATATACCCATTTTCACGCACCATAAATTCTTTTGACTTCTCCCCAGAAAGCTCATTCAACCTTTCTTCAATACTTTTATTGATAGACTTTAATAAGGTTGCTTTACCAGTAGTATACACCTGGTAAAAATATAAGCTAGTTTGGTTGTCAATTTTTGGGAACCCCGACTGAAATGTATAATTTTTAACGCCTTGCTTAGTAGAATCAACTATTGAAATTGTTGATACCATACCCTTGCCAATAAAGCCTTCCTCACCACTACTTGACTTAAATACCACTTCATGTTCTACTAAATTTAATTTAGCTTTCACATTGTAATACTTTCTGCCATCTGATAAAAAAATAGTTGAAAATTTATATTCAGGTAAAAAATAGGCAGACCCATTAATGTCTCCATATTTATTTTCAAAAGCACGCCCATATACGTCACTTAAAAAAATTTGACTACCAAATTTTCCTGTGGTATTGATAGTATTTGCTTGCGCGCTCATAATTTCAACCAAAGACATTAAAAAAACAAATAACAATAACTGCTTTTTCATTTTGCTACATTTTTAATAAAGATAAACATACCTTAAATAAAACAAGACCCAAATGGGTCTTGTTTTTATAAATCTAAACTATTTAACTATTGTTTAGGATTCTTCACTGGAGCCGCTCCAGAAGCTGGCGGATTGTATGCCAACTCATTATCTGGAACATCCCAATAATCCAAGTATCCATAAACAATGCTTGCCTTCGTATATACTTTAGCAGTAGATGAAACTACAACACAGTTAGTACGAGATTTGTCAGGAGCAATAATTTCCCAACGACGAGCATCATAAAAAGATAATCCTTTAAAAGCTAAACCAATTCTACGCTCAGCTCTTAATTCTTCGTAAGCTGCAGCAGCAGTGGCACCAGCGCCAATAGCAGTTAAACCTGCACCTTGGTAAGTTCTTACAGCATCAATAGACTTAACACCTAAGTCAATTGATCCTGTTTTAATTAAAGCCTCTGCTTTCATTAATTCATTTTCTTCATAAGTTGCTGCAATAGTAATTTCATTTGCACCAGAAGTAGTATTAGAATAAGTGACTACACCCGCTAAAGCATTACCGCCATTTTTAAGTGTATAACGTGTATTGAAAACATTACCACGGTCTGTATTGAATAAACCAACTGATGACAATGTTAATACGTTATTGTCTTTACGCTTATCTCCTGTTCTGAAATCTTGAACCCAGCGCTCACTTAATTTATAAGTGTTAGTAGAACCAGTAGCACTAGATTGAGAAGTTTTATCAGCCACTGTACTTTCTAGGAAAGAACCAGCCGCATCGGTACGAGCCGTAAAAATTAAATCGGTAGACTTAACACCGTCTGTAGTTAAAGTTAAAATAGTATTCCACTGAGCTGCACTCATTGCAGACACTGTAGTGTTTACTAAAATATTACGCGCTTTCATAGTATTGATATTACGCTTCCACATATCAACAGTTAATGCCCCACCTTTACCTTTTTGTAAAAAAGAGGGAACTAATTTAGTAATAGTTGCTGTATAATCGGCAACGCTTGTTGATGCTGTACCTAAAGCAGTTGCACAACTATCATAGTTAGCATTAGCCTCAGCAATAATGGCTTCCTTCGTTACATAGTTACCATTAGTAGCTGCCATAGATGGTGTATTATTTTGAATAATACCCGCATAATACATAGAGCCAATTTGACTATATGCATATCCTTTCCACCAATATGCCCAAGCTTTCACAGTTGCTTTTTTAGAATCGGCACCTGTACCTGAGAAAGTTACATTTTTACATAAATCTAAGACACCGTTAGCTGCAGTAATCATATTGTACATGTATGACCATTGGTAGTTGGTAGTATTACTTACGCCTTGTGCATTTTGATTTACATAACGACATAATTCATATTGTGTCTTAATACTTGCTGGGTTTAATACAACGGTACCATCATCCAAGGTTACTTTATTAGGACAACCAATTTGGTTCATATAAGCATTCGCTGCCTCTGCACCAATGATGTCACCCATTAACTCTTGGAATCCGATTGTGCCCGCCCAATAACGGCCGTAAACACCATCAGAGTATTTTAAATCGTAAAATCCATTACGATAAATTGCGCCTTGCGCGAAAGAAAGAACACCAGGCTCATTTTGAGCACTCTCCGGTGTAGGTAAGTTAGTATTAGAGATATCAAGATCTTTCTTACAAGCTGATAAGCTTAAGGTTAATCCCAATATTCCGACTAAAAATTTATTATACTTCATGTCTGATAATTTTAATTAGTTAAGGTTTAAAATCCAACATTCAAACCAATAGTATATTGTTTAGTGTTAGGAATTGTATTGTGATCTAAACCACGGTCGAAAGCAGAGTTAGTAGAGTAGTTAACCTCTGGATCCATACCAGAGTATGGAGTAAAGGTTACCAAGTTACGTCCTGACAATACTAATTGTAAGCGACTAATTGCTTTGATTTTAACCAGTTTTGCTAAATCAACACCAACAGAAACGTTTCTTAAACGAACAAAACTTGCATCTTCATAGAAGTAGTTTTTAGTTCCGTTAGCTGCACCACCTGCATACATACTACGATAAAACGCAGTATAAGCAAAAGTT
>Ga0114958_10003115_pt1 | contig 12057 bp, 11 predicted proteins | sample C_130208_EF_Meta_FD_89577 | JGI IMG/M metagenome (GOLD analysis project Ga0114958, IMG submission 89577) | Freshwater microbial communities from Lake Croche, Canada to study carbon cycling - C_130208_EF_MetaG | ecosystem: Environmental > Aquatic > Freshwater > Lake | place: Lake Croche, Canada... | reverse complement strand
TGCCCCACGGACTCGACGAACGGCAGGAACTGCCGGATCAGAATCACTTGACCGACGGCCACCATCACTGCCGCCACGCCATGGCGGGTGGCGGCGAAGTTCATCGCGGCCACGAGCACCAGCGCGAGCATGAACCAGCGCTGGAGGGCATGCACGTCGGGCGGTGATCCCGGCCGCACGAGCGCGGCCGACGCCGCCGGCAGCGCGACAATTCCCGCGAGCGACGCCACGATGAACTGCCAGACACCATGCTGAGGCCGCTTGGCCCCCAGCAGCGACATGATCGGACAGAGCGAGACCGCCACCACGGCGAGCCGGACCGAGGCCTGCGATGCCGGATCGACGAGGCCGCCACTCGCGCGAACCGCCGACTCGACCGCGAAGGCGACCGCAGCCCCGCAGGCCCACCAGGCGGCTGGCACGGCCGTGGTGCCGCGGGCCAGGAAGGCCCCGGCGCAGGCGGCCACCGCGGTGATCAGGGCGGCGACACATGAAAGGCCGACGGCTGCGGGCATGCCGACAGGCTACCACCGTGGGGTTCGATCATGACGATTGGGCGGGCTGCGGCGGCCGCGGTGCACGTGGCGGCCGCGCGAGGACGATGAGCCATGTGGTCCACGTGCGGCCCCATCGCGGCACGATCCCGGGAGTCTCCCCATGCGCCGCATTTCCCTCGTCGCCATCGTCGCGGTCGCCATCCTTGCGGCCGAGTCGCGGGCCATCGAGATGTTCACCTTCTACGGCGACGGCAGCCGAATCGGGCTGCCCAACCTCGAAGTGCCGATCGAGGCCTACCCGGGCATCCCGCTACGGAGCGACCGGATCCGCGCCCGGCGGCGGGCCATGCAGACCGGCTCGGCCGTCCGCGTCGGCCCCGGCACGCCCGTGGGCAGCGTGACGATCCGCCCCATGCCCACGAGATCGATGCCCTCAAGATCGATGCCCACGACGACTATGCCAGAGACAGTGGCCCAACCGGTGGCCGAGCCAATCCCAGCGCCACGGCCGCAGGCGGCGCCCACTGAGAACGACGACAAACCAAAGACAACGAGCCGGCCGGTGGCTGACTGACGCCGCCACCGACCGGCTCGTGAAACCGTGGGAGCGGGGCGCTTACTTCTTCTCGCCCGATTCCTTCTTGAGCGTGGCGAGCAGGTCGGCCGCCTCGGACTTCATGGCGAACATCGGCTCGTTCGCGATCACTTCCTCGAGGATCTTTTGAGCCAGGTCCTTCTCGCCGCGGTCGGCCAGAATCTTCGCCACATAAAAGGCGCCGTCGCTCGACAGCGCGTTGCTGCGGCGGACCTGCTCCAGGATCCGCTCGGCGTCTTCGCGACGGCCTAGCTTGTAGAAGACCCAGGCGAGTGTCGTCACCGCCGGGATCTGCTGCGGCGTGTTCTCCCGGTACTTGGCGACGTTGGTGTCGGCCAGTTCGAGGGCACGGCGACGGGCTTCTTCATCATCGCTCTCGATGAGGACCAGGGCCAGCGAGTTGCTCACATCGAAGTTGCCCGGCGACTGGAAGTGGGCTTCGTTGAGGAACTTCTGCGACGTGGCGTAGTCGCGGCCCACGCGGGCCACGAGCCCCCGAACGAACTTGGCCTCGAGGCTCTTGGCGTCGAGCTTCAGGGCCGTGTCGGCTGCGGCCTTGGCCGCCTCGAGGTCGCTCTGCTGGAGATACCAGCGGGCTGCGAAGAGCTGCACGGCGGGATCGGTCGGAGCCGCCTTGATGGCATCTTGGATCCACTTCTTGGCCGCGTCGCGCTTCTTGGCCTCGTCGTTCCGCTGGGCCATCGCCAGTTCGGGGAGCGGCGAGTTCTTGTCGATCTTCTTCGCCTCCTTGAACTCGGCGAGCGCCTCCGGCTCCTTGCCGAGTTGGAAGAGGACGTTGCCCATCCGCAGCCGCGAGCCGGCGTTGTCGGGATCGAGCTCGATCCACTTGGCGAGTTGCTTCTGGGCGTTTTCCCACTGCCGGCGGCGCTCGGCGACGGCGGCGGTGCCCGCGGCACAGCGGATGTCGAAGTCGCGACGGCGCTTGGGGTTTTCGTTGTAGGCCGAGGTCAGTTCGGCGGCCTTCGCGAAGAGGACGTCGGCGTCGGTGATCCGCCCTTCACCGAAGGCGAGGTCGCCGAGCTTGAGGTACGACTCCGGATCGGTCGGAAACTTCACGGCGGCGTTCTCGAGTTCCTCCCGTGCCTGTGGGAGTTGGTTCACCGCCATCCAGAGGGTCGCCATCATCACACCCGGCGGGGGCAGCTTGGGATTGTTGCTCTTGGACCGCTCGAGGATCGCCCGGCAGCCGTCGATGTCGCGGTCGCGGAACCGCGCGATGGCGTTGGTGATCTCTTTGTTCATCGCGTCGTCGGAGACGGCGTTGCCGATCAGCGCCTGGGCGGTGATCTGTGCCTGCACCGCCGAGCCACCGGCTGCAGCTGCGATGACCACCAAGGCCACCACCAGGCGACGGAACGTAAACCTGAAGCCGTAGTCCATGCTCGAAAACTCCTGGAAGGATGAGTCGTGGTAAAGCCGGTGGATCCGCGGGCGAATCCCGAAACCCGCATGTTCGGTTACTCTATACGTCGATTTTCCCCTTTTCCATGGGCCGCCCAAATCCGGCGGCGAGCGATGTTTCTGGGAGCGGTCTGCGAGCGGGAGGTGCTGGTGGCCCCGAGGGCCCGCGGCCTGTTCGTGGCCAGGGCCGTCTATGCCGGCACGCTGCTGGGGATCATCGCCACCTGCTGGCTGCTGGTGTCGGGTACCCGGGCGATCCCCCCCGTGGGCGGCACTGCCCGCTTCGGCGGCACGCTGCTGCGGATTCTCGGCCCACTCCAGCTCGCCCTGGCGATGATGTCGGCCGCCCTCACGAGCGTGGTGGCGGTGGGCGTCGAGAAGGACCGCAAGACGCTCGAGCTGCTCCTCGTCAGCCGGCTCGACGACGCCCAGCTCGTGCTCGGCAAGCTCGCCGGCAGCCTCCTTCGCACCGGCCTCCTGCTGGTGGCCGCGGTGCCCGTGTTCGCGCTGGCCACGGCCTTCGGGGGCGCCACGCCCGCCCAGATGGCGCGGGCCTTCGTGGTGACCGCGGCGGCGGCGGCGACGGCGGCCGCAGTGGCCAACGCAATCGCCTTCTGGCGCGACACCACATTTCAGTCGCTGGCGATCACGCTGTTTGCGATCGTCGCCTGGCTGGCCGCGGGCGAGGCGGTGGCCGCGTTCTATGGCGGCGACGCCGCTGCAGCGATCTCGCCCGTGCGCGGCCTGTTTGCCGCGCTCTCGCCCGCGGGGAGCAGCATCCTCGCCCCCTTGCTCGGCTCGTGCGGCGCGATCGCGGTGATTGCAACCGGCTGGGCGATCGCGCGGGCCCGGGCCTGGAACACGCGAGTTCAGGTGCGGCCACGATTTGAGGACGAGGCTGGCGGCGCGACGACTGGCGCCCGGAGGGAGCCACGGACGGTCTGGCGGAATCCCGTTCTCTGGCGGGAACTCCGCACCCGCGCCCACGGTCGGGCGATGCTCGCGGTGCGGATCGCCTGGCTGTTGCTCTTCGCCGCGGCGGTTGCCGGGATCGTCGCCGAGACCAAGACTCCGCGGCCCGACCGGATCGGCATCGCCACCGCCGTGGTGCCGATGGTGGTGGCAAGCCTGCTGGCCATCACCGCGCTGGCCGTCACCAGCGTGACCACAGAGCGAGACCGGGGGACGTTCGATCTGCTGCTCGTCAGCGATCTGGAGCCGAAGGAGTTTGTCTGGGGGAAGATCCTCGGGGTGCTCGGGGCAGCCGCCGACATGGTGGTGCTCCCAATCGGCCTGTGCCTGGCGCTGGTGCCCCTGGGCATCGCCACGCCGGAACATGGCGGCGAGTTGGCCGTCGGCCTCGCGGTGCTCACATTCTTCGTGGCCGTCCTCGGCGTCTACGCCGGGCTGTCGCACGTCGCCTCGAGGCGGGCAATTGCGGTGGCCCTCGGCATCGTGGCCTTCCTGTTCGTGGGCGTGGCCACCGCCATGCGGATCATGGTGGCATTCGGCGGCAGCTTTGAACTGCAACTCGCGCCGTTCCTCGCCGCGATCGTGGGGGGCGCGGTCGGGCTCTACGCGGCGCTCTCCGCCCGCAACCCGTCACCCGCGGTGGGCTGGACATCGGCCCTGCTGCCAGCGCTCACGTTCGTGGCGATCACCAGCTTTCTGCAGGGGAGCAGCCTGCAGGTGCTCCTCGTCGTGCTTGCGGCCTACGGCTTCGCCACGCTCGCGTTGCTCGTGCCGTCGATCGCCGCCTTCGACCTGCTCACCGGACGCACCACCACCGGCGAGTGACGCTCACCGCCGCGTCGTGGGCCCGGCGGAGCGGGAGGCGGTCGCCCCGGTGGTGCCCGCACTCTCCAGGACAGCCAGCCGTTCGGCCGCGTCGGTCGGCCCGCCGCCGCGGGCGATCGCAGTGCGATAGCTGTCGATCGCATCGGCTGGCCGGCCGAGCGCCTCCTGCGCCAGGCCCTCGAGCACGAGCACATTGGCGGGTGTCTGGCTCGGCCCGTAGGTCTCGCTCAAGACGGCCAGCGTGGCGAGGGCCCGCTGCGGCCGGTCGAGCCGCCGGTAGGCCTCCGCGGTGTCGATCAGCACGCTCCGGTCGGATGGATCGATCGCGAGGGCCCTGTGGAAGTCGGCAAGCGCCGGTGCGGCCTGACCGCGAGTGAGCGACACCTGGCCTCGCAGGTGCCAGGCATCTGCCGATCCCGGTGCCGCGCGAACCGCCTCGCGGGCGAGTCGGTCCGCGTCGTCGAAGAGACCCATCTCCAGATACATGCCCCCGCCCTGCACGCAGAGTTCGGCATCTTCCGGGGAGAGTCGCAGCGCCTCGTTGATCTGCGCCACGGCCTCCATGCGCTCGCCCCGCTTCCAGAGCACCTCCGCGTAGTGGCGGCGGGCATCGATGTCGCCGGGGCAACTCTTCACGGCCCGCTCCAAGAGCCCCTCGGCTCGCACGAGGTCGCTGTGATCGGCTGCCGACAGACCCTCGTTGCACAGCCGCCTGGCCTCCGCGACTTCCGGCGCCACCGGCCCGCGCCGCTGCACGAGTCTGCACCCCGTCCCCGACGTCGCGACGAGCGTCGCGACGGCCAAGACAACGGCTGCGGAGCGTGGTGGCGCCATCTCGAAATCAAGCGGTGGAAATCCATCGGACAGTAGCGGGCCAGGCCGACGGTCGACAGGCGTGTTGGAGCCTGCCGAAATCCCGCCGTCCCCCAAGTTTGCCGCCGCGCGCGAACAGGCCTTGTGGCCCGGAGGTCGTCCACCTACCACCCCGCTCGACATGCCATCCCCCTCGCCGAGCCTCGCGTCCGCCGCCCTCGCCGCCGCCCTCCTGGCCGCGGCCGCGGGCTGCACCGTGCGCGACGAGCAGGCGACGGCCAGCGGCGATGGCCGATGGTGGGCCGCGGCCCCGTCCCGACCGACCGGCGGCCTGATCGGCGGTGGGGCCGTCGCTCCGCTCGCGACCCCCGCCATCGACTACGTCGACGGATACGAAACGGGCGCACGGCGTGCCATGGAGTCGGGCCTGCCGATGCTCGTGGTCTTTCGGGCGGCCTGGTGCCGCTGGAGCGGCGAACTCGTGCAGGCCGCGGTGGCCGACCCGCGGGTCGTGCGGCTCTCGCGACGCTTCATCTGCATGGCCGTCGATGCCGACCGTCATGCCGACGCCTGCCGGCAGTTTGGCGTTCAGGCATTCCCCACGGTGATCATTCTCGACGCCACCGGCACGGAGCGGTTCCGGTCCACCGGTTCGGCCGCCTCGGTGCACATCGCCACGGCCATGAGCGAGGTTCTGACCGATCAACCTCGGCCCCGCCGCATCGCAGCCGAGCCGAGCGGCCCCGCGCGGTAGGAGTACAAGCCGACCGGCCGTAAGGCCGCGGGCGAACCACGCTAGACGCAGCCCTCTCCTGGCCGCGTCCCACGCCTCACGGCGTTGGGCTTGTACAAACGGCCACGCACCGCTCATGGAGAACCCGTAGCGGATGCGCTCCAGACGTTTCCGCTACGATTGCGGCAGTCGGGGCCGGCAGGAGGAGTCAGGCCCCCCCGATCACCACCCCGAACCGTCCCCGTGTCGAAATCCCCCAGCCCGTCCGCCGCCGCGAAGAAGGGGGAGTTCCACGCCTATCCCTGGTGGAGCCCGCGGTTCTGGCACGGCATGCCTGCCGGCGTGTGGTTTGGCCTGCTCCGCGAGTACGGCTACCGGATCGACTTCATGAAACTCGGTCTGGCGGCCACGGTGTCGATGATGACGGGCTTCAACTCACTGATGGGCCCGCTGTCGGATGCGCGATTTCGCCGCCGCCTCCGCGACCGGCCCACCACGCCGCCGCCGCTGTTCATCATCGGCCACTGGCGGAGCGGCACCACGCTGCTGCACGAACTGGCGATGCTCGATGACCGATTCTGCTGCCCCAACACCTACGAGTGCTTCGCCCCGAGCCACTTCCTCCTCACCGAGGACGTGATGACACAGGCCCTTCGCTGGATGATCCCGTCGAAGCGGCCGATGGACGACGTCGCCGCCGGCTGGGACCGCCCGCAGGAGGACGAGTTTGCCTTGATGAGCCTTGGCGCCCCCTCCTGCTACCGGCGGATTGCGTTTCCAGTGACCAGCCCCGCGCGGCCGGAGGCGCTCGACCTCACCAAGCTCCCGCCGGCCGAACTCGACCGCTGGAAGCAGACCCTGCGCCGATTCCTCGCGATGCTGGCGGTCCGCGACCCGCGACGGCCGGTCCTCAAGAGCCCCCCGCACACCGCGAGAGTCGGCGTGCTCGCCGACATGTTTCCCGAGTCGCGGTTCCTCAACGTCGTTCGCGACCCGTTCGTGGTGATCCCCTCGACCCTGCGGCTCTGGAAGTCGCTGCACGATGTGCAGTCGCTGCAGGTCGAACGGGGCGCCACGCTCGAGGAATACGTCTTCGCCGCCTTCGCGGAGATGCACGACGCCTTTGAGCGCGACCGGGCCACGCTCCCTGCCGACCGTCTGCACGAGGTCCGCTACGAAGAACTCGTCGCCGATCCGGTGGGAACGCTGGCCACGTGCTACGAGCGGCTCGACCTGGGCGACTTTGGCCGCGTCCGCCCCGCCCTCGAACGGCAGGCCGAGTCGATGCGCCGCTATCGCACCAACACCTACCGCCACGATCCGCGACTCGTCGCGGAGATCGCCTCCCGCTGCAAGCCCTTCCTCGACCGCTACGGCTACGCCGCCCCGGCCGTCGGCTGACGCTGGCGCTGGCGCTGCTGCTGCAGCATCCGCACCTTGGGATCGGCCTGGGCACTCTTCGCTTCCTCGGCAAACTCCTCCGGCGTCATCCGGATCTGCTGCTCGAACCGACGGCGGGCCGACAGCCAGCGAACGACCGCCACGACGGCGGCGGCGGTGAACAGCCAGGCTGCCGCTCGCCAGGCCGCGGCAGCTACCCGTGGCTCGTCGCCGATCGCCGACAGCCCTGCCGTCCCAAGCAGCGGCCGCATCGCCAGCACGGCGGCAGCCACCAACACCGCGAGACCGGCACCGCCGCCCAGCGCGGCCGTCACCGTCCGCCAAGAAAAAATCCGCGACAGGCCGGCGAACGGATCGATGCGGCGCAGGCTCGGCGTGATCCGCGCCGGCTGCCACGAGAAGCCGTCGAGCACGAACCGCAGCGTCAGGCCGGCCGCGGCCGCGACCACCACCACCGCCGTCGTGGGCAGGGCGACAGCGATCAGTCCGGGCCAGAGATCGACCGGCTGTCGTCCTCCGGCACCACGGAGCGCGGTGCGGACGAGATCGGCGGCGGCGGGCATCGTCGCCGTGGCCCACACGGGCAGCAGCAGCGTGGCCGTGCCGGCGGTCGCCACCCACGCAGGCAGCGCCGCAGTCGGCATCGCCCCCTGGCGGCGGGCAGCCTCCCGGCGCCGCGGCGTGGCGGGGATCACACGATCGGAGTCGTCGGCCATCGAGGTGTCGCGTTCTCGGTGAGGGGCGTCAGGGGCGGATGTCGTGAAAGCACCGCTCGAGCGGCGACTGCACGGCGGCAGCGAAGCCACCGATCCAGGAGTCGGTCCCGCCGCACACCGCAGCCAGGAGCACCAGCGAGGCCACCGCCTGGAGCAGCCCCTGGCCGGGGTCGAAGCCGACCGACCGCACGGCAATCGCGGCGACGAGGTGGCAGGCGAGCACGGCGGCGAGCGCCGGCAGCGCGAGCGACATCGCGAGCGACAGAGCGATCGACGGCATCGTAGCGACGAGTTCGAGCAGGCCGTCACGGGCGGTCGCAGCGGCGACCGCGCCGATCGGTAGGCTGCGAACGCCATCGACGAGTCCGGCGACGACCGCCTCGTGGCCCCCGGCGGCGACGAACCCCGCCAACCCAAGCCACCAGGCGAGCCGCCCGACGCCGGCCGATTCCGAGCCCGGACCGTCGCCGAAGTCGTCGGCCCAGGAGAGCCCGGTGACGGTGCCGAGCAGTTGGCCCGCCCACGACGCCGACGCAAACACGGCGGCGGCGGCCAGTCCGATTCCGAGCCCCACCACCGCCTCCCCGAAGAGGAGCCCCAGGATCGATGAGCCGTCGATCACCGGTGTCGGCGATGCGGCGAGGGCCGCCGGTGTGGCGGCCATGGCGAGGACCGCGGCGACCGCTGCCTGCACGCGAAGGCCGGTGCCCGTGGCCAGCGGCATGGCGCCGGCCCAGACCGCCACGGCCATCCGCACGAGCACGCCGGCCGCCACCACCACATGGGCCGGGGTGAACGTGGCCAGCCACGGCAGCATGTGCGGGTCGATCGGCATGGATCGCTCCAGTCGCCGCGTGGCCTCAGGGGCCGGCGGCCGCCTCGCGAAACAGTTCGGCCAGCCGCTCGACCATCCACGGCAGCGACACGACGAGAGCCGCGACCATCGCCAGGGCTTTGGGCGCAAACCCCACGATCGGCTCGTGAACGCCGCTGGCGGCCTGCACGAGCCCCATCGCCACGCCCACCGCGAGACCCGCCACGAGCACCGGCAGGATCACCAAGCAGCCGGCGATCACAGCCTGCCTTACGAGTTCCACGAGTTGCGACTCCGTCATGATGCAGTCGCCTCCTTGCTCACCAGGGAAGTTCACGAGGGCAGTCCGCGGACGCTGTCGAGCAGCGTCCGGACGACGAGCGACCAGCCGTCGGCGGCGACGAACACGAGCAGCTTCAGCGGGAGCGACACCAGCGACGGCGGCAGCATCACGAGCCCCGTCGCCGTCACGAGCGTGGCCACCAGGATGTCGAGCACGAGGAACGGCAGCAGCATCCGGAAGCCGATCGTGAAGGCGGTCTCGAGTTCGCTGACGAGAAACGCCGGGAGCAGCACCTCCACGGGCACGTCGTCGTAGGTCGCGGCCTGCCGCGGGCCGCCCGGGTGCCGTTCGAGGAACAGGAGCATCGTGTCGCGGTTGCCGGCATGCTCGATCTGGGCCGCCATCCAGCGGCGCAGGGGGAGCGAGCCCTTCGCCAACGCCTCGCCCGCCGTAAGTTCGCCCTGGTGGTACGGCTCGACACCGTCCCGCCAGGCCTGCGTCCAGACCGGCCACATCACCATGGCCGAGAGAAAGATCGCCAGCGACGCGACGATCTGGTTCGAGGGGATCTGCGCGGCGCCCAGCCCCTGCCGGACGAGCGCCAGCACCACCGACATCCGCACGAAGCAGGTCGTCATGAGCAGCACCGCAGGCGCCAGGCTGACGATGCCGAACATCATCAGCGACGGCAGCAGCGACTCCAGAGGCCGGTCGCCGAGTCGGCTGAACCACCCGCCCACCACGGCCGACGACGCGGCCTCCGCCGCCTGCGGATGATCGATCGCCTGCAGCGGACCGGCGAGGTCGTCGCCTGGCGACGCGCGGCCGGTCAGAATCACGGCGGCCAACGCAAGGACCACCGTGGCACGGCGAATGGCGAAGAGGGGAATCACGCGGTGATCTCCCGCCGGCCCGCACGCCGGTCGGCGACGGGAGCCACGCGAACGCCCCGGCAGGCGGTGACGATCGCGTCGGTGGCCTGCGGGTCGACGAGTTCGGCGAGCGTCTGGCAACCGGAGGCCGAGACACCGAGCAGGAGCGTGCGGGGACCGAACCGCACGATCCGTACAGACTGCTGACCGCCGAGCGACGCCTCGCCCAGGACCTCGAAGACATCGTGGGGCAGCGCGGCGCCGCGCCGCGCCGCGAAGAACCGATACCCCGCCAGCGCGGCGAAGGCGCCGCCGAGGGCAATGAGGACCCGCCAGTCGGGGAGCGGACGCGGCGGTGCGACTCGCGGACTCGCAGACGACGGCGCACCGAGCGGCAGCGGTGCGGCCGACGACGCGGCGGTGGTCGTGAGCGAGGCGGGTTCCACGCCACCGTCGGCGACAACCGGCTCGGGCGACGGCGCCACCGGCGCGTCGGCAGACGCCTGCCCGGCGGCCAGGAGGGCCACGGTGAGGACGGCGACAGCGAGGTGCAGGTGGGAGGAACGCATGATCGGATCAGGCTCACGCGGCCATCCGCCGCGGTGGATTGGCGGCGGTGGTGTCGGTGTCGGGGGCATCGTCGACCGCGGTCCAGTCGATCCGCGACCGCGGCGAACGCCGGTCGACATCGGCCATACGCTGGTGGGGCGAGGGCCCTTCCTTCCGCAAGCCGCTGCGAAACAGGATGTAGGCGAGGATCGCGGAGCACTTGGCGGTGACCACCATCCAGACCTCGCGGGGCACGTCGCCAAATCGCCCCTCGGAAACCGCCTGGATCGTCGCGTCGATGTAGTCACCGATCGTGCTGGGCGCCGCCGCCGGGGTGGCGGCTGCCGTCTGGTTGCCGGTGGCGGCCGGCGGGGCAGACGACGACACGGAACCTGCGGCACCCGGCCGGGGTGGCGGCTCAGGCCGCGATGAAACGACGGGGAACCTCGTGATCACGACCCGGCGGCCATCGGCTCGCGAAATTGGGGGAAGAAGTTCGAGGATGTGCCCCCGGAGTCGCTCCTCCTCCCGGCGATCGACCTCGGCCACGGCCATCTGCGTGTCGCGCTGCCGTGCAGACCTGACGACGGCATCGAACCAGGTCTCCGGCACCGCGACCGACACCACGATCGAGTCGATGCGGCCCTCGCGGGATGGCGATTGCACCGGGGCGACGGCAGCCACCTCTGTGACATCCACCTCAGCGGGCGCATTGGCATCCGCCACCCGCTGCTGCCGTGGCGGCAGGTTTGGTTCCACCGGCGGCGCGGGGGCCGTGTCGTCAGCGAACGTGACGGTCACATCGACCACCGCCCCCTTCACGAACGCCAGCCCCTGACGGACCTTGGAGACGAGATGATGCTCGTGGGCGATCTGCCGGGCGAGCGCCGGATCCGCGACAGGCGGTGGCTCGGCGGCATCGACGGGCGAGAGCGGACCGGCGTGGACGCGACCGCTGCGGAGATCGGTGACGGCGACCCGCTCCGGGTCGAGCCCGGCGATCGACGCCGCCACGAGGACGCGGATCGCCTGCACGCGGGAGGGCTCCAACTCGACGTCGGGCTGCGTCCGCACGTTGACGCTCGCGGTCTGCGTTGGCCCGCCGCCGAGCGTGCCATCGAATGCCGCGCGGTCATTCACGTCGTAGAGCACCGCCGCCCGTTCGATGCCCGGCATCGAGCAGATGACGTGGGCCAATTCCTCCTGCACCGCCACGCGGAGCAGTTCCTCCTGCGCCGCCCTGCTCTGCCACGGGCTGTTGCTCTCGAGCGCGCGGCGGAGGCTGCTGCCGAACTCCCGGGGGAGCGCTTCGGCGTCGACGAGTGCCCGCATGTAGGCGCTCTGCCGAGGACGCGACACCCAGACGCGGCCGTCCTCGGTGCGGTGGCCGCTGAGCTGCGCGCGGTCGAAGGCCGCCTCGACGATGGCCAACTCCGACGACGGCAGCACCGTGCCGGGGAGCAGTTCCACCTCTTCGCTGGCGGGGCGATCTCGCAGCACCCACGCGCCCCAGCCGATCGAGGCGGCGACGAGCCCCAGCGCGATCACCTGCGCGGGCGTGACCC
>Ga0114958_10003112_pt1 | contig 12063 bp, 8 predicted proteins | sample C_130208_EF_Meta_FD_89577 | JGI IMG/M metagenome (GOLD analysis project Ga0114958, IMG submission 89577) | Freshwater microbial communities from Lake Croche, Canada to study carbon cycling - C_130208_EF_MetaG | ecosystem: Environmental > Aquatic > Freshwater > Lake | place: Lake Croche, Canada... | reverse complement strand
TTATTCCTGAAATCTGTTGCCCGGCGGAGCCGTTGGCGTCGGTCTGGAAAGGGGAACCGACGGCTTTTTTTGCACGGGATTGAGCATCCAATTTGCTTTAACGGGCGATAATGTCGAATCCATATTCGCGGCAGAACGTGTCGGTCGGCGACCGGATTTGAATCCGGCGGCGCAGGAATGGATCCGGGTAGGCGAGGCTGATGGCGCGCAAGCCCAGATTTTTGCCGGGTGCCGGCGGCTGCGGGCCGTAGAGATCATCTCCGACGATCGGGTAGCCTGATTCATTGAGATGGACGCGGATCTGGTGGGTGCGTCCGGTAAAGGGATGAGCTTCGACGAGCGAGATCCTGGGACCGGCTTGCAGGACGCGGAAAGTGGTCTCGGCCTCCTTGCCTTCTCGGGTGTCGACGCACATCCGGGCCCGCTGCTCGGGATCGGGTCCGAGGGGGAGTCGGCAGGTCCACTCTGTTTCCTTGGGGGTGCCGTGGACGACGGCGAGATAGACTTTCTCCATCTTGCGGCTTTCAAAGAGATTGCCGTAGGAATCCACGGCGCCGAGGCTTTTGGCGCAGAGGAGAATGCCCGAGGTCTCGGCGTCGAGCCGGTGGACGAAGCGCAGGAATTTCAGGTTGCGCGATCGGGCCCAGAAATCACCGTTGGCGATGGAGGAGACCAGGGCTGCCTGGAGGTTGCGGGATGTTTTCTGCCATGAAAAAGGCACGAGCATCCAGCCGCGCGGCTTGTCGATTGCCATGACCGAACGGTCCTCGTAGAGGATGTTGATCTGCTCGCCCGTGGGCAGTTCGATATAATTGGGTCTCGCCACCCGGACAGCTTAGCGGAAGCAGGCGCGGCAAACAATGACGCATCCGTGTCCGTGGCTTCTTTATTCTTGCGGGTAGACGAGGATCCGGTCGTGGACCAGCACGATGAGGTCGTTTTTTCCGTCGCCGGTGACATCGGCAACGAGGGCCTCGCGCGGTTCGGGCAGGTCGTTTCGCCGGGCGCGGAAACTGCGTTCTTCGAACACCGGCCAGCGGTTGGCCGGAACGAATTTGTGCTGCGCGCTGAACAGGACCAGATCGAGATAATTGCGGGCGGTCTCGAGAAAAACCAGATCCTTGCGCCCGTCTTGGTTGAGGTCTCCGGACACGACATCGTTGAGGAACCCGTCTTTGATGGGGGTTTCATAGCTGTCGAGCAGGTTGAGTTCCCAGACCTCGCCGCCGAGCCGCTGCCAGGAAACGGTGTTCAGGCCCATCAATGCGATGCTTTGCTGGCCCGGGCCGCCCAGCGCGACGGGTTGCAACCGGGTGGATTCGGAGACCGGCAAGGGCAGGTTGCGCACGACCTGCCAGACACCCAGCCGGTCCCGCTCGCAGAGGCTGAGCACCTTCAATTCGGAATCCAGCAGGAAGAGGGACGGGATGGCATTGGTGCCATTGGGGAGGGCGGTTGCGCCGACGAGGCCCGAATTGCTGGCCGCGCCATTGATCTGTTCCTTGACCCGGAACATCCAGGCGAGCTTATTGGTGCTGGAGGCCGGGCGTGTTTCCGGTTCCATAACGACGGCGCGGAGGAAGTTTTTCTGGGGTAATAGCAGCTCCGTTTTGCCGTCGCCGTCCACATCCAGCGTGGTAGACCAGGGTTGGGCCAAACCGCCGCCGGGTGGTTCCACGTTCAGTTCCTCAAAATCCTTGCCCGGCACCTGCCGAAGCACTTTCACTTTCTCATAGGGAATCAGGATCACCAGATCGCTCAGTCCGTCCTGATCCAAGTCGTGGAAAGTGAGGGATACGGGATTTGCCAGGAATGAGTCGCTGAGTTTCTGGGTGTGGCTCTTGCCGTCGGCGGTGCGGGTGAAGAGCGAGCGTTTGCCATCCTGATCCACGATTACAGCCAGAGTGGGTTTTGCGCCGGGGCGCAGCGGGCCGACGGCCATTGCCAAGGGCTTTCCCTCCAGAGGGATCAGGGTGGGAAAGGGCAGGTGCTGACCTTCGTCCAGCCGCGCGATGCCGATCTGCCGCTCATCGGGGCTGAGGAGAAAGATGTCCGGCCGACCCTCGCCGCTCCAGTCCGCCACGGCCAGGTCGCTTACGCCGGCCAGGGTGGGAAAAGTACGGGCGGCGGCGAGTGCTCCGTCCTTTTCCTGAAAGTAAATGGAGATCTGTCCGCTCTCCGGTTCAGCCACCAGCAGGTCGGCAAGACCATCCCCATTGGCATCGGCCCACAACTGGCCTCGCCGGGCTTTATCCGTCCGGGTCAGCGGGAGCACTTGGAATTGCCCCTCGCGCAGGGTGCCGGAAAGAGGGCCGGCGGGTTTGCGCTTGAATGCGGAGATCTGGGCCCGGCCGGAATTGGCTGTGATGCTGACGAGCTGCACGCCGGAGTTGGTCTCCAGATTGTCAGCCCAATAGGAACGGATGGGCGGCGAGGGGAAAAAGAGTTGCGGGCCCAGGCTGCCGTCGGATTTTTGCCGGCAGAGCCGGAACGGATTGCGATCCTCCCAGTTGACCAGCAGCAGATCGTTGCGGCCGTCGCCGTCCACGTCGAGCACTTGGATTCCTTTGACCGTGCCGGAGAACGGGATTTTCCGGGGTTCACCCAAGCTGTGATCTTCCAGCTGGGCGAGCAAGTAAACGCAGGTCTCGCCCAGCAGGATCAGGTCCGTCCGTCCGTCGCCGTTGAGGTCTCCGGTGACAAGAGCATTGGCTGAGAATTGTCCGTCGGTCAGGGGCCAGCGCTTGGGCGGGCTCCAGCCATTGGTTCCTTGGTTATACTGCACGATCAGCTCTTTGGGATCGCCGTAATACGCCAGATCCGGCCGGCCATCGCCATTGAGGTCGGCCACCACCAGGGCGGCGATGCGTTTTTCCGAGGCGATGGATTCAATGCGGAACCGGGCGTCGGGCGGGAGCACATTGAGCTCGCGCCGGGACTTGACCGGGGAGGGGCCGGATGTGTTGGTGCGGCCTGTGTTGTTATATAGAAGGTTGATTTTCGAGCGGGCGTTGTTCACGACAATCAGATCCGTCAAACCGTCCCCGTCCAGATCCGCCGCATGCAGTTGGGAGATTGCCGGGTCGATGGGGAAAATCTCCGGTCCGGCGAAGCCGAAGGTGTTGGTTGGTGCCGCGTGCCCGGATTGGAGCAGGCAGGTGGCCGCCCAGGTGGTAGAGGCAAAGGTTAAAAACTTTTGAAGCCGGTTCATATGAATGCCAAGGAATTGAAAGCTGCCAATGCTTCGGGGTTTTGGCGAGACTATTCCCCGAGTAAGTGCGGGGAATTCGGGGGCGGCGTGGTCCCAAAGCTAAAAGCCCGCCGAGAAGCGGCCTGGTTTCACGGGGATGCGGAGTTTTTCCGGGGATCAGTGCGGGGGGATAGGCGGGGCAGGTCAGAGGGTTAGTGGACGTTAGTGGCCGCTTGCTCGAGCATTTTTTCCAAGGGCGGATTATGGGGGAAACCCAGGGCCAGAGCTCTTTGATAGTGCCATCGTGCGAGCTGGGTGGAGGGCGGGTTTTGGGTGAGGTAAAAAACCGCGAGGTTGTTGTGGGCGTCGCCATAATTGGGGTCGAGCTGGAGGGCTTTGCGGAAGGCCTTTTCTGCGGCATCCCGCAGCCCTTTCTGGCTGAGGGCGATTCCAAGCCGGTTCTGTATCTCCGCGTTTTTCGGGGCGAGCGCCGCGGCGCGGCTCAAGTGATTTAGGGCCTCCTCGTATTTACCCTGCTGAAATTTGAGCTGGCCCAGCATCGAGAGGCTGTAAGCGTCGTTGGGGGCGATAGCCACGGCTTGCTGGAGGCTTTTGTCGGCGTCCTCGAGATGGTTTTGCTCCATCTGGATCACGCCCAGATTGACGAGGGTGTTGACGCTCTTGGGGGCGAGTTGGAGGACTTGTTTGTAAGTCTGCTCTGCGCGGTCATATTGGCGGCGGGCGAAAAACTTCTGGGCCTCGGCGACCATGGCCGAGCTGCCGGCGGGTAGTTTGCGCAGGGATGGGTCCTCAAGCGTGTCGGCCGTCTCGGGTTTTGCGGCGGGTGGTTGGAGCAGGGCCAGCTCTTCGGGGGTGTAGGGAATCGCCGGGGCTTGGAGCACGGCCAGGCGGGTGCGCAGGAGGGTGAGCTGGTCCTGCAGTTCCTCCAGGGTTGCGGTGGTGTAGGGGGTTTTACGCTTGGAAAGTTCTTTCTGGGCGGCGAGAAGCTGGTCGCGCAACGAGTCGCGTTCGCGCCGGATTTCAGCCACGCGAGCGGATTCCTTTTCCGTGGCGCTCTTTCCCGGGGGGCTGGCTGTCTTCGCTGCGGAGAGTTCTTTGACTTTGGATTCCAAGCTGACATTGCTGGATTGCAGGGTTTTGCGCTCAGTCTCGAGGGAAGTGATCCTCGACCGGGCTTCGGCCAACTGTTTTTCGAGCCGGGTGCTCTGGATGTTTTCACTGCGGGTGCTGGTCTGCAGTTCGCCGGTCCGGCGTTTGAGGATTTTATTTTCCGCCAGCAGACTGGCTGCCGTCTCGGCGTCGTGCAGCGCTGATTTGAGCCGGACCTGCAAGGAGTCGCGATCCTGCAGCAGCGCCGTCTGGGCCTGGGTGAGGGCGGCGAGTTTGCGCTCGCTTTCCGCCAGATCTTTACGGATGGACTTGAACTGGGCGGATTCCGGCGCGGGGTTTTCCTTGCGGGGCTGCTGACGGGCTTGGATTGTTGCCTGCAGTTTCTTGCGGTCGGATTCCAAGGCGGCGAGTTGTTCGGATTGCTCGGCAAGCCGGCGCTTGGCGGCGGAGAGATCTTTTCTGGCCTCTTCCAGCGGTTTGGAATCTGGGGCCGCGGAGGGTTTTTGAAGCAGGCAGGCGTTGAGGAGGGAGGTCTGTTTTTCCAGAAGCTGGATCCGATCGCGGGCGGCCAGGAGTTCGCGCGGGTCCGCCGAGGCGGGCTGCACAGCCAGAGCTTCGCGCAATTTGGCCTCGAGCAGCAGCCTGTCTGATTGGACTTGCCGCAGCTGCTCGCGCAGCCCGGCCAATTGCAGAGGCAGTCCCGGATCAAGGCCCGGTGGGGGGGGCGCTGAGCCGCCTGGTGGCGGGGCTGGTGCGGTTCTTGCCGGTGCGGTCGGGGGTGGGCGGTTTGTTTCGGCCAGGCGCTCTTCCAGATAACTGAGGCGGAAAGCGACCACCCGAATGCTCCAGTCCGGATAGTTTTTTCTGAGTTTAAGCAGTTCGGTTCGGGCCTGTAAATATTTCGCGGTGGCAGCCTGCATCTGTTGCTGCGCCCCCAACGCATCGCCCTCCTGAATCAGGGCATACACGTGAACGTAGTCGTCGTCCGGTTCCTCGGCCTGTGCGGGCACAAGAGCTGCCAGGAGCAGGAGGCTGAGCAGGAAGAAGCGTTTCATCGTGGCATATGCTAATCGGACGATGAAACTTTTGGCAATCGATTCCATTGCGCCACCGTTGGGCGTTGGAAATCGCATCCGGGCGCAACGGGCCATGAAGGAAGGGGGGGGCTGTGCGATACGGAACCGGGCTGGTGTTCCAGCTTGAACTTCTCAGGCAGGCCAACTAGGGTGGGACTGGTTTTGAAAGGGCGGAGAATCGCTCCCGGCGCAAGCCGGGGGAGGAAAGTCCGAGCACCGCAGGGCGCGATGCCGCGTAACCCCGGTCAGGCCGGGGATACACGCGGGGGAAGACGCCGTGAGGCGTCCCGACGGAAAGTGCCACAGAAAACAAACCGCCGGCGGAGCGCAAGCCTCGCAGGTAAGGGTGAAAAGGTGCGGTAAGAGCGCACCGCTCCAAGCGCAAGCGCGGAGGCACGGAAAACCCCATCGGGTGCAAGGCCAAATAGGGGACCTCGAAGCGGCCCGTTTCAGTTCTCGCGCAAGCGGGATGGGTTCCGGGTACTGGCTGCCAAGACAAATGATTCTCTCCACCCGCGAGGGTGCAGACAAAACTCGGCTTACAGCCCTTTCAAAACCATTCAGCGTCCCAAGTGTCCAGACTGCCTGGGACCGCGCATCAGTGTGCGGGGGGAATGTTCCATGGCGTCTGGGCTGGTTGGGGATTGACCTCGCTCTCAAGTGTTTTGAGCAAAGCCGGATTTTCCGCGAGGCTTTTCATGCTGTAAAGGATGTAGCCCCCGGTCCCGCGTTGTTGGCGGGTGATCCGGATCTGGTTGGGGATTTCCTCCGGTTTCCATTTGGCGGCATTTGAGGCGGCCAGACCCGGAAAGATCCTCCGCCCACCCGGGCTTTGGCCTGTCCACCAGTCCAAGAGCGCAGGAAAACTTTGTTCCTTTGCATCCACCGGCCAGTAAAGTTGCGGTGCCAGATAATCCACCCAGCCGTTCATGAGCCATTTCCGCGAGTCAGCATAGAGTTTTGCGTAAGCGTCATATCCCCGCACCGAGGCGGGAAAGCCTGGACGCCAGATGCCGAAGGGGCTGATGCCGAATTTGACCCCGGGTTTGGCGGTTTGAATGGCGCGGTGCAAGCGTTCGACGAAGGAGTTCACATTGGCCCGGCGCCAGTCCGGGCGGCTGAGCCGGCCGGTGGCGCCAAACTTGCGCCAGCTCGCCGAGTCGGGAAAGTCCACCTCCGTTCCGTCTGCGGCTTTTTCCTTGTAGGGATAAAAATAATCGTCGAAGTGAACGCCATCGATGTTGTAGCGTTTGACGACATCCATGACCACCTTCACGCAGTAATCCTGCACCTCGTGTTCGCCGGGATCGAGCCAGAGAAACTTGCCGTAATGCCGGACCAGGTTTGGGCGGGTTCGGGAGATATGCTTGGGGGCGATGGGCGAGCGGGCCAGAAAATGATGGGCCCGGAAAGGATTGAACCAGGCGTGGAGCTCCAGACCCCGGGCGTGGGCCTGTTCGATTGCAAAGGCCAGCGGGTCATAAAACGGTTGAGGCGCCTGCCCCATCGTTCCTGTGAGGTATTCCGACCACGGCTCGAAACGGGAGGCGTAGAGGGCGTCGCAGGCGGTGCGGACCTGGAAGAAGACGGCGTTTAATTTCAGCCGCACGGCCAGGTCCAGAAGCGCGACGAGTTCTTTTTTTTGATCCGCAGTGCTGAGGCCTGGTTTGGAGGGCCAGTCAATGTTCCCCACTGTGGCGATCCAAACGCCCCTAAATTCACGCAGGGGAGGAGTGGAGATGGGTGCCGGCAAGGGATTGCCATGTGCAATCAGGGCCGTTAGAAGCAGGGCCAGCCCCCGCGCCAAGGGGCTCAGGAGCGGGCGTTTTTTCATTTCTTGAGCAGGGGCGGGGCGGGGGAGAAGAACTGAAACATCAGTCCTTCGGCGCTGGCGTTGCCCGTCAGGACGGTGAAGTGAAAGTAGCGGGCGATTTTGTCGAACGGTGGCAGGAGCGAGAAGTCGGCCCAGTCCCTGACTCCCGCAGGCAGCAGTGGGTTGTTTAAAGCCGGAGCATTGGTTCCGGCGCCGCGCAGGGATTCAAAAGCGGCGCGGGAGGTGGCGGCCTGGTTTTCAAAACCGAACCAGCCGGTGCTCAGCCCCCCGGCACGGGCGGCTGCATCTCCCAACCCGGCGCTTTCCCTCAGCGGTTTGGGCGGGGTGTTGCTGCTGCGGATATATTCCTCGATCAGGGCCGGGTCGGTGCTCAGGGCCACATAGCCGCCGCAGGCGGCATAACTGAGGCTGCCACCGGGGGAAGGGGTCGGACCGGAGAGCCCGAAGGGCAGCGGGACCACGGGCACGGAATAAATTTTGTGTCCGAGAAATTCCCGCTCTGCGGGGGTGCCGCCAGCCTGGCTGGCAATGAGAAAGAGGTATTTCAGGGCGGCGGCGAGTTGCTCGGCCTTGGGCGAACCCAGCAGCCAGAGGCTGGGCGCAGCGCTCAATTCCGCCGGAGTCGCGCCCCGCGGGGCCTTCTCGTAATTGATCACATCGTCGCCCAGATTGCCGAAGAGGTTTTTTTTGATGTCGAAATCAGGATCCTTCTGGCGCGCGGCTTCAGTGGCGGTCTCAAGGATAAAGTTCAGGCTCCCGGTAAACTGAGGGGAGAGGGCGGAGAGCATCTTCTGCATGGCTGCCCAGGCCCCTTGGCCGTCGATACGCCAGCGCTGGAATTTGACGGCATCCAAGGGCACAAAGGACGGGGGGCTCGATTCCTTGATTCCGGCCGGGAAGAGTTTGAAGAGTCCGTCGCGCGCGGGTTCCGGGATACCTAGAAAGAATTTCACCAGCAGACCCTCCGCGGAACTCTGCCCCGCCCAGGCCAATGTTTTCAATCCGCTCAATCCAGTCACGCCTGCGATCTTCTGCGGACTGAACATTGCCAGGGGGGATTGTGCCGGGTCTTTTTCCCCCACCGGTCCGGCCAGCAGTCCCACCAAGGCCTTCACATTGACCCAACCCCAGAAAGGCACGTCATGGAAGAGGGCCAGCCGGTCCGCCTCGAAGGCGGCCACCCCCGCCAGTGCAGGGGCGGCTCCGCCCGTGAGGTGGGCCACGGCTTTTTCCACGGTTTTCTCGGAGGTTCCGACGATCAGCATCGACTCAAACTGGCCGAGCAACAGTTGGCTGACCGATGCGTTGTTGGTTGGCGTCTCGTTTTCTGATCCGGCCGGAGAATAAAGTTTGCGGAGGCTTGCCGGAATGTCCTTTTCCGAGACGGGCAGGGTGAGGAATTCCAAGTCGCGGATTTTCGCTGTTTTGATGGGCTTGCCGCCCTCCACCCATTTGCGGCGGAGGAGAGCGAGATCGTTTTTCAAACGGTCGCTTTTCGATTTGGCATCCAGTAGCAGGAGAAATCCGGGCTGGGCCTCGCTGGCCGGCCACCCGTTCTGAATCATGGCGATGGTCAGCTGTCCCTGCGGCAGATCCTCGTAATCCGACAGGTTGATCCCGATGTCCCGCTCCAGAGGCAGCAGGAGTTGTTCTTTCCATCGGGCCACAAACTTGTTTTTGAAGGCGGCCATGTCCGGATCATTCCAGAGCTGCCACTGGGGTGATGCCTGATAAAGGGTTCGCAGCCGGGTGAAATCGGGGGCCGACACCGCGGCCAGAGTGTCGGCGGGAAGTATTTTTTCAGGAACCGGGATGTCGGCGCGGGTCCGGGTGGCTAAGGCCAAACAGATCCAAGCGGTGCTGCGGAAAAAACGTGGGAGGAGTCTCATGGGGTTGGGGCGGGACAGGCCGCTGATTACTCGGTGGCCAACTGATGGGTATGGCTGGGCGGTGCCAGATAGCGGTAGGCGTTGCCCGGATTGTCGTTGGCGTAGGTGAAGGCGTCGCGGTGGTCGAGGAAGAATTTGACCGCCTCGGCCGGGATTGCAAAGCCCAAACCTTCGCCGGAGGTGAGCTTCATGTTGGTGATTCCCACGACCTCGCCTGCGAGGTTAAAGAGAGGCCCGCCGCTGTTGCCGGGATTGATCTGGGCGGTGGTTTGCAGATAGAGCATGCCGGACATCTCCCGGGTTTTGGTGCTCAGGATTCCCTCGGTAACCGTGCGTTCCAGTCCCAGCGGGCTGCCGATGGCAAAGACCCGTTCGCCCACAGCAAGCAGATCGGCGCTGCCCAAGGCGACCCGTTTGAACCGGGGTGCGTCCGGATCGTCAATTTGAAGCAGGGCCAAGTCTTGGAATTTGTTGAGTGCAACGATGCGGACCTGTTTGTAGGCATGGGGTGCGAGATGCCCCCCTCGTTGGTGGTAGACCTCGACGGAAATCTGGGTTTCGCCCTCGATGACGTGGAAGTTGGTCATGAGGAATCCGCCCTCGTTGAGCATGAAGCCCGAGCCCAACCCGCCGGGCGTGCGAACTTGCACGACCGCTTCACCGAGCTGATTGACCAGATCGCGCACGCTTTGCTCCGGAGATGCTTTGGTGCGCGACAAGTAAAATCCTGTTTCCGCGGCCGCCGGGCCGGGGCGCTCGCCCGCAGTCACACCCGGGGCCTGCTTGGCTGCAGCGCCTGGGTTCCTGGTGACGGCGAGCACCGCGCTGCGGGGAATCATCAGGACGGTATATCCCAAGTCGACGGCCAGTTGATCGTGTTTCTCGGCTAGGATCTTTCCGCTTACCGACGCCTTGTCCTTCAGTTCAATCGTGTCGGCCCGTCCATGGATCAGGTGGAGGAAGGCGGTTGCTAGAGCCAGCACAGACTTTCTTGACATGCGGGCAGAATAATCGAGTTGGAACGGGTTGACAAGCGGGGTTGCCGCTTGAGGTCAACGGTCTTCCCCCTTTTATGCCTCCGGACAAATGGTTCCTCCTTACTTGTCCCCGAAAAGAATCAATCCATTCAACGCCTCAATGCGTGATTGCCGCGCTAAGCTGGCCGTGGGCGCTGATGGCAGCCACGCGTTTGAGTCCGGCCGGGACGGAGCATTGGTTGGCGGAGTTTGAGCCCCAAGCCACCACCGTGCCATCGCTTTTCAAGGCCAGGCTGTGGTAGTCCCCGGTGGCAATGGCGATGACTTTAGATAGCCCCGCAGGCACGGCGTAGCGCATCATTCCATAGCTGCCCCAGGAAACAACCGTCCCGTTCTGCCTGAGGGCCAGGCTGTGGAACCCTCCTGCCGCCACGGCCACGACCTTGTCCAAACCTGCCGGCACGGTGGACTGGCCATAGAAGTTGTTGCCCCAAGCGCTGACGGTCCCGTCCTTTCTCAGGGCCAGACTGTGATACATGCCGCCGGCAACGGCCACGACACCACCCAGCCCCGCCGGCACTTGGCACTGGCCGTCCTGATTGAATCCCCAGGCGACCACCGTGCCATCGCGCTTGAGCGCCAGACTGTGCGCGGCGCCTGCGGCCAGGGTTCTGACTTTGCTCAATCCTACGGGCACCGCGTCCTGGCTATAATCGCCGAATTGGCCGCTGGACCGGCCCCAAGCCAGCACGGTCCCGTTCCACAACAAGGCCAGGCTATGCACGTTGCCGGCAGCGATCTGGAGCACAGGCTGGCGGTTCAAACTCGTTGGCACCGAGGTCTGCCCGAAGGTGTTGTCACCCCAACTGCGCACCCGCCCATCCCAGTCAAGGGCTAATCCGTGGAAATCTCCGGCCGCCACGGCCGCCACGCGCGTCTGAAATTCGATGGGCAGTGGGCCCGGAGCTGTATCTGCGCCGCCCCAGAGAACGAGGCGGTGTGCGGCATGAGTTTGAACAACCGCTGAAAGCCCTGCGAGCAGGAGCAGCCATGCAAGTTTGGCGCGGGCTGAAAGGCAGGGTGCGCCTCGTGCTGGGTGAATTGCTTTTGTTGCCATGACAGTGCAGCCCAAGGGCAGCACCCACACCTTATATAAATCCCGACGCAACGCCATCCGGGATCGACCCGAATCGGGCCCAATGCGGAATCCGGGACGCCTCCGTAAAAATGCGTTGTTGGGGTTTCGCTCATTGCCCCGCTCACTGGGTGCCGCGGATTAAAGCCGCCCCGTTCTTGCGACAAGAATCGGTTTGTCCTGGTGCGGTTAAATTTGCTTGTCCGTGAAGCCGATGGCTAGCGACTTGCAGTTGGATTTAAAGGCAAATGTGCCGGCCATCGTTTGGTGATCCGCATGGGTCTTCGCCTGTTGCTTGGGCGGTTTATCATGAAGCGCATGGAGGGCATAAAGGATGGTTTTTCTGATGTGGCAATCGGGCTTCTGTGAGATGGGTGTGAAGTAAACAGGTAGGGCGCGCCGCTCCGCGCGCACCGCCGCGGTGCAGGAGAAAGCGCGGGTTGGCAGCAGCGGCGTGCAGCGGATTGCCCGCCCTACCAGCGGTTTTTCAATCAGGCTGCACTGTGAAGGAAATGGAGTGGTTGAGGCGCAGTCGTGGCGCAGGGGTGAACGGAAAGCGCGCAAGGAGCGTAGCTACAAACTGACAGAAAGTGGCTTGAGTCTTAGCACAGCACTGGTTTCCGAAGTCTGGTAACGCAAAGACTGACGGACCTGGCGGCCAAACTTGACGCTGTTTTGTGAGGCCTGGTTTCAGCAACAGGGCTGTCATGTGCTGGCCCGCGGTACAATTGGATCTCTTTTTGTGGTTGAGACTGCTGCCGGATTCTGAATCAATTCGAGGATGCGTCTTTCCAAATCCAAGCTGCGGTCGGCACGTGTTCTGGCGGGTTG
>Ga0114958_10003111_pt1 | contig 12063 bp, 9 predicted proteins | sample C_130208_EF_Meta_FD_89577 | JGI IMG/M metagenome (GOLD analysis project Ga0114958, IMG submission 89577) | Freshwater microbial communities from Lake Croche, Canada to study carbon cycling - C_130208_EF_MetaG | ecosystem: Environmental > Aquatic > Freshwater > Lake | place: Lake Croche, Canada... | reverse complement strand
GCCGAAGGGATTGTCGAAGTCTCCGGCAAGGGGTTTGGCTTCCTCCGCGAGGCGAAGCGCGCCTACTCTGCCACGCAGAACGACATCTTCATCACCCCCGAGGTGATCCGTGAGTACAACCTGCGTGACGGAGTCCTCATCAAGGGTCAGACCCGACGAGGTCCCCGGGGGATCCAGCTCTTCCGCGCCACCGAGATCGAGAGTGCGGATCCCGCCAAGTTCATCAACATACCGCTCTTCGAGGAACTCACCACGATCAGTCCGAACAAGCGCATCAGGCTCGAGACCACTCCGGAGCGCTTCACCACCCGCGTAATCGACCTGATGACCCCAGTGGGCAAGGGTCAGCGCGGACTCATTGTGGCTCCTCCTCGCACCGGCAAGACAACCCTCTTGCAGCACATCGCCGACGCCGTGGTAAAGAACCACCCCGAGATGAAGCTCCTCATCCTCCTGGTCGACGAGCGTCCCGAGGAGGTAACTGAAATCCGTCGCACCATTCCGCAGGCCGAGCTCTACGCGAGCTCCAACGACAGCGATATCCGCAGCCACACCCGCATCGCCCAGATTGCCATCGACCGCGCCAAGCGTCTTGTCGAGCAGGGTAAGGATGTGTTTGTCCTCATGGATTCACTCACCCGCATCGGCCGTGCGTTCAATAACGCGCAGGGTGGAGGAGGCCGCACCATGAGCGGCGGTATGGACGCCCGTGCCATGGAGATCCCTCGCAAGCTCTTCGCCGCTGCCCGCAACACCGAGGAGGCCGGATCACTCACCATCATGGCGACTGCCCTGATCGATACTAACAGCCGCATGGATGACCTGATCTTCCAAGAATTCAAGGGAACAGGCAACATGGAGCTCGTCCTCGATCGCAAGATCAGCGACCAGCGCATCTATCCCGCCGTCGACATCTTCCTCTCCGGAACCCGTCGCGAAGAACTCCTCCTCTCACCCGATGAGATGCACAAGATCAATATCATCCGCCGTGGACTTGCCGGTCATAAGCCGATTGAGGCGATCGAGCGTCTGCTGTTTTTCATTCGTCGGTATCCGACGAATGCGGAGCTGCTCAAGAACATCCCCGGTTAATCTTTAAGGCTTGGGATTTTGACGGATAGCTGTGTTGGCCTGCGGTCGCCGTAGGACTACTACGGCTCCCTTGGCCGCATTGCTCTCCATCCAAACTTCCAAACCTTGGCAGGGTAGAGAGAAGAGGGCCTTGCCCTGCACCTAAAATCGCCGCGCCCTAATTGAAGCAGATGCCCGCTTGCGCAGATTGGAAAATTTGCCAGCATCCGAAATTCCCACCCCTAACGCAAAATTGTCAGCTCAGATCGTATAGGAAAACTTCCAAGCCTTTTTAACGAAAGGCTGAGTCATTTTATTGCTTGGCTATTAGCAAGTCAGTACTGAGTTGGGAAATTAAGGGGCTTTTTAGGTCTTAAGCGAAACGGTCACGATTTTCTCTCTTTTTATCTTTTTTACGTTGACCCTTTTCTCTTTTAGTGGGAAAAAGTGGGGCGTAGTGGCGGAAAGTGGTCTTTCTGCCCACTGCAAAACCCATGCCCAAATCCACCTCCAATTCGATTACCTACGCCGGGACTTTTGAGAGGTCCATGGATGCGAAGAATCGTGTCACGATCCCGGCGGCATGGTTGAGCGGGGGCCCGGATGAGTTCCATGCGATCCCCGGACCATCGGGCGATTGCCTCATTGTGATGCCGCCGGAGGAGTTCGATTCGATCGAGTCGCGCATCGAGCAGAGCGGTGAACCTGCACCCAAAAGACGCATGGCAATCCGGCAATTTTACGGACAGGCGCGCGCTGTTTCCGCAGACAGTAATGGCCGGATCCTGCTTCCCGAGGAGCAGTGCGATTCCGTGAAGCTCAAGGGAGATGTCGTGCTGGTCGGCGGCCGCAGCCGTTTTGAAATCTGGAACGCAAAGCGCTGGGACGACGTGAGTGCGGAGGAATCCGCATCCTATCGTCAGGTGGCGGAGTTGATCGGTCTCTGAGCCGCATGAACCGATGACCCGCATCCAACACAAACTTAGACGCAACAGATTTCTCAGGGCCCATCACGACCTTGCGACGACAACCTTCTCTACTTCCACCTCTTCCTCCCATTTCATGAGTACCTCTTTCCGCCACGAACCAGTTCTGGCAAAGGAGGTCGTTGAATTCCTGCGCCCCGCTTCCGGCCGTACCATCGTCGATGGGACCCTGGGGGGGGGAGGCCACAGCAGCTTGCTGCTGAAGGGCGGGGCGCGGGTTATTGGTTTTGATCGCGATCCGGAGGCTCTGGCTCACTCGCGTGAGTTTCTTTTCTCTCATGGCGAAAGCTTCACCGCAGTGGAGGGGAATTTCACCGGGGCCGTGGAAGCGTTGGCAGCCCTCGGAATCAGTAAGATCGACGGGGTGTTACTTGACCTCGGGGTCTCTTCCCACCAACTCGACACCCCGGAGCGAGGGTTTTCCTTCCAGCGTGAAGGGCCTCTCGACATGCGCATGGGAAACACAGGAATGACCGCCGCCGACCTGCTGAATACGGCACCTGCGCAAGAGCTTGCCCGCATCTTCCGAGAGTACGGTGATGAGCCCCGTGCCATTCAGTTTGCTGCACGCATAGCCCGGGCGCGTGAGAAAAAACAGATCGTAAGCACCGCAGAGCTTGCCGAGTTGATAGCTGCCGGACGCACAGGCCCCCGTCATCCTGCGACCCGTGTTTTCCAGGCGCTCCGCATCGCCGTGAATGACGAGATCGGCTCACTGGAGCGTGCATTGCCCGCGGTTACGTCCCTTCTCGCATCTGGAGGGCGACTGGCCGTCATTACCTTTCACTCGCTGGAGGACAGGATCGTGAAGCATTTCTTCCGCCGTCACGCCATGAGCGAGATCGACGATCCCACATGGCCCGCTCCGCGTCCCAACCCTGAATACCTCTTTGAGGCGCTAACCTCGCGATCGGTAACAGCCTCGCCGGGCGAGCTTTCCTCCAATCCCCGGTCGCGCAGCGCCCGACTGAGGGTTGTCGAACGACTGGGATCGACCTCAACGTTGAAACAGGGAGCCCGACCATGAGCGTGAACCGCCGACGCACCACAAATACGATCGAGGTGAATTTTCTCGCAAGATGGCTTGTCATCGTTTTTCTGATAGGCCTTGCTGGGCTTTTCTTCGTCTATCTCAAGAACCAGCAGCATGCTGTCGGCAATCAGTCCCGCCTAGTTGAGGCCGCCCTCCGGGAGGAGGAGGGCAGGGACGAGGCCCTGAAGGCGCAGATCACTTCCATGACCTCACGCGGGGCTCTGCAGCATCGTCTGGATGATGGATATATAACGCTTCAGGCGATCCGCGATACGGCGATCGCCCGCGTCACGCCGCCCGCTCCGGCTGAAGTTGATGGGGTTCTGCGCACGGCCTCGCGCGATCCGGAAAGCCGGTTCGGTCCCGGGGTTCCCCAGCGCGCCGTCAACAGGTGAAGGGTACGGGCGAGCGCATCGGGGTTGTCTGCGCCCTGCTGGTCCTCATCTTCACCGCCTTCGCCTGGCGATTAATACATCTGCAGATCCTCAAGCACGACTATTATCAAGAAATAGCCGCGGAGAAGCATGATACTAGACAGGTGATCCAAGCCCGGCGGGGTCGCATTCTTGACCGGAACGGCGAGGAGCTTGCAGTGAACGTTCCCGTGCAGATGGTCTATGCCGATGGTTCGCACATCCAGAAACCGGCGGCGGTCGCCGGAGTGGCAGCCCCATTTCTCGAAATGACGCCCGAAGAACTCACGGAGAAACTCACGACCAAGAGCAAGTACGTGGTCATCCGCAAGGGGGTCTCCGAAGAGAAGGCCCAGGACATGATCAGGGCACTTGAGAAGGCGAATCTTCACGGCCTTTATCTTCAAGAGGGATCCGTGAGGAGTTATCCCAACGGGGAGATGCTTTGCGATGTGTTGGGATATGTTGATCACACAGGGCACGGGGCCGATGGGATCGAAAAGACCTGCGATGATGCCCTGACCGGCCAAGAGGGATTCCGATGGATCGAGCACGACCGCAAGGGCAGGGAGATCGTCGTCTACCGGGGGCAGGAGCAGCTTCCCGAGAACGGATCAGATATCCGCCTCTCCATCGACATGGGTCTGCAGGCGATCGCGGAGCGTGAGGTTGATGCGGCCTACAAGACGAATCATCCCGCCTCGGCAACGGCGATTCTGGCCGATCCCAATACTGGCGAGATCCTGGCCATGGCCAGCAGACCGAACTACGACCCGAACAAATTCAATCAGGCGAAGTCCGAGGAAATGCGTAATCGTGCTATCTCGGACATCTACGAGCCTGGATCCGTCTTCAAGATAGTTGTCACCTCGGCCGCTTACAATGAGGGGATTGTCAACGACAAGACACAGATCTTTTGTGAGAACGGACACTTTTCCTACGGAGGGAAAATCATCAAGGACCACCACGGGAGCGGCGATCTGAGCATCCCGGAAATCCTGATGAAGTCCTCCAATATCGGTGCCGCCAAGATCTCCCTACGGATGAAGGATCAGATGTTCTATGACTATGTCAGGAAATTCGGATTCGGGACACGTTCGGGCATCCCTCTTCCTGGAGAGATTCCGGGACAAGTGATTCCTCCTCATCGTTGGGACATGCTGACAAAGACGCGTGTGGCCTTTGGTCAATCAATCAGTGTGACGCCGATACAGATGGTCATGGCAATGTCGGCGATCGCGAACGGTGGCAAGCTTCTGAAGCCAAAACTTGTCATGAGTAAGGGAGAGGGGAGCGCCGAGTTGACGGAGGCTCCTGTCGCGCAGGTGGTCAAGACAGAGAGCGCCAACTACATCGCCAATGCGTTGGAGAAGGTTGTCGGCAATCAAGGAACGGCACCGTTGGCCCGAATCGAGGGCTACCGCGTCGCCGGCAAGACGGGCACTGCTCAGAAAATCAGTCCTCATGGGGGATACCTGGAGGGGCGCTATATCGTCTCGTTTGCTGGCTTCTTTCCCGTCAATAAACCGAGAATCATGGGTATCGTTATCGTGGATGATGCGAAATTAGGCGAGACAGCAAACTACGGCGGTTCAGTGGCTGGGCCAGTCTTTGCAAAAATCGGAGAAAAAGCCGCTAGGCATCTCGATATGGATCCCGAACCTACAGACTCAGTATCCAAACAGGATTCCAGCACCGCCGCCGTCAGTGCCCGATGAATATCCCGGCCATGAATCTAGAAACCCTCATTCAATCCACCCCGGTGATCTCCGTCATGGGGAGTCCCGATGTAACGGTCTTGGGCCTGAGTTGCGATTCCCGATCTGTCTGGGCCGGCGATCTCTTTATTGCGATTCCGGGATCGAGTGAAAACGGAATCCACTTTGTTCGCGAGGCGATCGAAAAGGGAGCAATTGCGGTCGTGACAGCTGAAGACATTTCCCGAAATGAGATTCCCTCGATAGCAGGGGTTCCTGTTGTGAGGGTTCCCGATGCTCGTGTGGCGATGGCCGCCCTGTCTTCGGTCTTCTACGGACATCCCTCGGCATCGCTAGCCGTGGCCGGTGTCACCGGAACGAATGGCAAGACAACCACGGCCTGGATCATCAGGCATCTCTGCGATTCAGTCGGCCGTCCTTGCGGGCTTGTTGGGACGATTGAGTATGTCCTTCCAGGTATCGTCGAGCCAGCTTCCAGGACCACGCCCGAGTCGATCGATCTGCAGCGGATGCTGGCCATCATGAGGGATGGGGGATTTCGGGCAGCAGCTCTTGAGGTCTCCAGCCATGCGCTGATGCAGCATCGCATTGGAGGGGTCGAGTTCGATGCCGCCGTCTTTACCAATCTCACCCAGGATCATCTCGACTACCACGGATCCATGGAGGAGTACTTCGAGGCGAAACGCCTACTCTTCACGGGACTTGCAAAGCAGACCAAGAAAAAGGGTCGAGCGATCATCAACTCTGATGACCGTTATGGGCATCGTCTCCTCGACCGCGTTCAGGGAGTCCCGATCATCACCTACGGTCAGGGAAGCAGCTGTCATTTCCGCGCCAGTGACATTGCTTATACCGCGCCAGGCACCATCTTCCGATTGGATGCCAAGGGAAGAAGCTATCTGGTCCGGACTCCGCTGATCGGTCTCTTCAATGTGTACAACACCGTCGCCGCATTGGCCGCTACCTCGGCTATGGGACTTGAACTTCGCCGTGCCATTGCCGCTGTTGCGACGATACCCCAGGTTCCGGGACGCCTGGAGCGCGTTCCCGTAAAGCGGAATTTCCAGGCCTTTGTCGACTATGCCCACACGCCCGATGCGCTGGTGAATGTGCTCAGCACACTCCGGCAACTGAACCCCGCCAGCATCATCACGGTTTTCGGTTGCGGCGGTGACCGTGACAGGGCCAAGCGTCCTCTCATGGCGGCTGCCGTCGAGCAGAACTCGGATCGCGTGATTCTGACCTCCGACAACCCCCGCGGCGAGGATCCGCTGGAGATCATGAACGAGGCAGCAGGAGGCTTCCGTGCCCAGGGGCACGAAAGCTATGTCGACCGTGAAAGCGCCATTAGGCGTGCTGTGGAGATCGCGGCGCCAGGGGATATCGTGCTGGTGGCGGGCAAGGGGCACGAGGATTACCAAGAAACAGAGTCCGGCCGTCACCCTTTTGACGATGTCAGGGTCACTGCCCACGCGATGGCTGGGAAGGAGTTTGATGAAAGGGAGGAAGCGAGACGATGAATCCGCTTTCCCTTTCCGAGATAGCCGGAATGTGCGGCGCAGCTCTTATTGCCGGCAATCCCGAAGGCATTGTGCGCCGTGTCGCCAAGGATACGCGGTCGATCGAGGCAGGTGATCTCTATGTCGCGCTCAGGGGGGAACGTTTCGACGGGAATCAATTCATCGCTGAAGCCGCTGCAAAAGGAGCCGTTGCGGCTCTCTGCGACGGTGAACCTCCGGTTGGTTTGCCTCAGGGGTTTGGTATTCTGAGCACGCCGGATTCCCTGACAGGACTCGCACTCCTTGCCTCAGCCTGGCGCTCCAGACTCACACTGCGTGCCATTGCCATCACCGGCAGTAGCGGTAAGACCTCCGTGAAGGATTTTACGGCGGCCGTGCTTCGCTCATCATTACGCACAACAGCAACTCTGGGTAATCTGAACAACGAGATCGGTCTTCCTCTCTCCATCCTGGCGGCCGATCTGGACGATGAAGCTGCTGTCTGGGAGATCGGAATGAATCACCGCCGTGAGATCGCGCCACTTGCCGGATTGGCCAGGCCGGAGATCGGCATCATCACAAATGTAGGAACCGCCCACATCGAGCATCTCGGGAGTCGTGAAGAAATCGCGGCGGAAAAGGGAGATCTTCTGGAGAAGCTGCCGTCCGGGGGGTATGCGATCATCCCGGCTGAGGACGATTTTGCGAAGGAGCTCGCCTCTAGAACATCCGCCCCGGTCTTGCAGGTTGGGTTCGATCGGGGAGACCTCAGGGCCGCGCGAATTCGATACGGCCTGGATGAGACACGTTTTGTGATCGAGGGAGAGTTCGGGAGAGCCGAAGGCGTTCTCCCAGTTCCGGGTCGGCATATGGTCGGCAATGCCCTTCTGGCAATTGCGGCGGGATTGCAGTGTGGCATCACGCTGGAGAAGTGCGTTTCGGGACTTGCTGGTGTCACCTTGAATTCAGGACGACTGGCCAAGGTGATCAGGGGTGGGGTGACGTTTGTGGACGACACCTATAATGCGAATCCCGAATCGATGATAGCTGCTCTTGAGACGCTTGAGGGACTTTCCATGCAGGGTCGCAAGATTGCTGTTCTTGGCAGGATGGGGGAATTGGGAATTCATGCGGCTACGGGATACGAAAGCGTGGGTACCAAGGCCGCTGCCGTACTCTCCACGCTGATCACTATAGGTGAAGAAGCCTCCGCAATCGCTGATGCGGCTTCGAAGGCAGGGCTTTCGGATGTGCGCGTCGTTTCGGACAATGCCGCGGCCGCCAAGCTTCTCTCCTCATTTGCCACTCAGGGCGACCTGGTCCTGCTAAAAGCCAGCAGGAGCGCACACATGGAGGAAGTCCTTCAACATTTCAACTGAACATCCAACCCGTCACACGATGCTCTATTACCTATCACAATTCGGAACTCTCCTGCACGGGGTGCATATCGGGAAAGTCCTGAATGTTTTTCAATACATCTCCTTCCGTGCTCTCTGCGCCGGACTCACTTCCTTCCTGATCTGCCTGATGTTCGGCAACACGGTCATTCGCCGCCTGGTTGAGCTGAAGCTGGGCCAACCGATCCGAAGCTCCGATGAAGTCAACCGACTCAATGAACTTCATGGCGGAAAGAAGGGAACCCCAACCATGGGGGGTATCCTGCTCATTGCGGCCGTGGTTCTTTCCACTCTGATCTGGGCGCGTCCTGACAATCCTTTTGTCTGGATCTGTCTCATCACGGTCATCTTTCTCGGAGCGCTTGGATTTTATGACGATTGGCTGAAGGTGACGAAAAAAAGTTCGGCAGGCATCAGCAGTCGTCTCAAGTTTGTTCTTCAATGCGTTCTCGCGGGCGGAATCACGGCATTCTTTCTTCTCTCTCCCTCACTGGCCAATCAGGCTCAGCAACTCTACATCCCGTTCATGAAGGGCCCTGTTTTAAGCCTCGGCATCTTCTGGACCTATATTTTCTATTTGCTGATCATCGTCGGATCCTCGAATGCGGTGAATCTCACCGATGGACTTGACGGACTGGCCTCGGGATGCACGGTCATGGCCGGGATCTGCTTCGGTGTCTTCACCTATCTGGCCGGAAACAGCAAGGCGGCCTTCTACCTTCAGATTCCGTATTATGGGTTTTCCGGCGAACTGGCTGTCGTGAGTCTTGCCTTGGCCGGCGCGGCGCTCGGTTTCCTCTGGTGGAACTGCCATCCGGCCAAAGTCTTCATGGGTGACACGGGGTCCCTGGCGATCGGAGGTCTGCTTGGTGTGCTCGCGATCTGCTGCAAGCAGGAACTGATGCTTGCGATTGTCGGAGGAGTTTTTGTCGCCGAGGCGCTCTCGGTCATCCTTCAAGTCGCAAGCTTCAAGCTGACTGGAAAACGCATCTTCAAGATGTCTCCGCTACACCACCATTTCGAACTTTCTGGATGGAAGGAAAACACAGTCACCGTGCGGTTCTGGATAATGGCTATTGTGTTCGGGCTTCTTGGAATCGCCACACTGAAACTGCGCTGACCGGTGCCGATGAATGCCTCATCCAATCCTTACGCGGGCAAAAAAGCGGTCGTCCTCGGATTGGGGAGAAGCGGTCTCGCCGCCGCACGTCTACTCAAGTGCTCCGGTGCCGAGGTGACTGCCTGTGACAGTGGGGAATCACCTATTCTGATGGAGCGGGCAGAACTCTTGCGGAAGGAAGGGATCAGCGTTTTCACGGGAGCGGATGCCGCGAGGGATAATGTCGTTCATGACATCGCGGTCTTGAGTCCAGGAATCGAGGAGACGGCACCCATCGTCGTGAATGTGCTAAGGAAGGGCATTCCCCTGATCGGCGAGCTCGAGCTGGCATTCACTCTCTGCCCCTTTCCGGTGGTGGCGATCACAGGCACCAATGGGAAAACCACCACCACGGAACTCACCACCCTCATGCTCCGGGGGGCGGGACTTAGGGCTGCCTCATGCGGGAATATCGGAACCCCCATGTCAGAACTTCTGGAGGGAGAAGTGACTTGGGATGTGCTGCTTGTGGAGGTCAGTTCGTTCCAGCTTGAGACCATCAGGACATTCCATCCCAAGGTTTCGGTATGGCTCAATCTGAGTCCCAACCATCTCGACCGCTATCCCTCGATGCACGAGTACCGCGCAGCGAAACTCAGAATCTTTGAGAATCAGACCGCTGACGACTGGGCGGTGATTCCTGCGGATACAAAGGATCTGGATCTTTCCAAGATCAAGGCAAAGGGGATCACTTTCAGTACCACAGATCCATCAGCAGATCTTTCTCTCAAGGACAATCTTAGGATCCAGTATGGAGGAAAAGTGCTACTCGATCTGTCCACGACCCGGCTCCGAGGTCCCCACAATGCGGCCAATGTCATGGCCGCCTTTGGTGCCTGCATAGTGCTTGGTGCCGATACAAGAATGATGGCAGATGCGATCCGGGAGTACACGCCGCCCGCTCACCGCTGTGAATTCATCGCGGAGCGTGAAGGCCTAAGTTGGATCAACGACTCCAAAGCGACAACCCTCGACGCCATGGAGCAGGCGATTCGCTCCGTCCAAGGACCGCTCATCCTGATCGCCGGTGGAAAGGACAAGGGTTTTGAATTCTCACCCATCGCAAACTTTGTCCGAGAACATGTTAGTCTGGCGATTCTTATTGGTGAAATGCGTCATCGGATTGCAAGGGATTGGGCGCCTCTTCATTGCCTCGAGGCAGAGAGTCTACAGGAGGCGGTACTGATCGCCCGAAAGGAAGCCAAATCCGGAACGACCATTCTCTTCTCACCCGGCACCTCCTCTTTCGACATGTTCTGCGATTATGTGGAGCGCGGGGAGACATTCAGACGGCTTGTGAAGGAATCCATGGGCACAGAGATTCCCCTCGCTCAAATAGCCATACACAACCCCTAGAAAAAATAAACTTTTAGCTCTTCAACAACCACAATACCTAGTAAATCCAATAAGATAATCCGACCCATGAATCCGATGAATCCTAAACGTACCCGTCGGCTCCGCGCTCGCGCGGCAACCATGAACGCTCCTGAAGAGGAGTATGAAGACTATGGTCCCGAACCGAACATGAAGCTCTCCCATGCTTTTCTGGTGGTTCTTCTTCTTCATGTGGTGGCTGTGAGTGGACTTTATGCCTTTAATTCCTTAAAGGTCGGCAAGGCCTCTTCCGCCAAGACGGCTCGCTCCACCGAGCCTGTGGCCTCTCAAAAGCAGCCATCGAACGGCCAAGGTCCCGGTAATGCCAGTGCTTCTGGTTCTGGTCCAGGCGAAGAGCCTCCGGCACCTTCCAAGGCTCCCCTTGTCGCCAAAGTGAGCGAGGCTCCTAAGTCAGCAAAAGCCGCTACAGAAAGCTCAGCCCAGCAAACGAAGCAGACCTCCACTGCATCCACGGCTCCGAGGGGATTCCTAGCAAGTGCCAGGAGCATGATTGGGAAAACCCTCGGTGCCTCGGGTCTCGGTGACGCTGCTGTGTCAACGTCATCTGCCCAGGAACCCGCGACTACAACTTCCCAGGCATCTCAATCCCCTCAGGCATCCCACGCGGCAGGGCATTCCGGAATTCCCGCAACAGCGAACACCTACATGGTTAAGGCGGGAGACACTCTCACCCGCATTGCTTCCTCACTGGGAGTGGCGATTCCCGAACTCGAAAAGGTGAACGGAATGACGGAAAAGTCGGTACTTCAGGTCGGACAGATCCTCAAGATTCCGGCCAAAGTGATGAGTCAGGCAGCTTCTGATGTCTCGACCCAGGCCGGCAAAGTTGTGGAAAGCGTGCAGCAGGCGCGAGTTGCAGTAGCCGGCGCTGTCACTTCGGCGACTGCGGCACTTACGATAGCAACTCCCGCCGCGGGTGCTACTGCGGTCGCGGTATCTGTTGAGAATCAGGAGCCGACCACCGAGTACATTGTCATCAAGAGTGACAGCCCCTACAAGATCGCCAAAAAATTCAAAATCACGCCCGATCAGCTCATGAAAGCGAATGGTATCACCGATCCGAAGAAGATCCAGATCGGCCAGAAATTGAAGATTCCCGCCTCCTCTGCCCCTACGTCATCGAAGAAAGCGGCCCAGTAACTGTCTCTAAAACCCTCTCGCAATCGTCCCAGAGTCCTTCAGAATCCAGGAGCCGTGCAGCGCAGCAGCATCTATCTCCTCCTGATCTCCGTGGTCGGGCTGCTTGCCCTCGGGGTTGTGATGCTTTTCAGCACGAGCGCTTATGCCCAGGAGAGTCACGGTGATATCTACTACTTTGTCAAAAAAGATATCTTCTGGCTGATCATCGGCGTGGGGGTCTGCGTTGTGGGAGCGATGACCGCTTATCATCTC
>Ga0114958_10003108_pt1 | contig 12071 bp, 7 predicted proteins | sample C_130208_EF_Meta_FD_89577 | JGI IMG/M metagenome (GOLD analysis project Ga0114958, IMG submission 89577) | Freshwater microbial communities from Lake Croche, Canada to study carbon cycling - C_130208_EF_MetaG | ecosystem: Environmental > Aquatic > Freshwater > Lake | place: Lake Croche, Canada... | reverse complement strand
TTGAGGCAACTGTGGGCCGTTGTTTTCCCAAAGCCCCCGTTTATTGAATCAAAGGCAAATATTACAAAATGGGGCGCTTGGAATTGTGTTTGTGCCGCGTGGGCTGGTGGAGTAGATGCACTTCTGACGTCGTGCGCCACCGGGACTCGCTTTGTGCGCGACGTGGTGAATTCCCGTCCTGTCGCCGCCGACGTGAGGATGCGCTTTTGGGATCGCCAAGCCGCCAAGCGCGAAGGGCGAAGGCAGGGCTTATGTTCGCGGTTTCGGGCTTTCGTGGAGCTTCAGAGGAGCGCCCTGTCCAGAGCAACGGGTCCAAAACAAATTTCAAGCTCAGCAGGGGCGGCATTAAACCCGGTAGGCTGTTTTAACTTCCGTTTTTTCCCCTTGTTATATCCGTCTCTTTTTCGATTTCTGGTCGGCGCCATGTGTTCAGGTTTCAGGTTTCTGCACGATTTTTATCGATTCCATCTACAAACCTAATCTTGTGTCTTGTGCATTCCTACCCTGGAATGTCGTCGACCTGGAATTGACCTGGGTCAGGGGAACTGCTAAAAAATGAGTTGATCTTGCACCGCACAAACACATGAAAAAGATTGCTCAGCCCAGATACCGTCGGATTCTCCTGAAACTCAGCGGGGAAGCGCTTGGCGGCGAAATCGGAGTGGGGATTTGCGCCGAGGCTGTCAAGGGGATGGCCGAGCAGGTGGCCGAGGTGCGCGAGTTGGGTGTGGAAGTCGTGGTGGTGGTCGGGGGTGGCAACATTTTCCGCGGCCTGTCCGGCAGTGAGCGCGGAATCGAGCGGGCGACCGGGGATTACATGGGCATGCTCGCCACCATCATCAATGCTCTTGCCCTGCAGGATGCGTTGGAAAAGCTTGGCGTTCCCACACGGGTGCAGAGCGCCATCGCCATGGCCGAGGTGGCCGAATCATTCATCCGGCGCCGGGCTGTTCGGCATCTCGAGAAGGGGCGGGTGGTGATTTTCGGCGGCGGGACGGGGAATCCTTATTTCAGCACCGACACGGCCGCGGCGCTGCGTGCCAATGAGATCGGGGCGGAGGTTATTCTCAAGGCGACCAAGGTGGACGGGATTTACGATTCGGATCCTAAAAAGAATGCCAAGGCCAAACGCTTTGCGCAAATCACCTATTTGGACGCCCTGCAGAGGCAGCTGAAAGTGATGGATTCGACGGCTTTTTCCCTTTGCATGGACAACAAGATGCCCATCATCGTGTTTGATTTTTTCCGGGCGCATAATTTGCGCCGGGTGGTTACGGGGGAGAAAGTGGGGACTTTGGTCACGGGCTGAGTTGTTCAGCCGAGGGGGTCCTTTTTTGGTCTCTTGAATTTTCTTTGCCCAAGGCGATGGGTGAGGGATGATTTTTGCATCACGACAGGATGCGGGCTTGCAGTTGGGCCGGTATCTTTTAAGGGGGGGATTGGAAGTGGACCACGTTCTGGGGTTGCCCCGGGGCGGAGTTGTGGTGGCGGTTGAGGTGGCCAAGCTTCTTCATTGTATTCCCGGTGCCCTGATTGTCCGCAAGATCGGACACCCCCGAGCCCGTGAGTTTGCCGTTGGGGCCTTGGCTGAGGAAGGGGTTTTGATATTGGACGGGGAGATTGCCGGTTCGCTGGTGGAAGAAGAATTGCGCGGAGTGATTGAGGAGGAAACGCGGCGATTGAAGGAGTATGAGGTTCGATTTCATTCCTTGCCCAGACCGAATTATGCGGGACAAACGATTCTGCTGGTGGACGATGGTCTTGCCACCGGCGCGACCATGGAGGCGGCGGCGGTGTCAGCCCGCAGACAGGGGGCTCGCAGAGTGGTGGCTGCGGCTCCAGTCTCGTCTCCGGCGGCTCTGCGGCGTGTGCAAAGAGTGGCGGATCGGGTTAAGGTGCTGATGGTCGATCCCGACTTTCGTGCGGTTGGCGCATACTATGCACTTTTTGATCAGACCACGGATTTGGAGGTGGTCGCGTTGCTTGGGTTGTAGTGCGCCTCGGGTGCACAAAGGATTTTCGCGGGGCCCGGAAACCCGATAGGCTAAGGCATGCCTGAACTGCCTGAAGTTGAAGTCCTGGTGCGGCACCTTGATCCTCTGGTGCGGGGGCGGGAGGTGCTTGGCGTCAAGGTGCTGCGGGAGCGGGTTTTGCGTCCGAGTTTGCCTCCGGAGTTTGAGAGGCGGCTGGTCGGGGCCAGATTCAAGGGTTTGTCGCGGCGCGGGAAATATCTTTTTTTCGAATTGGATTCGCGGCAGGCGGGGCAAGGGGTTGCGGTTTTGGGGCATCTGGGGATGACCGGGCGCATGTATTTGGCACCGGTATCCAAGCCTCTGCCCAAGCATGCGGCGGTGGTGTTGAATCTCGGATTGGACAATTTTGTCTTTGAGGACGCGCGTGGTTTTGGTCGGCTAACGCTTTGTTTGGCGGCGCTCGACCGGCTTGGGCCCGAGCCGCTGGGAAAGGGGTTTACAGTCCGGGGTTTTGCCGGGGCGCTGCAGGGGTCCTCGCGGCCCGTGAAGGTCAAGCTGCTTGACCAGTCTGTTCTGGCGGGTGTGGGCAACATTTATGCGAGCGAGGCCCTGTTTCGCGCCGGCATCTCGCCCCTCTGTGCCGCCCGATTGCTCAGTGCGGATCAGGCTGAGTGTTTGTGGAGGATGATCCGGAGGACGCTCAGGGATGCGATTCGCTGCGGCAGCGGCATTCCATTGGATTTTGGCGGCGGAGGAGTTGGAGGGGGCGGGTTGTTTTATTTTGGAGTGGAGGCAGGGACGCCGGATTTTTACACGGAGCGATTGCAGGTGTATGGGCGGGGCGGGTTGCCTTGCTGCAGGTGTGGCGGGAGCATCCGGCGTGAGGTGGTTGGGGGGCGAAGCACTTTTTTCTGTCCGTGCTGCCAGCCCCTGCCAAAGCTGAGGTGAAGGTGGTGTCGTGCGGCAGATCCGGCTTGGCAGGAGGGGGTGCTTCTGTTTAGCTTCCGGGTCCGAACGACATGAATTCACTGCGCGCCGCCATACTATCCGTATTTTTATTCGCGGTCCTGTGCCTTAGGGCGACAGCCCAGGAGAAGCCGTCCATTTCCGTGGAGCCGCTCAGCCCGGAGAGCCAGATTGAATTCTTCGGGAAAACCCGCATGATTGCAGGCACGAACGGCGTGATTGTGAAATACGAGGGGGCCGTTCTGAGCGCGAACACATTGTTGGTCAACTCGGATACGGGTGAGGCGGAAGCCGACGGTAAGGTGCGGCTCCAGCGGGACAATCTGACTTGGACTGGGGATCACCTGCGCTATAATTTCAAGACCCGCCAACTGTGGGCGGAGCGGTTTCGAGCGGGCCGGTCGCCTGTTTTTGTGGGGGGAAGCGATTTGAGGGGGGTGCTTTCCCAGCAGATCAAGGGCAACACCAATGTCTACTCTGCCACGAATGCTTTCGTGACCACCGATGATCTGTCGGATCCGACCTTCAAGATCCGGGCGCGGCAGGTGGTGGTGGTGCCCGGGCACCGAATTGAGGCGCATCATGCCGTGTTGTATCTGGGGGGGGTGCCGTGTTTTTACTATCCGTATTACTCCCGCACGCTCAGAGCCCGGGACAACAATTTCACCTACACCCCGGGCTATCAGAGTCGTTTTGGGCCCTATGTTCGCGGCACTTACACATGGTTCTGGGACGATCAAGTGGATGGCGCGTTCCACCTGGATTATCGGGAGAGGCGCGGGGTGGGAGCCGGGCCTGATTTGAACCTGCACATGGGTGCCTGGGGTGAGGCCAAGTTGCGTTACTATTATCTGAACGATCAGGATGCCGGAACGAATTTCTACGGCCGCGGTCTGCCTGAGAACCGGCAGAGGGTCGCCTTGACTTACCAGGCCGATCCGGCCACCAATCTCAATGTCAAATCGGTGGTGCGCTACCAGGGGGACAGTGATGTGGTTAAGAATTTCTATGAGGGTGAATACCGGCGGGATCCGCAGCCGGCCACTTTTGTGGAGGTGAACAAGTTCTGGGAGAACTTCAGTTTGGACACATTGGCGCAGCCCCGGGTCAACAATTTCTTCGACACGGTGGAACGGCTGCCGGATGTCCGGCTGAGCGGGTTTCGGCAGCAATTGGGGGACACACCGTTGTATTATGAGAGTGAGACTTCTGCGGGTTATTATCGGCATGTGTTCGCTGAAACCAACGGACCCTCACTGCTGCCAGCCTTCGAGGCGGGGCGGGCGGATACTTATCATCAGGTCACCCTGCCGCAAACCTGTTTTGGCTGGTTGAATCTGACTCCGCGCGCCGGGGGGCGGTTCACCTGCTACAGCGCGTCAGACGGCTTGGCGGCGAACACCCAAGACGCCTACCGCCGGGTGTTCAACACCGGAGCGGAAGTTTCTTTCAAGACATCCCGCACCGTTCCCGGGTATGAAAATCGTTTCCTTGAGATGGACGGGGTTCGTCATATTCTGGTTCCCTCGGTGAACTATGTTTATGTTCCAACCCCGAATGCGCGTCCGGGCCAGTTGCCGCAATTTGATGCGGAGCTGCCCAGCCTGCGCCAGCTGCCCATTGAGTTTCCGGAGTACAACGCCATCGACTCGGTTGACAGTCAGAATGTGATTCGCTATGGGCTGCAGAACAAAGTGCAGACCAAGCGGGCAGGGCAGGTGGAGGATTTTCTCAATTGGCAGGTGCTGACGGATTGGCGGTTGCAGCCGGCGGTCAACCAGCCTGCCTTTGCCGACGTTTATTCGGATCTGACCTTGAGACCCCGCTCCTGGCTGGGGGTCCAATCGCAGACCCGATTTGATCCCGATCATGGGCAGTGGCGTTTGTTGCAACATTCTGTGACCTTTGAACCCAACAACGTATGGAGCTGGACGGTTGGGCACTTCTATCTGCGCGATGATTTAAGCGCGAGTCCCACGGCATTGGGGCGGGGCAATAGTGTGGTTACCAGCAGCATGTTTTATCGCATGAATGAGAATTGGGGGTTCCGCACGACTCACCATTTCGACGCCCGCGATGGCCGGATGCAGGAGCAGTATTACACCATCTATCGGGATCTGCGGAGTTGGACGGGGGCTGTTTCGCTCGGGGTGCGCGACAACGGCACCGGTCCGAAAGAATTCATGGCCTCCTTCACCTTTTCGATCAAGGCCATGCCTCGGTTCGGGTTGGGTAGCGATACCGTACGGCCTTACTCATTGCTGAGCGGCAGTTGATGTCGGGTGCCGGACCGGCGAGGTAAAGTGGGTCGGCCTTTGTATCAACAAAACTGATTAGGCACTGCCGCTAGGCTGGGCCGCCGTGATCCAATTGTCCGTGTTGCCATTGCGCCTTGAGCAGAGAGAGATCCACACGTGAAGGTCATTTGGTCGCGCAGCCCCGGCATCCCTGACAATCGCTAAGAAAACCTCTCACCTCGAGGCTGCTCACTGGGGCCTTCATTTCTGTTGGGGAGCAAGGCGGCCCGAAGTGCGTTGGCCCGGGCGGTTGGGGACATGATTTTCTGCCCTGTTGGAATAAACGTGGGGCAGATCAGGGGCGCGTCTTTGAGGCTGGGCCCACAGCCATTGACTACTCCGGATTCCCTAGGAATGCCCCGTCTCGGACCGCGCAGGCGAGCACTGGTGCAGAGGAGACCATGACAGAGTCCGCCTGTGTTAAGGCTGCCGGGTAAGGATGACGAAGCGGATATCGCTAGGTGTTTACGGGAGCTGCGGGGTTTGGGAATCGGTGGTTCCTAGTGGATTCTTTAGGGGATCTGATTAGGGAAGCTTGTGTTCTGGGTTGATCTGACAGGTGGGGGCGACGGTGAGGTTGCCGATGCTGTAGCTGCTGGAGAATGTTTTGCCGGCGTCCTGCGGGCAGTAGCATTGGGTAAGGGATCCGCTGCCGCGTCCCAGATAAGGCAGGATGTTGGCGGAGGTGGGGGTTGCCGAGGGTTTTTGTCCGCTTTCCAAGGCCCATTGCTGTTTGGCCGCGTCGACCTGACGGAGGTTGTTAATGCAGGCGTTCATCTGCGCGGTGGTCCGGGCTTTGACGAAATTGGGGATGGCAATGGCCGCCAGAAGGCCAATGATGGCCACCACAATCATGATTTCAACGAGGGTGAAGCCCGCGTTCCGGGGGAGTTTGAGTTTCATAAAAGTATTAATTTAGCGCTAGCTGACTTTATTATCCGCTGGCAAAGCACAGACGCAAGCCTGCATTCGTCCGTAGTTTCAATCAGTTTGCTGTCCGTTGCTTCCCGCCGAGCCGGATCCGGATATAAACACCCCGGCGCCTCTTTGGTTGCGGTAGTCTAGCGGCGGGTGTGCTGGGCGGGTTTTTCTGCGCGTGCTGCGGCCGCTTTGCCTTGGTGCCAGCGGACGCAATATTCTGAATAGTGCCGCAGCAGGTTTTCTTGAAACCGGTCGAACAAGTCGATTGACGGGTTGGCAAACGGCGGGGGATTAAAGGATTCGAAGAGAGTGGTTGAGCCGCGGGTGGTTATAGTAAAGGATTTGGCACCCGAGGCGCTGCCGGCGGGGCGGCCTCGGTCCGCGCAGGTCAATGTCGTGCCGTTTAAGGCGCCAAATTGCTGGAAGGAGTTCAAATATTCGCAAGAGTCCGGCAGTGGCTGGCGATAGAGCGAGCGGCCCTGATAAAGCTGGTCAGCTGGAAGAGGGATGCCCAGCAGTTCCAGGAGGGTCGGCAAGAGATCCACCTGTGACCCGATGGCGGGGTTGACGCTGTAGCCGTGGTGCGAGGGGTTAAGGATAATCAAGGGGATGTTGGCCAGTTCGGGGGTTACCGCCCAACCATGGCCGATGGCGCCGCCGTTCTCGCCGGTCATTTCGCCGTGGTCATCGGTGATGATTACGAGCGTGTGATCCAGTTCGCCTGAATCGCGTAGTTCGTCCAAGAGTGATGCAATGACCCAGTCCATATAGAGGAGGTCGTTGAGATATTTGGGTGAGTAGTCGCCGGTGTTGACCAAGGGGTGTTTGCGGAAGCGGTCCGGGATGCTGTCGTAAGGGTAATGAGGCGCGGCCGGCACGTAGGTGAGAAAGAACTTCTCCCGCCGCTCCGCATGGCGCCGGATTTGAGCCCGCATGGCCCCGAGTGTTTCCTCCTCCTGAACCCCCCAAGAGATGGGATCCGTCTTCCGTTTGCCAGGCAGGGAGTCGGCGTCGTAGGCATCGTCAATGCCGCGTCCGCGCAGGAAATCGTCGAAGCCTGTGTAATCAAAAAACGAGGAGTAGAAGAGTGAGTTGTGGTAGCCCTGCTGGTGGAGGATTTCAAAGAGACTCAAGACTCCCACATGCTCAATGGTAAAGGCGTTGTAGTCGCGGACCGGATAGAGGCCGGTGAAGGTGGCGAAGCGGGCATGAATGGAGCTGGCATAGTTGGAGAAAAAGCCGGGGAAGAGCTCCATCCGATCTTTGTATTTTGAGAGCAGCGGTTGGGTGTCCTCCCGGGATCCGAACAGGGAGAGGTATTTGTTGTAAGAAGACTCCTGAAAAATCACGACCACATTCCATTCCTTTCGCGGGCCGGCGGGGACCGGTTGGGCCAGCATTTGATCAAGCCCGAGATGGCGGATCGTTTCCTCGAATTTGGTCTCGCTGAACATGGGATCGGCGGGGTTTTTCCAGAGCGGACTGCTTATTACCAGCCGGGTTAAGGGTTGGCCCAGAGCCTTATCCGGGGTTGCCAGAAGAAACCCGGTCAACGCGAGCAAAACAAAACCCAGAATCAGGCTCCAAGTCGTCCGGTTGCAGTCTGAGGCCGACGGGGTGGTTTTGGTTGCTCCGCGCTGGAGAGCATAGACTGCCATCCCGTAGAGCAGCATTGAGGCAAGAACCAGCAGAATCACGGGAGGAAGATAGGGGCCGGCCATGCGCCACATCATTTTGGGGCTGTTGCTGAAGGCGAACAATTGCCAGTCCAGACGGATGCCTAGGATTTGAGACAGGCGCAAATCCACCAAGCCGAGCAGGAGCAGGGCAAGGTTCACGGCATCCAGCCACCAGAGGGTGCCTTGGGGGCGGTGCCGTCGCCACATCCAGGCAGCCGCAAGTAAGCAGGCGGTCAGGCCAAAGGCGCCCAGAAAATAGCGCGGCCAGGTAAGCGCCAGGCACAGCAGGTGGTTGTAGTTGGGGGCGGAGGGATAGTTCAGGTTGAGCAGAAGCAAAAACGCGCTGAAGGCAAAGGGGGCCATCCATGACCAGGCTGCGTTAAAACCGCGGCACCGGGCCAACACCTTCATGCCTGCCGACAGAAGGCACGCCACCATCACCAAAGTGATCAGTTCTGGATCCGGCACGATTAGTTCGGGGGTCAATTTGTGGAACAGCCCGAACATGAATCCAATCCACATCATAGGCAGCCAGAGCCAGGTCGAACGCAGCGGGGTTTGGGCTGTTCGAGCCCCCAGAAGGCCCGCCACCCCCAAGGCATCGGCCACCAGCAACGCGTGCGGGTGGGAGTTGAAGTGGTGCAGGAAGATGGCGGTATAAGCGGTGGCACCCAAGGTGGAAACGTGCAGCACCCATCGTTCGCGGCCGCTGCGGGCAAGGATAAAATAAATCAGCGCGTAGCCGCCAATCCAGAAGGCCAGAAAGGGCGGGCGGAAGAAGAAATCCAGAAAGAGATAGCTGCTCAGATCCTTCCATCCCAGCACGCCGCTGAACACCGGGGCGAGATAGTTTTTATCGCCCTCGGAGAAGGTCAGCAGCACAAAAAACAGCCCCAGAAGGAGCACCCCGCCGTTGGCCCAGCGCACCGTCCGGACTCCCGCGACGGCACAGCGTCCGGCCAGCGTCCACAAATGCAGTCCGAGCAGAGCCACGAAAAGACCGAATCCGACCCATCCAAGCCGCCCAGTCGGTTCGGCATCGACCCGCCAATGGGTTTCAAAGAGGTGCTTCTGATAGCTGGCCAGCATCCACACCTTGATCAGGCTCAGTCCGCCGATGAGGGCCGCGCAGCGTGCGACCACTGCCCTTGGAAACAGGGCCGCAGGCGGTTGATCGGGCTTGGTCATTCGGTCAATGAATAGCATCGATGGCGGCGGGGGTTCAATACCAATTGATGAAGAGTTGCTGCCTGTCCCTTTGCTCAATGCGGGGCAGTTGTTCCAGTTTTGGACCGACCCAGACCAAGGCTGGGCGGCAGTCCGGCGCGCAGTTCAGCCGGTGCTGGCCTGCCGTCAATTGCAGAGTTCGGCCGCCACATTCCGCTCCGTCGATCCTGATCCGTGGGGATGCGAAAGGGGTCGGGTCGGAGAGGGAGTCGAAGCGGTTGGTGTGGGTGCCGGCCAAGTGGGATTGTTCCAGCGTCGAAATCCGATATCGTCCCGGGTGGACCACTTCCACCGTGCCGCCTCCGGAGGGCAGAATCCGTCCCAGAACCCAAAAGTCATCGGCCAGAGGAACATAGCGCTCGAGGATGAAATCCCGGTCTCTTGCCACCAGCCAGTCCGTGCGGTAACTGCAGATGATCACCGCCGGCGGGTGCAGTGCCAGCAGATCGCGTATTTTGGGACCGGGCCCCTGAAAAACCGAGTTGAAATTCAGGCTGTGGAGAAAAGTCCGGTTGTCAACAATCGGACGAGTGGATACCAGTCCGGTGGCGTCGAACACCCGATCCTTCAGGGGATCGGTTGTCTCCTCGGCCAGGGACGTGAGTAGTTCCTGACGGGTGTTGGGGAAATTCTGGTGGCGTCGGGTCGCCACACCGAATGGGACCAAATGGGTGAAGAGCAACACGCTCACCAGAATCGGCATCAGGTTCATGGGGAGGTCCCGGGTTTGCACGATGGAAGAGAGATGCTTGAAACCGAAAAGGAATGCGTAAGGCGCCAGATGCAGGAGGTTGTAGGGATAGGGTGCCGGATTGAGCAAGAGGATGGTAAGGGTTCCAGCGAAGAGGAGGAATTCCGGGAGGCTGCTCTGCCAGCTCAGCACGGTTCGATCACGCCGCGAAAACCCAACGGCCAACGCAATCGTGCCGGAGGCTGCCAAGGCCAACAAGAGCGGCGTCTGCTGCAGCAGTCGTGAAAGCGCCAATCCCGCTCCAAAATGGTGTCCATGGGTCGAAGCGGAGGAAAGGAACGTGACCGAGTTGGAATATAACTGCCACAACCCGCAGGCCTCCAAGGACAGGCGCATTGTGCAAAAGGCGGCTGCGGCGCCAGTCAGCCAGGCCAGTGCGGGCTTCCACCGTGCCAGAGGGTTTCCGGCTCGGGGCAAGGCCACTGCCGCCACTGAAAGCGGCAGGGTGTAGGCAAAGGATTTGAAGGCGATGAACTGGAGCAGCACCGCGGCCGCGCCTAGAACGAGGCTGGTGGCGATACCGGGGCGTGCAAACCGGATCAGGCACCACATGCCCAGCACCCCGGTGAGCAGAAGGTTGTCATGGCGCACCTCAAAACCAAAATCCCACAGTGGTGCCAGAGTGGCCGCGCCAGCCAAGGCCATCCACCAGCGCAGGGAGAGCAAGCGCGCGCCGGTGGCGCAGGCCAGCAAAAGCCAGTTGACCCAGAACAGCAAAACCATCCCCAAACGTGCCGCACAGAGGCAATCCGTCGAGGTCGCCCCGGCTCGCAGGCAGAAGGAAAGCAGAATCTGGAAGAGCGTGACGTGCCCGGCTGCCGACTTGTCGCCGACGCCCCGCAGCATCCGGGCCACATAAACTTCCATGCACTCATCCACCTGATAGATCCGCATGGCTGCCAGATACAGGGAGTGGATACCAAGGGCGGTGACGCCGGCCAGCAACAGCAGGGAGAGAGCGGTTTTGGGTGCGTTTATTTCTGCCCGCCAGGAGCGCCATTTAGCGCTCGACATCCCGGGAAACCTGTCCACAAAGCCACGCACTGCCCAGTCCGATGTACCGGAATGGGCCGTTATGCGCCGGCCGGGACTTGAAAACTCGTTCACTCGTGAAAGTCTTAATAACTTCCATGCAAGAGTTGTGCCCGGCCAAAGTTTGCCCCCCGGTTGCCCTTCTGGGCGCCAGAAATGCCGGCAGCTGCGGCCCAATTCCCGGGCGAATTTGGGTGTTGTGCCGCCTCACGGCATCGTCTATTTGTTTTCGGGTTGAGATATCTGTTGAAAATGCTCGGGTTGGCTCTTGCGTTGTTTTGGGTGCCCATCACCTCCCACTGCCTCTTGGAGACTGTGCCCGGATGCCGGTTCTTTCAGTGTGCTACTGACGACAAGGGGCATAACTCCGATTGCAGCGGAGATGGATGTGCGCAGTTGGAAACCGCGACATACCGGGTTGATGACACCACAACAGTTTTGCCGGTTGTGTTTTCGCCCTGTGTTGTTTTTCACGGCAATGTTGAGCGCCTGTGTGCAGAACCGGCGCCGCTGTTTAGAGCCGTTCGGCCGGAGGTTGTGGTCGGTTGGCGGTTTTATCTCCGCACCGCGCTTTCGCCGCGCGCCCCATCTTTGGTTTCTTAAGCCGTCGTCGTCCTGAGAAGTCCAATGTCTGGCCGGCGTGTTTTCCACGCTTGTATTTTCCCGTCCGTATCTGCTTATGAACCCTATTTTCGTCCCCACCTGTTTTTTGATCGTCTGCGTGTCCGCTGCGACGGTTTCGCTGGCGGCTGCCCAATCCACCGTTGCCTCCAATGCTCCCCCCGCAACGGGCAGCATTGGTCTTGGGTTTCTCGTCGTGGATGTGGTCGAGCGCAATCCAGAACTCAACTTTTACCGGGCGGAAATTGCGGCAGCGAAAGGGGGGCGACGCACGGCTGAGGCTTGGTCAAACCCCGAACTGTCGATCCAAGCCGGTTCCAAGAGGGTTCGTTCCGGCGGGCTTTTACAGGAAGGATCGGCCTGGGCGGCGGGCGTCCGGCAGACCTTCGAATGGCCCGGTCGGATTGGCTTAAGGAAGGCGATTGCGAATCATCAGATTCGGCTCGCGGAACTTGGGTTCGCCCAGTTCAAGGCCGCGCTGGCGGCGCGCACGCGAACGCTGGCTTACGGAATGTTTGCCGCTCAGGAGAAGGCGGCGGCAGCGGGGGAAGTCGCCTGGCGCTTCGAGCAGTTGCGCAAAGTGCTGGTTCAGCGGGACCCGGCT
>Ga0114958_10003105_pt1 | contig 12078 bp, 12 predicted proteins | sample C_130208_EF_Meta_FD_89577 | JGI IMG/M metagenome (GOLD analysis project Ga0114958, IMG submission 89577) | Freshwater microbial communities from Lake Croche, Canada to study carbon cycling - C_130208_EF_MetaG | ecosystem: Environmental > Aquatic > Freshwater > Lake | place: Lake Croche, Canada... | reverse complement strand
TCTCGCGCGCCGCAGCCCAGCGCGGTCCTTGTTCCCAATTTTCGACGGGATGCACGTGCGGCATCCAGAGCTCGATGCCACCACCCGCCTCAATCTCCTCGCGGCAAAGTTGCGTTAGTTTTTGCATCACCCGAAGCCCAAGCGGCATGTAGGTGTAAAGCCCGCCACCAAGTTTGCGTACGAGCCCCGCGCGCACGAGCAGCTTGTGCGAAGCGATCTCGGCATCGGCAGGACTTTCCTTTAATGTAGGGACAAAATACTGGGACCAGAATTTCATGTAGCTTCTTAACGAAGCGAGACGCCTGCCTGTGCGCAAATTTATTTGCGAGTCTGGCCGACTCCGAAGTTAATCACCCTCTATCGTCTATGTCCGGCTCCTCTGCACATCGTAAACCTTGGCCCATGAAATGGGTCGTCCTCGTTATTGTAGTTAGCCTAGCCGGCTATACCTATGTAACCCTGCGCTACCGAAAGACCGCTCCGTCGTATCTACCCTACCAAGACACTAAAAACCGCGCGGGCGTACTCCGGCTTCTGTCGGCGGGCTTTCAACGCATCATTTTGAGTGCGCAACGACCTGCGGAAGCCGGCGCGGTACACAACAGCGCCGCCAGCATCGCTGCGCCTGGCGGCTTAGGCTCCGACCTCGGACCGTCGTTGCTCGATCTCCCATTGCTGCCCGCTGAAATCACCCGCGTTCATGCGCCGGCATCAATCAGCGCGCTGCTGGCTTATCCGATCGAGTTCACCTGCACTCAGGCGGACAACAAACGCCAACTATCCGGCGCCGAGCTCTACATTAAGGACAACATCATCACATTACTGCCCACTTTTGAACAGCTCGACGGAGGTCTCATGGCCCGCAGTCGCGATAGCGTCGTTTTAGTAACCGTTCCAGCCGGCACTTTGAAACCCGGCACCTACCGTGCCATAGTTGTCGGCGAACGCACCTCTCGCACTTGGTCCGTGCAAGTGCATTGACGCCGCCCGCCGCTTCGTCGCAAATCACTCTACTTACATGAGCAACGGCCCCGGCCCCACCCTCCCGCCCTCCGCGCCCGCGGTTTCCGCTCCCGCCCAAGCCACCACGATCAAACCCAATGATCTGCGCGGCATCCTAAAATACGTTCCCCGTTTTCAAGGCCAGATATTCATCATCGCAATCGATGGCGCCATTATTGCGGACGAAAATTTCAGCAACCTGCTAGTCGACATCGCCGTACTACGTAGCCTCGGCATCAAGATCGTGCTCGTCCACGGCATAGGCCACCAAGTCCAAGAACTGTCTGAACTACGCGGAGTCGCCATCACCAACAACGACGGTACCGGAATCACCGATGCAGCAACACTCGATCTCTCCATCCGCGCCGGCTCACGCGTCTCACATCTCATCCTCGAAGGACTCACACAAAATTCCCTAAAGGCGGTAATCACTAATGCCGTGCGCGCGCTCCCTCTCGGCATCATCCGTGGCGTGGATCAATTGCTCACCGGCAAAGTTGACCGCATCGACAAAGACTTTATCCTCGAACTTATAGCCCAACAGGTTGTTCCGCTGATCACACCCATCGCTTTTGGTCCCGACGGGAAATCTTTACGCGTAAACTCTGACCTGCTTGCCGCGGAAGTCGCAGAAGCGCTGCACGCTACCAAGATAATTTACCTCACGCCCCACGCCGGCCTTGAGATTAACGGCAGCGTCCGCCGCGAAATCTCAGTCGAAGCACTGACCAAGATTCTCGGCACTCAGCCCGATCAAATCTCAGAGCCCGTGCGTAGCAAAGCCGCGCACGCGGTCAAAGCGATCGAGACCGGAACCCCGCGCGTACACATCGTCGATGGCCGCATCTTCGACGGCTTGCTCAACGAAATCTTCTCCAATGAAGGCGTCGGCTCCCTGGTTTACGGCAACGACTACCAACAAATTCGCAAAGCCTCGAAACGCGACGTCCGGCTTATTTACAACTTAACTCGTGCCGCCGTGAAACGGGAGGAGTTGCTCCACCGCACTCAGCAAGCCATCGAGAAAAACATCGATCAGTTTTTCGTCTTCGAAATCGACGAAAACATCATCGCCTGCGTCACCCTCTATTTTTACCCCGACAAACCGCAGCTCGCGGAGATCGGTTCACTGTACGTGCTGCCCTTTTATCACAACCGTGGCATTGGTAAAAAAATGGTCGAGTACGCCTGCCTCCAAGCCAAAGAGCGTGGCGTCACAGGAGTCATCGCACTCTCCACCCAAAGCTTCGGCTTCTTCTCCAACGTATGCGGTTTTGAGGAAGCAACCAAAGACGTTTTACCTGAGGCACGACTCAAAATTTACGAAGACAGTGGCCGCAACGCCAAGGTCTTGGTCAAAGCACTCGCTTAAAATATCACCTCCTGCTCATCCTCGGCCACCTCGATCGGCCAGCACCTCGAGACCTCAGAAGAACATAAAGCTGAGGCCCATGATGATAGTGGGCGGCAACGCCCAAACAAAAAGTTGAAGCGGCGCTACCCCCTCTGGGAAGTAACGCTTCAAGATCGTCTGCCCGGCCGGATTGGGGGCATTGGCGATCACCGTCAAACCACCTCCGCTGACGGCCCCTGCAACGACCGCATATTTCATTCCGTCCGTGAATCCGGGCACCAACGTCGCCAAATAAGTTATAGCCGCATTATCATTAAACGCCGTCAAAATGGTCGCGCCAAAAAAAACTGGCACTTCCCCGAGGCTCTTCAAGACGGGCTCAATCCACCACCCTTGCAATCCGCCATGCACAACCAAGCCTGCTAGAAAAAATCCGACCAAAATCGGAGCCCGCAAATCGAGCTTCGTCTGGTGGTGGGCCGTGGCCTGCATGAACGCCACAAAAAATAAAAATGCTCCCACAAATAGTACCGGGTAATGCGCCATCCAGACCACAAACCCCAAAAAGACCAAATGCGCGATTGTCACCCAAGATGGAATCGAAGCCACGACAGCAGATTTTTTTTGCAGTCCCGAACTCGATTTCATCGCAAGCAACTCAGATCGAAAACTAAGAAACGTGAAGCCGGTGGCCGCCACGATCCCCAATGCCGCCTTCCAGCCGAAATGTGCTAGCATAAACCCGGCACCCCAATTCCAGGGGCCTGCGACCATCAACACTGGGGGTGCAGCAAAATGCGTTAAAGTCCCTCCCACCGAGATATTAACGAAAAGCAACGCGAGGGTCGCGTACTTGAGCCGCGTCGAAGGCTTCAATTCGTAAAATTGATGCGCCAACATCAGCGCCGCAATCGTCATGGCCGCAGGCTCGGTAATAAACGAACCCAACAACGGCGCCAAAATCAAAATCGACCACCACCAAGCTGCGGGCGTTCCCTGCCCCAACCCTGCCACCCCACGCAGCGCCCGCTCCGCCAACGTCAAAACAGGTCGTGTTGCGGCAATCGCCATCACGATGACCACAAACATCGCCTCCGTATAATTAACCTGATGCGCGATGTAATTAATCGCCGTGTCTCCGCCTTTGAACCCTACTAAAGCACCCGCGAGTACCAAAGCCCAAAGGCCGAAAACAGCTTCAATTTCTCCAAAAAAATGCAGCACTTGGCCCTTAAAGCTGACTTCATCAGGCTGGCCATCCTCGTTCATATCCGAAGGAGGTGTTCGCTCACGCAGAGTACGCGCGTGCCGCTCCTCCACGAGGTGGGCCCAATGTTGAATTTTTCCGGCTAAAAAAGTGTGCGTAATCGCCAGCAGAAAAATCAAAGTGGCCACCAAATTAAAGGGTTCCGCTTGAATCCGCGCTAACAAAACCTCGAACAAACCCGCCGATGATAATGCCGGATACGAATCAAGCTGCGGTGGAAAATTTATCGACGGCATCATAAAATTTTAAGCAGTGAATCAAGCGTGTAGATAAAATCATGCGCTCCTTGGCGCACTGTCTCGCGGGGCGTGTAGCGACCAAATCCCACAAACTTATCCACTAGCGGTTTCGTTTCCAAATCACTCGCTCCATCACCCACCATCACGAATTGAGCAGGCGAAAACTCGCGTCTCAAAGAGGCTACGATCTCCGGTTTTCCACCCGAACGAGTCGTCGGATAGTTAGTATCATAACCGTGATAGGCACCATCGGCACTGAAAAAAATATCCACCGCTTCTACGCGCTCGATCCCCAGGTGCTCGGCCAAGGAAACCATCAATGGGCGGAACCCACCGCTAATAATCAAGGGGGTCCAACCGCATGCCTTGAGTGCAGCAATCGTGGCCCGGGCCGTAGGCTCAACGGTCTCAACGTAACGCCGCCCCACCGCATCCGCATCCGCTCGGCGCGGTTGGATGATCTCAAGTCGGCGACCAAATACAGCCTCAATAGGCAGGCGCCCGTTCATGGCGTCGTTTGTCATCGCTTCGATTTGGGCAAAAACCGCTGGGCCGCGGCTGCGTGCGAGTTCATCGATGCCTTCAATCGCGCTCAGCGTACTATCACAGTCGAAAGCGATGATTTTGATGGTCCCCATTGCGCTTTAACAGGTCGCGCCTGAAGGAAGCGGGCAACAAAAAAGCCCTCCGATAGGAGGGCTTTTGAAAGGAGCGGCGAGTCGAATTACTTCTTGGCAGCGACGCGCTTGAACTTATTCGTGAACTTTTCGACACGACCGGCCGTGTCGACCAAGCGCTTCTCACCAGTGTAGGCGGGATGCGAATCCATCGTCACGTCGCGGACGATGATGAAATACTCGGTACCATCGATGTTTTCCTTACGGGCGGATTTCATCGTGGACTTCGTCAGGAAACGTTTGCCCGTTCCGATATCCAGGAAGCAGACGTCGTTGAGAGTGGGATGGCCTTCGGCTTTCACAGTAGTAAAAAAGGGTTAATTAGCCTTGGCGCGCTTTGTAACGCGGCTCGACTTTGTTGATCACGTAGATTTTGCCTTTGCGACGCACGACCTGACAGGCCGGGTGACGCTTCTTGGCGGATTTGATGGAGGAAACAACTTTCATAAAACGGGTGAAAACAGTCTTCGATTTCGCCTCTGTCAACTGAATTGTCCAGCTGGGCCAAAAACGCAGTAAAAACCCTCAGTTTTGTCCTGTTTCCTCGGGTTCATGCGCAAGCAGACGCCATTCCGCCCCTTCTCTCGCCAGTAAATTACACCAAAGCGTATGATCGAGCGGCAATTCAAACAAATCGGGCGGCGCCGTAACGACTACCCACGTATTTTGCTCTAACTCGTTTTCCAATTGGCCTGCGGTCCAGCCCGCATAACCTGCAAAGGCTCTTAGTGCAGCATCTTCCGCGTCGCGCAATTGTGTCGCCTGTTCGGGTTCGATCCCGAAGTGCAAACGGAAGCCGTTTTCCTGCGTCTCCCAAGCGACCAGAACTAATTGTTTTTTCTCCACCGGCCCGCCATTGCAAAGCGGCACACTGGCTAGTGGCCCGAGCGCGAAATCCCCCTGCAGCTCACCAAGACGCTTGCCCAGCGGTCGGTTTAAGACGACACCCATCGCTCCGTCAGCATTATGCGACGACATGAGGATCACGGTACGTCGAAAATTAGGATCCTTCAATGAAGGGTGCGCCAGTAAAAGCGCTCCGGCTAACGTCTCATCGCGTTCTGTGCGTGGGGCAGACATTAATGAAATCGCGTGTTAAACCCCATCAGAGCTTAAGTATCACAACGCCGGCATCCAGTAGCAGTGGGGCCACGAGGGGATCGTTGTGGTAATCTGAACGATAACGCACTTCGGCGATACCGGCGGCTGCCAGAATTTTCGCGCAATTGATACACGGAAAGTGAGTCACATAAGCCACGCAACCCTCGACCGAACTCCCACGGCGCGCAGCATCAGCGACGGCGTTTTGCTCAGCGTGGACGGTCGCCTGTTCATGCCCTTCACGCAGACGCGACACGTGAGGGGTGCCGGGTAAAAATCCATTGTAGCCGGCCGCGACGAGGCGATTTTTTCGTTCGCCCCCGGTCACAATAACGCAGCCTACGTGCAAACGTTCGCAGTTTGAACGCGTAGACATCAGCACTGCAGTCGCCATGAAATACTCATCCCAAGAGGGACGATGAGAAAATTTTTCCGCCGCTTCAGCGATTAAGTCTACGGGATGATCGGTCTTGGACATGGGAAACAGACCTGAACACTGGACAGCCGTCGCGCAACGCGCAACCTTGCGTTGTGCTTTCTCGCCAGCTTGAACCCGAGATTCTTGACGCCTTACCAGCAGCTGATCCCGCTGCGCTTCATAGTCGAGGTGACCTTCGCCGCATTAATATGCTAATGGGTAATACCTTATGGTTCGTCCGCAACTTACCTCGTCGCCTCAATAAAGCAGACCGCATCCTTGAGCTAGGCGCCGGCACAGGTGATCTTGGACAGGCCCTGTCTTCTTACGGCGTACACGTCGATGCGTTGGATCGCTGCCCGCCTCCAGCTGCGTGGCCATCCGCTCGCTTGTGGCATGAGACCGACGCTTTAACCTTCAAAGAGTACTCCCTGTACTCCGTAGTCATCGGCAACCTCATCTTCCACCATTTTTCGTCCACTGAACTCGCTGCCCTAGGAGCTAAGTTCAAAACCAGCGCCCGCGTCATTACTGCCTGCGAACCGGCGCGGTATCGCGGTTTGCAAGTGCTATTCTCATCCATTGCCTCGCTAATCGGCGACAACCACGTCAGTCGCCACGACGCGCTGGTTAGTGTGGCCGCTGGATTTCGCCGCGACGAGCTCGCGGGCGCCCTTGGATTAGAACCAGCCCTATGGGATTGCCGGGTCTCAATTTCGATCTTCGGGGCCTACCGTTTAATAGCCACCCGTCGATCATGAGTTCGACTAGGCCGATTGAGATTATCGGAGGTGGCCTTGCTGGTCTTTCGCTCGGTCTCGCTCTTCAAAATGCTGGGATCGCCGTGCGCGTCATTGAGGCCGGAAATTATCCGCGACACCGTGTCTGCGGGGATTTTATGACCGGACTCTCTAACGCAACCGTCCAAAGCCTAGGCCTCAAGTCCCTGCTCGCGGACGCGCTGCAACATCAGCAAGTCGCTTGGTTTTACCGCGAACAACTGATCTGTGCGCAACGTCTCCCCTATCCCGCACTCGGACTTAGCCGTTTTACGTTGGATGCTCGCCTCGCCCATGCCTTCACCGCAGCGGGTGGTGAGCTGCACCGAGCCACCCGAGCCATAAACTCCGATTCAGTTCCAGGACGCATTCTAGCCCACGGCCGAAGCCGCAGTGAATCGCCTTGGTTAGGCCTAAAATTTCACGTGCATGACCTGGACCTCGTGCAAGATCTCGAGCTTCACCTCGGCGACGAAGCTTATATCGGTATCGCCAGGGTTGAAACCGGCGCCGTCAACGTTTGCGGCCTTTTTCGTCGCCGCAATCTGACCGCACCCGGACCGGCCTTACTCGTAGCTTATTTAAACGCCGTCGGTCTGCCCCGGCTAGCCGACCGCATCGCCCGCGCCACCTTCGAAACTGGCTCGTTTTCAGCGATCTCGGCTTTGAGCTATGAACCCGTCATACCCGCACCGGATACGATCCGTCTTGGCGACGCCGGAGGACTCATTCCGCCTTTCACGGGCAACGGTATGGCCATAGCATTCCAAAGCGCCGAGACCGCCCTGCCCCACGTCATCGCCTACGCACGCAGCGATATATCTTGGAGCGTAACTTGCAACCACACCAACAACGCACTACGCCGGCGTTTCCAGCATCGCCTCGCCCTCGCTCGTAGCTTACAACCACTCTTACTTGCCCCGAATCGCCAGCGCTTCGTCGCTGCGCTAGCCCGCGCTCACCTACTTCCCCTTCGACTGTTATACACGCTCTTGCACTGAAGTCTTTTCATCCATGTTTCTTCACGCCTTAACAACCGCGGTCCCGCCAGCAACATTCACCCAAAGCCAGTGCTGGGATATCGTGGAAAATTCCGTGGTCCGCACGCGCCTCCATAAACGCTCGCGTCTGATTCTCCACAGCATCCTGCGCGGTGACCACGGCATTGCTACTCGTCACTTCGCCGCGCCGGATATCGAAAAAATCTTCGACCGTAGCTCCGACGAACTCAATACCATCTTCCGCACCCAAGGCCCAGATCTCGCTGCGCGCGCCCTAAACGCCGCCCTTGCCCAAGCCCAGCTCAAGGCCAGCGAGCTCGACGCCCTCCTTATTTGCACCTGCACAGGCTATCTTTGCCCGGGTCTCACCAGCTACGTCGCCCAACAACTCGGCCTACGTACCGACGCGTTTCTCCAAGATCTCGTCGGCCTGGGCTGCGGCGCCGCGATTCCCACTTTACGCGCCGCCAGCCACGTCATTGCCGCACAGCCCAATGCCACCGTCGCCTGCATCGCCGTCGAAATCTGCTCGGCTGTTTTCTACCTCGACGATGATCCTGGGGTCATTATCAGCGCGTGCCTTTTTGGCGATGGCGCGGCGGCTTCAATTTGGCGCAGCACACCCGGGCCCAGCGGCCTGCGTGCTTTCAATTTTCAAACCCTCCACCGCCCCTCCGATCGCGACAAACTTCGCTTCGAGCACCGCGAGGGCAAACTTCGCAACCTCCTCGACCGTGCCGTACCTCAACTCGCCGCTTCCGCCGTGCACGAGCTCTGGTCTGCCCGGGGCCCGCGCCAGATTAGTCGAGTCGTCGCCCACCCTGGTGGACGCGACGTGCTCGAGGCCTTGGCCCCGGTAATCGCACCCCACAACTTAGACGCCAGCGCCCGGGTACTCCGTGACCACGGTAACATGAGCAGCCCTTCGGTCCTCTTCGCACTCGAAGAAACCCTCCGCGAAGAAAAGCCCAGCGCCGACAGCGGCGATTTCTGGCTCGTAAGTTTCGGCGCCGGCTTCAGCGCACACGCCTGCCGCCTGGGACCCTAATTGTCCAAGGCCCATCGAAGATGGGGATAACAAACCAAATCAAGAGAGCCTCTGACTGAATTTGTCTTTGAGCCCGCGCCTAATAACTGCGTTTCTAATTTTTTACCTGCCTAAGTTTCTGCGTTTGCTACTACCAGCCGCTCGATGCCGTACCTCGTTCTTGTTTCATTCATATGGGCTTTTTCGCCTGGCCTCATCAAAGGCAGACTCATCGGACTCGATCCAACTGCCGTTGGCGTCATTCGTCTCGCCCTGGGGCTTGTGGTCTTCCTGCCTTTCTTTCGCCCACGCGGATTGCGCCGCGCGACTATGCTTCGGCTAGTGATCATCGGAGCCATTCAATTTGGTCTCATGTATCTGATGTATCTGAGCGCCTTTACTTATTTGCCCGCCTACGCGATCGGACTTTTTACGATTACGACACCTCTCTATCTCGTACTCATTGACGCCATAGCTAACCGCAGCTGGCAACCACGCTATACCTTAGCCGCGCTCCTCGCCATGGCCGGGGCCGGTATGATGGTCGCCAAAGGCGGCGACATGGGCAGCGCCTGGCTTCGCGGGTTTGTTCTCGTGCAACTCTCCAATCTCTGTTTTGCCGCGGGCCAAGTCGCCTGGCGTCGCGAACGCGCCCAAGTCCCAACTACGACCAGCGACGCCGCCGTCTTCGCCCTGCCTTATCTTGGCGCCTTTTTAATAACGACGATGGTCAGCGCGATCACTACCGATTGGGCCGGCATTCGTTTTACACCCTCACAGCTTATTACGCTGATTTATCTCGGCGCAATTGCTTCCGGAGTCGCATTCTTTCTCTGGAATCTCGGGGCCAGCCGTGTCAGCACCGGAAAGCTCGCCGTGCTCAATAACCTGAAAGTACCGCTCACGGTAACGTGCTCATTACTTTTCTTCGGCGAGCAAGCCGACCTCAAGCGCCTCGCTGGTAGCTTCGCCTGCTTCGGTCTCGCGCTCTTTGCAGCCGGACGCAGCTCCGCTTGAGGCGCCAGCACGCTTATTTCGCCGTCGTAGCAAATTTACGACTCACGCCCGTCGCTGGAATAGCGACAGTGTAACTCGCGCAATCGGCCTCAACTGCCAAATGCACCAAGTTTCCCTCGCAAGCCTCATTAGAATTAGCAATCAAGTCGGATGTCGAGTTTCCCTCCGGCCCAACGCGAACGTTGCGGTGCACTTGAAAAACCGCCGCAATCGAAGGCGTAGCGCGCAACGTTGCCCACGTCCCAGTCTCGCCGCCTTTACGCGCGCCGTTGTTCATCACGACGACGGTCGGTGCGAGTTGTTTAAGCAGCGTCGGATGATTGCTCACGTCCAGGCCATGATGACTGGTTTGATAGACATCAACGTTGCCGACCAAGTCATACGGCGCAACCAGCTTGGCCTCCATATTCCAGGTCAGATCACCGCCATCAAAAAACTTGAAACCGCCAAAATCTAAAAGCCAGACAGTGCTGTTAGCATTATCGCTAGTATCCAGAGGTTTTGCCGGCACGTCATTGCCGACTATTTTTTTCTGCTGCACAGGTGTGGCCGCGATAAACTGCTGATTCACCGCCAAACAACGCAACACCGGAACTGGCTGGCCCTCTACTCCGCGCAACGCGATCACAGTTCCGGGTAAAACCCGCTCCCGTTTCGCCGCGATTTCACGGTACGGTTTGATCTGTAGCTGAAAACTCGACGCCGCGCGCCCATCCGGGTCGCGCTCAGGAATTCCTTTATCGTGGATCGTGACGATGGGTAGCGCTTGGGCAATTTCCGCGGCACCGCCAAAATGATCGCCGTGAAAATGCGTCACAATTAAGTGATCGATCTGTTTAATACCCGCCGATCGCGCCGCCGCAATAATCCGACCTGAATCACGACCGCCTGGATTACCTGTGTCTATCAACACCGATTCGCCAGCCGGAGTGAGAATTAAAGTCGAACCACCACCCTCGGAATCGATCCAATAAATCTCCAAATCACGCTTGGCTTTTTCCGCCGCGCGTCCAACCGCAGCGAAAGCCAAGCAAGCCGAAATAACCAGCAAGCTCAGTCGGAGCGAGAGCTTCATTTTGAGTAGTGTGCTGTAATTTTTTCGCCGACGTCACGGTAACCGATATCCTCGCCGTAAATCAGTTTGAACTCAGCGATAGCTTCCTCGGCTTTACCCATCGCTTCGTAACACGAAGCGAGCTCATAAACGACCGCTTTTTTGGTTTCATCCATCGCAGCCAATTCCGCCTTCGCGGTCGTGAATTGCAGCACCGCAAGATCCAAAATCTTCTTCGACTTGAATCCGCGGCCAAGACCGATCAACGCGGCCACACGCACCTGCGGGCCCTTCTGCGCCTGCTGAAATTGAACGAGCGCCGCATCAATCTGACCCGCCGCCAACAATAACTCTCCGAGGACCAAACGCGCCGTAAAGTCATTCGGGTAACGCTCAACCGTACGCTTGGCTTCATTCAGCCGCCACGCAGCCAATTCAGCCTTCGACGTCGCCAACGCAGCCGAGAGTGCCGCATCGTTAGGCTGCGATGCTGCCGCCGCTTCCGCGCTTTTCAAACGCTCATCGAGCAAGGCCGTCTGCAACTCAGACTCTTCCTTTTCCAAAGACGGATCAGCCGCACCAGCTGGCAAAGCACGCGCTTTGCGCACCCAAGCCAAGACCTCATCGCTACGGCCAAGTTGACGATAGGCCTGAGCGACTGCGCGATAATGATTAAGATTCGTCGGCTCTGCCTGGACCCGAGCGAGAGCCTCGTCGACTAGACGCTGTGCCATATCACCACCGGTGACGACCTTAGCGGCTTGTTCGATTGAAATCGACTGCGCTTCATCGCGCAACTTGTCTCGGAAACTTCCCTGCGCATCCCAGTTGCCCTTGGTGACAGTCTGAGCGACGGAGGCCTTGCGCAACAAACTCTGAGCCTCCGCGTCAGCTGGCTTCAACTTAAGCAACGCATCGGCAGTCTTCACAGCTTCGGCTGGTTTGCCCGCCGCAATCCAAGCCTCACCGAGTAAAAGCAAGTTGGCTCGATTATCCGGCTCCAACTCACGCACCGCATCGAGCGCAAACGCTGCGGTCTCGAGTAAGCCTAAGCCAGACGCTGCTTCTGCCAAAAGTTTCAACGCCGCGACGCTAGTCGGATCTTTTGCGAGCATCGCCTCGGACGATTCAAGTGCTTTGGC
>Ga0114958_10003103_pt1 | contig 12081 bp, 11 predicted proteins | sample C_130208_EF_Meta_FD_89577 | JGI IMG/M metagenome (GOLD analysis project Ga0114958, IMG submission 89577) | Freshwater microbial communities from Lake Croche, Canada to study carbon cycling - C_130208_EF_MetaG | ecosystem: Environmental > Aquatic > Freshwater > Lake | place: Lake Croche, Canada... | reverse complement strand
ATGTGCCTAGAGTTGCACAATTTCTATTATATTTAAGTGAGAGTTCTCTGAGGGGGATTCAAAGAAAAGCATCTCACGACCCTAGAAATATATCGCCCCCACTGGATACCGGGATTTTTTTAGAAGAAATTTTACGCAAGATTGGATCATTAGTGAAACCGTTTCTACCAGAGTTCCAAGACTTCATAGACAGATGTATCTTGATGTACTTTTACAAAATTCATATCTGTATTAAGAATGAACTTTTTCATAAGCGTCGCATCAAACACATATGCTTTCATGTCTGTTTTTCCTTCTAATGATGCTTTAGCGACCCGATGATAGCCGTCGATAATTGCGTGTTTTCGAGCCTTTGCTGTGTGGGCACCTGTAACAAAAATCGGATAGGATAAATCGGCTTCACGAATACGTTCAGCATTTTCAGAATATTTCTTGGCTTCCATTTTTGCGAGAACATCGGTGGGAGCCCACCCCCAAACATTCTGTTCTAATTGTGGGACTAATTCGCTCATTGGGATTTTAACCACCGGGTGTTCAAAGGAATTGACATAAGCCATCATCATATCGACACTGTAAATCGCACGACCATCGGAATACGTTTTAAAATTAGGCATCTCCCCTTACATGGGTAATACATAATTAACAAGACTCGGAACCCCATTCACATTTTCATAAATCTTCTCACCGCATTTCCAGAAAGATTTCCCATCTTGTTCAAAGGGTACAAAGACAAGACGTTCTACTTCACGTACGGCAAGAGGTTCATCGGTCGTTTCACAGCAGGTGGGAACAATACGGGGAATAGCAGGAATAGCAGGAATAGCAGAAACATGGGCTTTCTTAAGAATCTTTTTAGGGGTACTTGTGCTCGTACTTCCAGATGAAACGCTTCCAGAAGAAACAGATAAATCCCCCATAGCGACCTTCTTGGCTCTCATAGCAATTTCTAGAGTTTCTTTAGAAGGTTCTCCATAAGCCTTTCGCTTTTGGTGGTACCAGGGACTGTCGAAAAGATGTGAATTATCGGTATATGCCTCGCCGACAAGACCATGGTCAAAGCGACGATTAGCTTGATACTTTAGTTCTTTCTTCCCGTTTTTCTCACTTTTGTCACACCGCGGACACAGAGGCCCAATCGCGGGTAAACCACATCGTTCTTCAATATAGAAATTATGTTTACCGTCGCCGAACTGTTGTTTTGTTTCATCACATGTGATACGTCCTTGGCAATTCATGGTTACTTGTTTGTAAAAAATGGGGTATTCAATTTTTTTAAATTCTCTTATGAATCTAAGCCATCAATGCAGCCCACGAAACTGGAAACTTGGCCTCGAGAAGTTTTGAAAGACACTCGGCATATTGACGAATCTCTTTCTGAGCCGTGGGATCGAGCCGTAATTTACAGAGACGAGCGTAGGCAGCAAGAGAACCTGTTTCAATGAATTCAGTGTACATACTCTGAGGGAGAATCATACGTGCAAGTTCAGGGGCAACATCGGCATTCAGAAGATAGTCATATACTTGCTCAGAGGCTCGTGTAGCTTGTTTAATAAGATCATAAATATTATCCTTTAAAAAAACAGGAGTATCTTTCGAACCCTGTTTCTTATTCGTATCACGTTCACGAATATTTTCAGGAGAAGGAATGTAACATTGAGGAGATTCGTTGACGTAGCGGCGTGAAACTTCGTTGCGAGCAAATCCCACAGTGTGGCGATACCATTCACGTGCTATAAAGAGTGGCATCTTAATACGACATCGAATCATAGGATGAAAGAAGGGACTGTTATGATTATGTTTTGCCAGATAAGAGATAAGACGTTCATCTTGAGGACGCATTTCAGTACTTTCCTTGGCAAAGGATACACGCGCGGCATTCACGACGGTAAGATCATCCCCCATAACTTCAAGAATCTCAATATGACTCTTTGAGTCATTCAAAGGGTCAGAATTCATGCTGCTAAATTACTGGCTATTCCTTTATGTATTTTTTAACACGCGCCATGCGCCGTAGCCAAGAGCTAAAAGAAGAGCAAGTTGAACCGCACGCACCGTATAACTATCTTTATGAAACATATACAATACATTGTCATAATTATCGGGTACATAGCATATAGGGCAAGAACGACGACTTTCAAACGTATCACTATCATTGACAGTCGAAGTTTCCATAGAATATGTCATGCGTAACAAGGGGTGTTTAATGATACGAAGTCCTTTTAGAAGAGAGCAAGCACAAATATAGAATTCCACGTGTGTTTCGATAGGATAAGGTTCTTGAAGAAGAAGTTCGGCACCACGGCGAGAAAGAACATAGGCATGAGCGCCCGTAAATTGTGTTACTTTCCACCAACTTGTTTTATCGGCGCTAAGAGGAACACCATTCAGCATCCATTTATGTGTTCCAAGAAGCCACATATCCCAATCGTTCGGCAAGGTTGGAATCAATTTATCAATCAGAGCGAGATCCTGTTCTCGTACAAGAGTATCATCCTCAAATACCACTACATGGCTGGCATCACCCTTTAAAAAATTCTCCCATATAGTGAAATGAGATAAACTGGCACCAATGGCACCAAGCGTATTAATTTCATAATGGCTACGACGGTAATTTTTAACAATATTATGTCGTGTATGGATACTAATACGTTTATCGGTAAAAGGGTCAAGTTTCGCCCCTTCTACCGCTGAAAAACGGTCAAGGTTTGTAAATTGTGTTAGCATAGGTTGTGCCGAGAACTCTTGCCATCGGTCTTTACGGCGGTCTAAATTTATTACAAATGTCGGACATGTACGAATATCTGTTAGGGCCTTTGATGAAGACGGCACCATCTCTTTAGAGTATATTTTTTTTAGTAAGGAATCCCACTTGCCGTACGAAGATTAGTAGCGATTCGCTGTTGGGTTGGATTCTGAAATGTGGCACTACGCAAATTCTGAGGATCTTCATCCACATGGGTGGTTACACGACAGGGTGTCGAAAACCCTCGAGCAAGATTTAGAACCGCTGAATGTTGTGATAATACGGTTTGTTGTTCATGTGTTACACGATGTGCCTGAAGGGATTGAAGCATATCTCGAAGTACGGCAACTTCTTCTGTAAGCATGAGAGTGAGTGAATGACCAGCCAGAAAGATGTCCTGGAGTTTTGTCTCAAATTCATCAATGCGTGTTTTGATTGTTTCTTTAGTAGAACTAGAAAGGGTCTTCCAGTTTCGTAACTCGTTCATGATATCAGAGCATGTATAGCGAAGACGGCAGAGTTCAATATCCTGATTTCGCTCAATAAGACTCTGCCAAATAGCCTCTTGGCGAAATTCTGTGAGTTCCTTGACGATTGTGCCTTGAATAGAAACCGTTGCTAAAGCAGTCACGGGAAGATCAAAGAGGAGAATGGGTTGGGTGCCCGCATTTACATCACCGATTGAAATCTTGCCATGTTTCATAACATATGGTCCGTGAATAACCGCTTCAGGGGGAAGTGTAACCGTCACATTCTGGGCGAAACAACTCATGAGACCACCGAGAGTATCACCAAAGGCAACGGCAGTATCTTCAATCGAATTCACGATATTGTAGGAACCATGGTTTTGTTCGGCAAGCGAGCGCAAGAGTTCGGCGTTATGATTTGTGCCATAGCCTACACAATGAATACCCACAGAATCGGTACAAACACCCTGGACAATTTCCTGGAGTTTCGCAGTATCGACGATTCCACGATTGGCCATACCGTCTGTGAGAAGTAGTACTCCCGCTTTCTCTTCTTTTTTAAGAACCTTCTTTATATTTAAGATACCAGCGGAAAGGTTTGTACAACCATCCACGGAGAGATTGGAAATGACGGAGCGAATATGCTCCTTTTTGGCGGAATCGACAGTGACACGATTCAAGAGAATATCGGAATTATCGCCGAAGGTAATGAGGGTCAAATAATCGTCGGCAGTAAGAAAATCGAGAATCAAATGGCAGCAGCGTTTGACATTCTCAAGTTTATTTTGTTCTTCCATAGAGGTGCTGATATCGAGTAATAGAATAAGATGAGAAGAGGTGCGGTCGACATCTTTGGGAGCTTGTATGCGGACAGCGCAGGGGACGATCCCATTTACTGGTTCAGAGAGAAGCAGAAAGTCGGATTGCATTTTGTATTACATAAAAATGGGTGGAATGGGCGTTCAATTTTTTAGCGGTGACAACAATTGTCTTAGATTTTGAGCATATCGGCAAGAGGGAATTTCATGTTTTCGAGCCAGACGAGTCCTTCTTCATCAGGTTCAGCATCGGAATCGAGTAGAGCAGGACGAGGAAACCCGTTGAATTCGGTGCTGGTGGCGGTAGTATAGGCGCCCATATTTGGGACATAGAGCCAATCACCGACAAAGAGTTCTTCGGTTTCATTACTTGTCCCAATCCAGTCGAGGCTGTCACACGTTCGGCCAAAGAAGGTAGCGGGACGTTTACGACGTGGAGGGTCGTTATGTGGATTGCGCAGACGTGCTATGCGAGGTTTCGCATGATCAAAGGGGATACAAGAGAATTGTCCATAGATACTTTCATCCAGTGTGTAACGAAATCCATTGCCGTTGCGAGCAGGCTTTTTGCCCATGACACGTACATAGAGGTCCTTTACAGGGGCGGCAAAGAAACGACCGGGTTCCGCAACCACACATGGTTGCTTTACACGCGTCGCTTCAGACGTGGGAACTTCAAGAGCACGACGTACAGCCGCGGCCTGTTTTACAAAGGTCTCGGATTCGTGTGACCAGCCACCGCCAATGTCGAGAAGCATAGGATCTTTGAAAACGCCATGATTGACGATTTGTTTCCATGACTTAGCGGCAACATGAATGGCTTTGCCGAATGCTTCTGGGTCTTTAGAACCGCTGCCGACATGAAAGGAAATCCCCGCGACAGGAATGGCGGCTTGATAGGCCTCGTTGGCGATTTGGGCCGCTTTCTCGGGTTCGACACCGAATTTTGCGCTAAAAGGGCATGCCGCGTCTGTATCATCGACGGCAATACGAATCAGAACCTTGGGGCGATAAAGATTCATGTACATCTTCCCAATTTCTGACTCGGAGTCTGCCGTTACATAGGGCACACCAATGGTGCGGGCAACGGAAATATCATTCACCGTTTTACAAGGGTTGGCGAAGAGAATATCTTCACCGACGGCCCCACAGTTGCGCACAATATCCATTTCGCGGGCACTGGCACAGTCAAATCCAAAGCCGCTGTCTTTGATCCAGCCAAGAAGTTTGGGTTCTGGATTGCATTTGACGGCGTAATAGGGTTTGATACCGGGCAGTTCTCGGGACCATAAGGACGCTTGTTTCAGAAACCGGGCTTTGGAAATCGTATAGAACGCTCCCGCAGCGGCATTGAAAACACCGGTTGCTCGTAAGTTTTTCAGTGTTACTGATACTATATACAGAGATTTTTTAGATACTTACGAAACGTTGATCCAAAATATCAATTTTATTATGTAAAATCTGTATCTGGAACAGGAACAATTTTACCATCCGCTTTAGGATATGGATTTTGTTCAGGGACGGGTATCGGTAAACCAAACTCTTCTCGGATTGCGTTTAAAGCCTGTTCATCAAAGATACCATCACTCGGAGGACCAAAGCGTTTTATATAAATGAAATATTCCATTTTGGGTATAACAACAGGTGCCGACACCGCAGCTTTTGCTACATAAACAGAGTTTGTTTCTAATTCTTTCTTAACAATCGGAATGATTGTACTTATAATTGGCTGTACTGCCTCGATGAGGAAGGATATAAACGTATTTGGGCGATTGCTTTTAATATATACCTTAGACATTTCTAATCTTGTACTGTAACATATGATAGAAATTTGGACGCACCTCGTTTCCCCGACACCCGGTTCCGCGGGCCACGGACGTCGCAGGGCCTCGCGTGCGTTTAAAAATCAAAATCAAAATCCCGACACATCTGAAGCATATTTTACGATTCGCCAAATTTATTTTCTCGGACACAGGTATAGAAGTTCAAGATGGCCAACATGAACCCAACCACCGACCCCCCCGCCGCTACTACTGGTGTTTATCCCAATCCTGACGCCCCTGCTGATGTGTCCCCTATTACGGTTTATTTCCCAGTGAACACTCACGTTTCGACGGTAGATGTTCAGCTGTTCGGTGAGGAAATCTCGACCCCTGATCGTATTATCTTTTTAGATACGGCTGTTTCGGCAGCCAAGCTTGGTGATTTCCTCCAATATTGCCAAGATGCTGGGAATCGCGACAGTGTTCTTGTTTCGACAATGTCCGATAAGAAGGCGGCTCTTCAAGCCGACCTTAATGGTGCGGTTAACTCTAATGTAACTCTGGATTCTAACTATGCTAGCTGGTGGAAGGATGGTTCTCAAGTGGTTGCCAATGCGTCAAACTACGCGAACTTTAAGAAGGTATCTGAGTTCCTTTTGGGCCAGATTTGCTACGATGTTCTGGGCCACCCTCTCGCCCAAGCGGGTCTTGCCAATGACACAGATATCCTTGCGGCATTAGATGCGGGCGCTGTTGCCGCGAATGTTTTAGGAGACATGGATGCAAAGGCGGCAAACGCGGTATCAAACCCTTCGGACAGTCTGCGTGTAGTGTATCAGCAGATGTTTTCCAAAAGCCCTGCGCGTTTCGACCGCACTGATAACAACGAGGGGATTGTGGGTGCAAACAACACACTGCCTTTACCACTACCATTCGCTGCAGGTGACCACATTCGTTTTGAGCTAACGCTGAACGCCTACAAAGCGTATAACTACACGGCATCGGACAAACCCACTTATGTTGAGGGGTCTAATGGCAGCAACGCCGACAATTTCTCGGGCACAAACTTCACCTATGCCAATCCCAATAACATCAATCATACCGCTTATGGCGAGAACACATACACGGTGGATGTTACACTGTCTGCGTAAATATTATAAGGGTGTAGTCTGATTTAGTCTGAATATTCATCCAAACATATCTATTTATTTTATTTTATATTAAATAAATAGAGATGCCGTCACATTTAGGACAAAATGGTCAATTAAGAAATGGAAAATCATTTATTAATCAAGAAAATGCTACCACCATAATGGAAGCACAGTTGAAAACTATTATTGAAAATATACGAGATAAAAAATCTCTCGGTTGGTCATTATCAAAATTACAAGACATAGAAAAACAAATGAAGAAGTAACTAATATATTGATTTCTGTTTAAAAAGATAATTGCGATAAAAATCGTAAAGTTTACAGTTCATGACTTCTGTAATTTCGAGAGAAAGAGAGATTCCCATATCGATTAAATCAATGGGTTGATCATATTTATCGACAAGTTTTATATGAATACGGCTAATATCTCTCGGTTGTGAAAAGACGTGTTCACGTGTAAGTAGGTCAGAACTATCGTTAAATATTTCTGTATATTTATCTCCACGCATAACGATTTTTGTAAATGCCTCAAGAGTAGTTCCATCTTTAAACGATTGTCTGACGGAATAATAATTATTAATTTTTAGATATATATATTGATCACCCAGAGTATTTATGATGGATTCGGATTGATAAACACCTAAATTATTTGAATAATATTTCTTCCGAAATCCGAGATTAAAGGCCAGACCCCAATGATTCAAGGGTTCTGATAATAAATCTGGATTTATCTCTTTACTATTATATTGTGTACGAAAATCCATAATAAATGGACTAAAATCTGTTGTTGAAATCTCCGTTTTACCTGAAACAGGATTAACGGAAATATTATAAGAAGGTGATTTTGATGCGAATGCGTTTTGAATGGCTGTTTGCAAAGAAGCAGAATCATAATTTCCTTCAACTATCTCGAATATATAATCCGTTTTGGCGGTAGGAGAAATAAGACGTATAAATGTATTTCGTTTGGCATAGCTAAATTCATAGTATGTATTGGGTATTTCGGCAGAGGCGAGACGAACACGAATGACATTTTTTATTTCTGGATTTACTAAAACTACGAAATCGGATGTAGAATTTTGTCTATAATTTGTACGAAAATCGCTGTCGATATTAATCATATGTTTTTTAAGATCATTCGCATTAATTACATCATTCGCATTTAACCATTTATTTTCACCGATAAGACCGCCCCCCCCGCCGTGTAGAACCGTGGCATTGGCGGTGGAACCAGCACCAGCCCCAGCACCAGATCCGGGGCCAGGGCCAGGTAACGTGCTCATCGGCATTTTCATCGATGTATGTTCATAATTCTGTGTTTTCTGTTGATCACATGTATCACAGGTGGCATCATTCTTTTCATTAAACGGGTCAAAAAGAGGTGTGCCCTTATCACTGGGGTCACGCACTTCAAAGGTACAAAAAAGAGGTGACCTTTCCCCTGTCATATCTTTTTGGCTTATGAGAAATGTTTGGAGACTATGAAGAGAATTATTCTCAAGGCGTTTTTCGTTTACACGTGTAAGAATATATCCGGGTTGAATATGTTTAGTGGAATCATTATAGGATAATATCTTGTCGACATAAATTTCGATTTCTGTGTCATTTATCCATCGTTCTTTCAAGGTCATTCCGAGAGGAAATTTGGTAAACCCTACATCGATTGTTCGTTTTCCAATGGGTCTGTAACTCATTCTACTCGGGACTTATATCATTTCTTTATTTTTTTTGCGACTGTTTTGATTGTTTTGACTGTTTCCATGAGTAATATCCATGACTCTTCTCCATAAAGTAACTGCTGCCAAGACCGACATGTTTTTGAGCAAGTTCATGAAGAGCACGATCGGTAGGTGTCAGAGAGGCTAAGAACTCTTTTGAATCTGGAGGTGGTGTGTGAGGAGGCAGAATCTGGCGTTTCATTCTACACACACCATGTCATTTTTTTAGCTCAATTTTATTTTTCTAATATGTAGAATGTCTTTGTTCGTTACCCCGAGCCTTAAGGATTATTACAATCATTCGTTGGATTTGTCAACGTTATCAAGTACAGCTTTTAAGGGGGCATCTTTAATTTCGGATGGAAATGGTGGTATTGTCTATGGTACTGTGAGTGGTGGGGGTGGTGGTGGAGCTCTTCCTAATGCGGTAGATATTGGTAGTTATGTTTATTATGATGGTGCTAATTGGGTCACAGGGTCTACTATCGTTACTCTTGGAACAAATGCGGGAGCCGTTAATAAAGGTGCTAATGCGGTCGCGATTGGTAATCAAGCGGGCAAAACTTCACAACAAGCTTCGGCGGTCGCGATTGGTAATAATGCGGGCGCAACTTCACAAGGCATTCAGGCGGTCGCGATTGGTATTGCTGCGGGCCAAATTTCACAAGGAGGTTCGGCTGTTGCGATTGGTAAGGGTGCGGGCCGTCTACAACAAGGAGATGTGGCAATCGCAATGGGTTTTCAAGCAGGCAGTTTTTCACAAAGCACCAATAGTATCGCGATTGGCAATGATGCGGGTTTCCAGAATCAACAAGATTCGGCGGTCGCGATTGGTAGTAATGCGGGCTCTTCTTCACAAGGCCAATATGCCGTCGCAATCGGTGTTCAAGCAGGTTTCTCAAATCAAAGCACCAATTCTATCGCGATTGGTTATCTTGCGGGCTATGACACACAACAAGAATCGGCGGTCGCGATTGGTAATGCTGCGGGTGTAACTTCACAAGGAACGTATGCAGTCGCGATGGGTTATCAAGCGGGCTATGATACACAACAAACTTATACTGTGGCAATGGGATTTCAGGCGGGCTATGACACACAACAACATTATGCCGTTGCAATAGGATTTCAAGCAGGTCAAACTTCACAAAAAGGTTCGGCGGTAGCGATTGGTACTCAAGCGGGCAATGTTTCACAAGGAGCTTCAGCCGTCGCGATTGGTAGTAATGCGGGCTTTTTGAATCAAAGAGCAAATTCTGTCGCAATCGGTTCTGGGGCGGGTCAAACTTTACAAAGCACATTTGCCGTTGCGATTGGTAATTATGCGGGCAATGATACACAACAAGAATCGGCGGTCGCAATTGGTAATGCTGCGGGTGTAACTTCACAAGGAGCTTATGCCGTCGCGATGGGTTATCAAGCGGGTAACAATTTACAAAGTACCAATTCTATCGCGATTGGTAGTAATGCGGGTTATTTGTCACAAAAAGGTTTTGCTGTCGCAATCGGTTCTGGGGCGGGTCAATCGAATCAGAGTACATTTGCCATCGCAATTGGTCAGTTTGCGGGTCGATTTACACAACAAACTTCGGCGGTCGCGATTGGTAATAGTGCGGGTTCAAGTTCACAACAAACTTCGGCGGTCGCGATTGGTTCTAATGCGGGTGCGAATGCACAACAAGCTTCGGCGGTCGCGATCGGTAATAATGCGGGCAATAGTGTTCAAGGAGCTTCAGCCGTTGCGATCGGTAATACTGCGGGCGCAAATTCACAACAAGCTTCGGCGGTCGCGATGGGTCCTTTTGCAGGCCAAACGTCACAACAATCGAATACCGTCGCGATTGGTAATGGGGCGGGTCAAGGTGTACAAGGCAATCGGGCGGTCGCGATTGGTAATCAAGCGGGCAATTCAAATCAGAGTACATTTGCCGTCGCAATTGGTAATCAAGCGGGCTTTTTCACACAACAAGGTTATGCTGTGGCAATGGGATTTCAAGCGGGCTATTCGAATCAAAGCTCACTTGCGATTGCGATTGGTAGTAATGCGGGTTTTTTGAATCAAGGAGGTAATGCCGTCGCGATCGGTTCTGGAGCGGGCCAATCGAATCAAAGCACATTTGCCGTTGCGATTGGTAATTTTGCGGGTTTTTTCACACAACGAGATTATGCTGTTGCGATGGGATTTCAAGCAGGCTATTCGAATCAAAGCACCAGTGCCATCGCGATTGGTAGTAATGCGGGCTTTTTGAATCAAAGAACAAATTCTGTCGCAATCGGTTCTGGAGCGGGTCAATCGAATCAGAGTACATTTGCCATTGCGATTGGTAATTTTGCGGGCCGAACTACACAACAAACGTTTGCCGTCGCAATAGGATTTCAAGCGGGAAGTAACTTACAACAAAATTCAGCGGTCGCGATTGGCAACAATGCGGGTCAATCATCACAAGGAACTTCAACGATCGCGATTGGTTCTGGAGCGGGTCAAACTTCACAAGGATTTTCGGCGGTCGCGATTGGTACTGGTGCGGGCGCATCACAAGGATCTTCGGCGATCGCGATTGGTTCTGGAGCGGGCGCATCACAAGGAAATTCAACGATCGCGATTGGTCCTGGAGCGGGTGGAATTTCACAATTTACTAATGCTATCGCGATTGGTTCTAGAGCAGGTGAAACTTCACAAGGCGGTACTACAATCGCGATTGGTAATGATGCGGGCCAAACGTCACAAGGGGGTTTTTCCGTTGCGATTGGTAATAGTGCGGGTAAAACATCACAAGGCGGTACTACAATCGCGATTGGCAATAATGCGGGCCAAACGTCACAAGGGAGTTTTTCCGTTGCGATTGGTAATAGTGCGGGCCAAAATTCACAACAACAATCGGCGGTCGCAATTGGTCATTCTGCGGGTTTAAGCACACAACAAGATTATGCCGTCGCAATTGGTTATGAAGCAGGTCAAACTTCACAAAAAGGTTTTGCTGTCGCAATCGGTTTTGGGGCGGGTCAATCGAATCAGAGTACATTTGCCGTGGCGATTGGTAATGCTGCGGGTGTAACTTCACAAGGAGCTTATGCCGTCGCGATGGGTTATCAAGCGGGCAACAATTTACAAAGTACCAATTCTATCGCGATTGGTAGTAATGCGGGTTATTTGTCACAAAAAGGTTTTGCTGTCGCAATCGGTTCTGGAGCGGGTCAATCGAATCAGAGTACATTTGCCATTGCGATTGGTAATGCTGCGGGCAGTAATTTACAAGGAACTTATGCCGTCGCGATTGGTAATCAAGCGGGCCAAAATAATCAAACCACAAATTCAGTCGCGATTGGTAATCAAGCGGGCAAAACTTCACAACAAGATTCGGCGGTCGCGATTGGTGCTTATGCGGGCCAAACGTCACAACAAGCTTCGGCAGTCGCGATTGGT
>Ga0114958_10003100_pt1 | contig 12089 bp, 14 predicted proteins | sample C_130208_EF_Meta_FD_89577 | JGI IMG/M metagenome (GOLD analysis project Ga0114958, IMG submission 89577) | Freshwater microbial communities from Lake Croche, Canada to study carbon cycling - C_130208_EF_MetaG | ecosystem: Environmental > Aquatic > Freshwater > Lake | place: Lake Croche, Canada... | reverse complement strand
GCCCTCTCATTAAGGCGCACCTGCTTCCGTTCCAGTTTGCCCATCTCCCGCTTGTAGTCTGCAGGTGTAATCTGTCGCCGACGACTTAAGAACCGGAGATAATCAGCCTCGGTTGCTAAATCTACATTAGTCAAAACGACCCGGGGCATTCTTCTACCTTCTCTGTAGAAAATAATCGTGCGCCCGCCTTAAGCCTCCACCCGCTTCGCCCGCTTCTTTTCCAGGATCGCTTCCCTGTTTGCATGGTAATAAGCCAGCGCCCGGGCGTTGTGTTCCTCCTTCTTCTCTTCGTGCTCTGTCTTTCTCTTCAACAATACATCCGATTTGTGGCGGGCGTAGTACTCCTTAGCCTTCTGCCTGTTGTATTCCTTGCCTGCCTCTGTCTCCAGGTATGTCTTACGGCGCTCAACGCCACGCTTGTGTAGTTCGTAAAGGTGTAGTAACTTATCCATAGATACACCATCCGGGAGATCTGTAGCCATTCTTCTACCTATTACACATAAAAAAACTTTAGGTAGGAGGCGATTTCGGTTTTAGTGTCTCTATCACGATGCGCCCACTTTCTATTCTGCAATCTTTCACGACTAACCCTTTCTCGTCAAAATATAAAGGAATATCAAAAAACACACGACGGTCTACCGTATGGATTACATTTATGTCGCGCACATGAGACATGACCGCCTTACCCAAGTAGGACACCATTCTTTGCATAAAGTTCTCTCTATACTATATACAGAATGCCAGGACAAGTTCAGACCGTTCTTTTTCCTAAAGATGAGTGGTCAATAACTGAAGCAAGGACATGGCTTACGGAACATCACTATAGACACCTGAAGGTAGACATCACAGAGCACCATTTACGATTTCGCCAGATGACCCCGATGAAAGGCGGACGATATGCAACGGTAACACTTCCAAATGGTGTGGAACTTGTTTTGTATTATCATAAGTAGATGGAAGCATATCACAAATCTAAACAGTTCTTAAAAGATGCTAAAGCAAAGGCAGTCGCAACCGGGTATAATCCCGACTTATTGCAAATAGCAACCGACGATATTCACAAACTCACATATGTATCGCCTGAAGGTGTTAGACATTTCGGGCGCAGGGGGTACGGGGATTACCTCTATTATAAACGATACGAGCCGGATATAGCAAACCTTAAACGACGTACCTTCCGGACATCACACAAGGAAATCACACGCATTCATGGGCTCGGTAAATACTCACCAAATGAACTCGCAATAAATATTTTGTGGTAAACGAAGTAACCTGTGGTAGTTTATTTTGTCGTCCTTTAATATAATGAGTGCCTTTGGTTCAGGATCTATCGCCAACTATTCAACAAATCCACTCACGGAAGGGTACGCCAAGAAAGTCATCAGCCACCAAGGTGCAAACGGGCAACTAGTGATAAGTTCAGCCGATAGAACAAAGGGAACATGGGGATTTCCCAACCAGCAACCATTTAACAGGTTCACAATCAGCAAGGGTTTCCCAGTTCAGCAGGGTCAGATTATGAGCGTAAAGTTAGCAGAGGTTCGTTTCCCGTATGCAATCCCGAATGTGAACGATTATAACAACAAGTTTTTTATTCAGGTTAGGGGTACAGCAGGAAAGGTCATCATCGTCCCCGTTGGCTTCTACACAGGCGCAAAACTTGCCTCAACTATCAACGACCTTACTGCTCTTGTATTTCCAGGGCATGCTCCTATTCTCACATATAATCCCGATGGAACCTATACATGGAGAGGAGCCACAGATTCGTATATTGACGACTTCTCCCTTCTCCCCGTGTTCTCTGTTCCTGCCGATCCTGCAAATCCTGGCGCAAGTGTTCTCAACGAATATTTAACAACGCCTATCAGCACACCTTGCCTTCTATCTGTTATGGGGTATAATCCAACATATGAGGACTTTACTGTCGCAAGTAATACTCACAACAGCGCCGTTGCGCCTCTCATCTACACCTCTTATATTGACATCTGCTCCGATGTACTGACACAGTTTCAGGATCTTCCCGATGCGTCTACAGCAACACCGAATCAACAGCACGTCATCTGTCGTCTGTACATCGCAAACGAGACGTCACAAGTCCTACAAGATCTAAGCGGTAATCCTCTCTATCCAGGCATGGCGCCGTTTGTAATCCATCGGCAGTTCTACAACTCAAAGGTGATGAAGTGGAACAATCAGAATAGTATTGACCGCATAGACCTACAACTCTTTGACGATGCGGGCAGATCATTATACCAGGGCACGCGCGGAAACGCTATTGGCAACCCTAATGTGTGCACTTGGGACAACTTCCAGATTACGTTCCATTCGGCGGAATAGCGCACTCCCAATCTGACAACCTATATAATAACCGACAACGGTTCCAAGTACAAGGGGCAACATCTAAATCATCTATGTATTTTTAAAATACTGTAATGATTATGCTTAGAAGATATACTCGGCGCCTCCGCGGGAGAAGAGGAGCGTGGAGTTGAAGAGATACTCCGCCGTGACCGTGTATGTGGTGGAACCAGGAAGAGCGATGTTAAGGTTGATGATTGAGTTCATGAGGGAGAGACCGTGCGTGAGTTCCGTCTCATTCGCAAGCACCTCCGAGTGCTGGGAGAACGGAATGTGCGTCCAACTGCTCTGCGTTCCATCCGCCTTGAAAGCGGAAGAAGCAACCGTGATGGTATTCGCCGACCAAGAAGCGGACGTCTTGCGATCCAGAAGGCTCCATAACTGGTTCTGACCGTTGCGACTATCAAAGTAAATGAGACCGTTCACAGACAGGGAGATAGAGGTCGGCACCGTGTACACTGACTTGTCCGTGGACGCCTCATCTTGACACCAGATGCGGAGCCCTAGGCAGTTTCCAGAGCGGAGACCCGTAAGCGTGAGAGAGCGGAGAACATTACCGCCTGCAACGCCCTGGATACGGAACACCTCCTGGGAGAATGACTTAAGAGGGTAAGAATATGCCATCTCGCTCATGTTGACTTTGCGACTTAACTGCTCGCCACGATCATCAAAGTGAGTCTGCTCAAACTGCGCCTGTGCAACATCAAAGGCAGTCGGAAGAGCAGAAGGAGTGGCTGCGACGGATGTGCTTGAGATGAAAACCTCATTCGCCTGCTTGAACTCCACGTTGATCTGCACGGGGGAAGTGAGAAGATCAGTCGGGAGCGGGAGGTTCTTCTCCTGTGCTGAGGGAGTGTTCCAGGGGCACTTGATGTAGACATATGCTGTGCGCGCTGACGCGTCGGCAAAGTTTCCAGAGCCCGAGGTCGTACCTAACAGAGTCGTGCCACCGAGATCAAACAACTGCTGTTTCTTCACGCTGTCCTCGCACTCGGCAAGAGCATCAATCAGCATCTGGTCGCCGGAGAAATAGTAAAGTGTGCTATTTCCCACTCTAACGCCGATCCTACGGATACAACTGTAGCCCCATCCAGAGTTCAGGGCAAGACCCTGATAGTTTACACCACCCGTCACGGGGGCGGGGAGTTGCAGGCAGAGAACAACATGACCAAGACCCTCGTCAGGGTTGAAGATTAGGGTGTTCGCTGAACCGAAAGTCTTCGCGTTGAGATCCAGCAAATAACGGTTCTCAACCGTGGTCGGGTGTGCCTGCTTCACACTATTCTCCTGATTGCTGTAGTACATGTCGCATACCTCACCCGGGCGCACGGCGTCCTGAACATGCGTAACGATGTCGGCTTGCATTTGTTATATTTGGGGTAAAGAAAATGTTTGTCCTAAATATAAGATGTCACTTCGCATGCCTCACATCATAGATGTTTCCGCCGTTGAACGCCGTGGAGTTAAAATGATGCCAGGCATCATTAATATTGAAGCCATGACAACTCTGACCGGGGAACAGAAGGCTATGATGGACGGGATTGTGGTTGAAACACGCCCCTCTCATAAACTGCATGCCCCGGGACTTCCGGCTGGGGGCGATGAGGTTCCGCCTATGATGCGTGTTAAGGCATCACCGTCGCAGTCTGCGTTCGGTATGCGCAAGATCAGGGGCACGGTCTACTAAACATCATACTCGCACTTCAGTTCCTCTATTCTCTCTCTAAAATACTCAATGACATCTGCCTTTGGTGGCTTGTCGCTGATTATCTTTTTATAAGTGATGTCGTGTTCCATGACAGGTTTATCGCTTTTACCCGTTGCAACGAGTGCCGTCTTGCTGTGCGCTGATGGCTGGCTTACAGGTTGAGGCTTCGGGGCTTCATTAAGTTGCTTTCGCATGTTAATGAACTCCATTAAGAAGCGGTTCTGTTGCATCTCTATTGTAGCCACACAATATCTCTCGGCAGGTTTATCTTCCAGCAGTAATAAAAGCAGTCAAAGTTGCAGGCATTTCTGAAGTTCTCTGGTGTTTTACCCTCCACCTTTTTTTCAAACTGTATGCGCTTGCGTGGTATAATGATTTGAAGTTTGTCCTCCGTGTCCTTAAATAGTTTTCTCACATATTGTGTGTTGATTTTAGAACTAGGAAAGATTACTATGAAAGGCTTCCCCAGTTCTTTTAATCTCGTTAATACTTCTGCGGAAAGTGAAAAGGGGGGATTGCTTACAATCACTTCTCCTCTGTCCTCTGCAAAGAAGTCTATAGGCTCGTGGATTACATCAAATCCAAGTTCTCGGAGATATGTTCCAGATTTACCGTCGCCGTAGAAGGCTTCCCATATTTTCTTGTTTGGGATGTAATCTTTGATGTTTTCCCAAGCGTATTTCGGCGTCATATAGTCGTCGTGTTTGATGAATGTTTCGGTGTGGAAACCTGCCATCTATTGTTCCACTTTATTTTGTTTTATAAATCTATCACGGTTGATTGTGGCTATTTCAATCTCTGCGCTCTTCTTGTGTATTAAAGCAACCGTTAATGGGTCTGGATATTGTTCGTTTTGTGTGAGTAGTTCGGTTAGGTCTATCTTTAGATTTTCCAGGATCGTGTTTAACTTCACGACTGTTCGGAGATTAAAAAACCGCTGTGCCTGCATATATTATATCTTTAGATAATATATGGAGGACAAACCAGCACGGGGCAAAGTTGAGGCGCTGACATTCACTGCAGTTGATCCAATAAGTAAACGACAACGCTCCAAGAAGTTAAGCCTCAATAAATACAGCAGGGAAGATGCTATGAAAATAGGGGAGGCGTGGAGAAAGGAGGTACAGGAAGGCAAGCACCCCTTTGTTCCCGGGGCTAATAAAAAAGGACTTACTAATGACGAGAATGACGAAACTTCATACAATCCATCCACTTTATTCAAGTCTGGCTCGGTTGATGATTTAGATGTACCAGATGATAAGTTCGGCATGTCCTTTCTATTACTTGGCGCAACAAGGAGCGGTAAAAGCACCCTGATGTTGCACCTATGGAAACAGTTCTTCAAAGCGCATATAGGCATCCTACACACCGCATCGCATCAATCAGAAATCTACAAGCCCCTGGCAAAGGCGGTCGCATGTGCCCCCATGTTCTGCTCTGAACTAATCGCGGAGACTTCAAAGATAAACGGCGCGACTGACAATCATTACAAGTTCCTCCATATCGTTGACGATGTTGTAGACAAGAAGAACAACAAACAACTCATCAAACTATTAACCATCGGAAGAAATCACCGGCTCTCAACGATCATCACAGGGCAAGAACTATCAATCTTCAACGCTATAGGACGCTCAAACATCAACTTTGTGTGCCTCTTCAAACTGGGCTCCGACTTTGCAATAGAGAAGGTCGTCAAAGCATATCTCCGGTCTTCGTTTCCGTCTGATATGGGGCTCAACGATATGATTAAAGTGTACAAGAAGGTGACAGAAAATCACGGGTTCTTTGTAATAGACAACATCAACGATGTGGTGTTCGTTTCAAGATTAGCAGATGTTTAAAAAAATGTTTCCTTATTATATACAATGTCAACCGACAACTACGCCAAGTTGACCCCGGAGAAAGTGTGGCGATCCACGAACGAGCCCTACTGGCTGTCGGTAAACGGCGGGACTGTTAAGGGCGATGTAAGGGTTGAAGGGTCTGAAACGGTTACGGGAAATCTCACCGTAAATGGGACTGTCAACGGGACAAAGATTGATGCGCCTATCATCATTACTGGTTCAACCCTAACTGCTCTCACTAACAACACAAACGTGTCTGTATTTAATCCATCTGTTGATGTCCCTCTTGTAAATGGTGGAACATATGAGGTATTCGTGCAGGCTCGCGCAAAGGTTGGTACTGGAGCATTAAGTGCTGGGGATAGTATCAACCTGAACGTGACGGCTGGTGCTTCCTTACCCGCTGATCCCACGGCAGTTACTGGTGCTGTAATGCAGATGAGCGGTATTACTGCTGATGTAGCAGTTGGAGGAACGCAATACTGGAACACAAGCGGAACTGTTGTTGTTCCTTCAACGGGCACGAACTACCTCAAGGTCGGTATGGTACTCCATGTTAATGGTTCACTTACGATGCAGGGCGGTGCGTTGACTACTGTGAGGGTTCGCATCCTTTAAGCGAATAAATAAAATAATATAGTCCATTAGTAAATGGACGGCATACAGACGTTGACATCTGCCCCCAATCCGCTGATTTCAATCTCTTCTCTGACATCTGGAGGGGTAAACAATAGGAGTGCGCCTGATCCTATACTCCCGACACCCCCTGTCATCATAACGCCATCGGTTCTGTATGTGGCGCCTATTGTGCCGGCTCCTACAATCGTGACGGGAAGTGCATCCGGTCTATCTGATGCTGTTATTCCTAATGCGACCGGTACACCTGCTTCTGGTTCCATACCTGCAAACCTTACCATGCAAACAATAACCCAGCCTTATTACATCCCTTATTGGTATTTGTCCTCTTTACAAAAGCAAGACCCGTTTACTGTTTCAACTGTGAACGCTGGGGTTGTGAACGCTGGGGTCGTGAATGCGTCCACAATAAATGTGGTGTCTACCTTTGCGCAAAATGTACTGACTAACTACATAGAAGCAACCGAGTCGTATGTTTACGATAAGTTCACGCTGGACAATCAGGTGCTGACTGCAAACGCGACGGAGTTGTTGCTGAATGGTAATCCATTAGTAACCGCGAATCAGATTTCAAGTATAGCAGACTGGGCAAAGGATCCTGCGATTTCAACGATCCAGGCAAACGGGAATGATTTGACGGGTGTTCGTGCTGGGTATTTCTCTTCTATTATGGCTGATGGGTTGACTGTTGTGAAACTAACAACTCTTTATTCAACAACTGTGGAAGTCTTTGAGAGCACGATTACTGCTGAAATACACAAACTAACAGTTTCCTCTATTACTGGTGGAAATGCTTATTTTGATGTTCTAACCGCTGGGTCTATTATAAATCCTTCTGCTTCCACGATTAACTGTCAATACCTGAATGTGTCCTCAAATGCAAACATTCTGAATGCAACCTTTTCTAATGCTCCCACCTTCAACCAAGGCGGAACATTCAACGGAACGCGTCCTAACTTCAATACGGGTATCAATACAAGCGGGGCGAATAACTTTAACTTCACAAATATTGATAATGCGTCAAATATCAACGGTAATGTAATCACGATAGCGCCTTCTAATAATCTAAACATTAACACATCAAACGGCGTGGCGACTGTTGTGGATAGAGGCGCGGATGTGGGAGGGTCTGCTGTGATTGGATTAACTGCACAGTATGGCGCGGGATCACAAATCAACCTGAACGCAAACACCGCGTCTGTATTCTCGCCTACCCCAGCGTCTGCTATTAATCTGAACGCTCAAGGCAACGTGTCCTATCTATCTGGTATTCCGTTTGGTGGTGCTGTGAATATATCAGCAAGGGCTGGTCTATCAGGATCTGGGACATCTATTGCTGGTGGCGGTGGTATAAATCTGACGGCTTATTCGTATGGTGCTTTAGCGCCTGGAACGATCAAGGAAAGCGCAGGGTCTATTCTATCGTATTCTGGGTTGACTGTGCCTTCTGTTGGTGTTCTTGGTTCTGGTTTCTATAGTGCTTTGAACTGTCTTTCTTTGACTGCAGGTGCTTCACCTGCAACGACCTCTTATCCTGGTGTTGTGTACTTACGGGGCGATAATGGAACAAAGGTCGTGAATGGGTTCTATGCTGATACTATTACCGCAACAGGCAACTCTGTTCTGCCTACGATTACAGGCGTGACGGCTATTAACGGATCTGCGTATCCTCCATCATCTGGATCTGGTGTGTGGTGTTCTACTGCGACGACGGCGCTGAACATGAATGGGTTTAACATTTTCGCAGGTTCAACTCAAACTTTATCTATAGGAACAAATACCTCTCCCGCTCCTAACAATATAACTTTTAGCAACTATGGAGGCACTCTTGGAGATGTTAAGATTAACGCTTATAATATAACGATAGGAGATAGTGAAAACGGAACTATTCTTTTGAACGGTGGTGCTGGTGGATATGCGATAATAAATACGGGTAATATCAGGCTAAACGGAACTATAGACGCATATAATAACCCTATCATCAATGTCTCAAGAATAGAAAACGCAAGCGGGGATTTGTCTATTAATATACCAGCACAAACCTATTTTAATAATGCCGGTTTCGTTCAGTTTAATGTGGAAAGTGTCCGTATGTATCGTGGTTATTTAGATATGGAAAATCACGATATAAATAATATAGGGGTTCAACGCTTCAATACTGGTGCTTATTTACAATCATATGTTCCAGGCGGTTTTACTAATGCGTTTTTAGATATTAATGGAACTGGTGGAGATAGTTCTTTGCGATTGATAAATGGTTCTGCGAAATTTGAATTAAGAGGGAGTGGCGACTTGGAAATAATCCCAGCGACAGGGTATAATATAGTTCTGAATGGACAAACGAGTGCGAACTCTAATCTGAATATGAATAATCACAACATCAATAATGTAGCCAATCTTACTGGTTCTGGTGGTTATTTGAATATCAGTGCAAACTATGGTATTGTTATACAAAATACTGTAGGGACAAGATTAGCATTCAATACCGATGGCTCATTTCAAGTTGATACAACAGGAACAAATCAGACATCATACTTTAATGGAAATATGACTTTTAACGGCACGAATAGATATATTAACAATCTGGGACATATCTATGGAGATACATCAGCACCTGGCGGAGGCTTGGGTATTGATGGTATGTTTGGTCTGTTCTTCAACTCTGCAGGACATGACGCAAATCTTTTTATTGATAGTGGTGGTTTGCATATGCTTAACAACACTACATTTATAGACATTAATGCTGTAAATAGTGATTTATATATTGGAGCAGGGCGAACCATCAACTTGAATGCTACAACTGGTGCTAATATGAATAGTGGCGGAGCATCAATATCAATAGCAGGGGACAATAATATTTATTTCCAAGGTAATGGCAGTGGAGGAACTACCAGATATGCAAACTTTCAAGAGACAAATGTTGCTTTCAATACTCCAACGCCAGGTTCGCTTGGTATTTATATGAACGGCAATAACATCAGAAATGTTGGCGACCTTACACGAAACCTTGGGTCGGCTGTTGTGTCGCAACCAGTAATACAATACGGAACAGACGGGACTGGTTCTGGGTCATCAGGATCTGTAACCGTTACAATCCCTAATACTTACACAAGCAAAACCACTTATGTAGTTCAAGTAACTATGCGTGATGCTCCCGCAGCCCAGTTATACGCTACACCAATAACTGGAAATACTTTTACGATTGGTTGGACTTCTGCAGGAACAGGAACGCAGAATATTATGTGGACGACCTTCGGAACATAATCTATTCCCTTAATATAATGGAACTCCACAACGCTTACCATGAAATACGCACTCTTCAGATTAAGATCTCCGAGATTGAAAGTTCAATAAAGGAGACAAAGGAGCCTGAAGTTAAACAGGCGCTTTCAACGATAGGGGCTCACTATTCCGTACAGTTGAAAGAGAAGAATGCTACTATGTTAATCAATCTATCAACGATGATTTCCGCAAATCCTATTTGTAAATAGAAACCAGATATTTCTGAAATAAAAATGTTTCTATTTAATATATAATGCCCGATATTGATCGCATGAGTTTGAAGGAACTACGTGGAATGTTAAAGGAACAGCGCAAGAGCGCAATGCCCCCGGTGTCTAAAATGAAGAAGGGTGCGATTATGCGCGAGGTTCTATCAGCCGAGCAGATCTTGCATAAATCACGGGCGTCAACGGATCCCGAACCGATGTACGGTAGTGTATACGGAGCGCCAGAAATCACCCGCCGACTTCCTACGATGAAGGTTTCAGGCAAACAACAACAGGAAAGAAACAGGATAGAAGGAGCAAGAGCGGGCGACGAGCGTCTATATCAGCACGATGAGGCAATAGGGGCTCAGCCTGTTGGGCGTAGACTTGGGAAACAATCAATGATACAGAGCGACCAGCCTGTACCTGCATCACAGAAGGTGGCTCCGGCTACAGCAAAGCAAACCGCTGGCAGGACGATGAAAGCACAGGTGAATGAACCGACGGACGCGGTGATGCGCGATATTGCCGGCGCCTCTGTGAATATGCCGAAGCGTGGACGACCGAAGAAGGTGGCTCTGGGTGTAGGCGTTGGGGAGGTGGTGCCGACGGGTGGGGCTCCTTACAATCTGGTTCTGGATCCGACACCGTCGTCTGTGAAACACACACGCGAAAGCATAATGGCGCCTGTTCGCGGGGCAGGTGCTATGCCTAACCTGACTCGGCTTGCAAAGCCTATGAAGTACGGAGGCGGATATGTTGAGCAGAATGTTATTGAGTATGTTGAACCTGTCGGTGTTGTAAAGAAGGAGGTCAAAGCGATAGAGAAGAAGGAGAAGAAGACTAGAGCCCCGTCAGCGTATGCAAAGTTTATGGGCGAACAGCGCAAGGCAGGCTTTAGCATGAAGGAGATCTCCGAGAAATGGAAAGAAACAAAGCAGTAAATAGAAATGGAGAATGGGATGGCAGGCGGTGGTATTGTTGCCTCCGTTCTTGTTGTTTTAGGTTTTGTGTATCATGCACTAAACCACAAACGCTGTCGTCTCCGACTATGTGGACGGTCTGTAGAAGTTGCTGTAGATGTTGAAAATACGACACCTCCTGAACTACGAGTTCGTGCCCCGACCTAAAAACTTCTTTCTTTAGTATGTACAGAAGAAAATGTCTTTCGTTCGGTTCGTTTTGAAGCATGTAAAGGAAGACACGGCGTGGGGCGATCTTGCCCGAGATTTCAAACAGTCTGGGATTAAGCGAACACTGGGATACAGGTCGGCTCGTCGGTTTATGGAGGAGATGGGCGCGGGCTTCCCGGCGCTTGCAGTCCTGGAGGAGATGAACGATGCCTACAAGCGCATTTTTTCTACGGTATAAATAGAAAATGAATATCCCGGTGTCCTTCAAGTTTATTGTTGGACTGCGGGCTCTACTGTTAAACATGTATAGCGATATGTCTATAACAAATGGCTATTTTGATGATGTTGGGGGGTATTTGGCGGGGCTTAACAAGGTTGTTGCATCTGTTGCCCTGGTGAAGGCTTAAAGTTATTTTCTAAAGTATAGGTAGAAGATGAACTATTCAGACTACTCGGTGTCTGTTCGTATGCGCGGGTCTTTGCGTCGGTTTGCTGTCGTTGATGTTGCCGATGAAACCCCGGAGAGCGGGTTCTTTTCGCATATTGCATTTCATGTGACAAATGCTCGGTGCGGATTGCGTCGGGTAATGTATCAAGACATCGTGAATGTCTACAATCGGCACACTGGTTTACAAGTCGTAAAACTGGATCTAATCCGCGACATCATTCAACGCAACGAAGCGCCGAACTTCTGCGACTTCTGCGAATGTTTCGTACCCGATGCCCGATGGGCTGGGGATCGGTGCAGGGGATGCCACGATCGGATACTGGCTGAACTGGAGGCGGAGGATTGAGACCCGGCTTAAACCCCCGGCGCTATATTCTAACCATAGAGGAGAAGAATGAACTGCGAACGGTGCGAATGCAGGGCGGACGGCGTGTATCTCTTACAGTTTGCCGACGCGAGCCATTATTTCCGGCT
>Ga0114958_10003099_pt1 | contig 12090 bp, 12 predicted proteins | sample C_130208_EF_Meta_FD_89577 | JGI IMG/M metagenome (GOLD analysis project Ga0114958, IMG submission 89577) | Freshwater microbial communities from Lake Croche, Canada to study carbon cycling - C_130208_EF_MetaG | ecosystem: Environmental > Aquatic > Freshwater > Lake | place: Lake Croche, Canada... | reverse complement strand
GCAAGGATCAATTGATCGCCGGCATTATTACTTCAGCGCGTATGCTGACTGGGCAACGCGGTCGCATGATGATTGCCACTATCGATGATGGCAGCGCTGCCATTGAAGTAACGCTGTATAGCGAAGTATATGAACCCAATCGTTCATGGCTAAAAGAAGATGAGCTCTTGGTTGCCAAGGTTAATGTGACGCCAGATAAGTTCTCTGGCGGAATGCGGGTGGTATCTGAAGTTGTGATGGATATCACTGGCGCACGGATGCGTTTTGCACGCAATATTCATGTTTGTATTGATACGGCAACTGACTTGAAGATGCTGCGTAGTCAGATCGGACCTTACCTCATGGCTAATCGCGCGCGCGATCCTAAATTAGGGGCTCCATTCTCGGCGCTCCCAGGATCCAATGAAGGTGTAAAGGGATTAATGCTGACGGCTGCAGTCACCACAAGCGGCGGAGCATGCTTAATGCAATTCCCTGAAGAACTCAGAATTTATCCGGATGATGCTTGTCTATACAGCTTGAACCAATTACTGGCCTCAAAACAAAAAGACTCTGTTCAGGTTCAGTATCACTAAGTAAAACTAAATTTATTTTTGCAGAACTTGCTCAATTACTGCGATGACTTGATTGGGCTCCAATAAGTCTAGGCATTCACTATAGCTATCAGCGCGATCCAGGCATCCTGCTTTGCGACAAGGAACACATTCACCGGGTCCTTGCAGGATAGTGACATTACTCACTGTTTGTGTGCGGGCGCGCAGTTGATACGGTTGCGCACCAGTGAAGCCATTAGGCCAAGGCCCAAAGTTTGTCGGTGGAGTCGCCCCAAATAAAGTGATGGTAGGCGTATTACAGGCAGCGGCTAAGTGCGTGATAGAAGTATCAACACCAATATAGAGAGCGGCACTCCTTAGTAAAGATCCTGCCTGCGGAATGGTGAGCGTACCAGCAGCATTGATTACCTTGTTACGAGTTATATCATCTAATAAAGAGCAGATGTCATGGTTGAGTTGGACATCTTGTTTAGCAGGTGAGGCACTTAAGATCACTTGGTAGCCCTGTTCTACAAGCCAAGTAATCAGGGTTTGCCAATGCGCTAATGGCCAACGCTTATAAGCTGTCAACGGACCAGGATGAACGACAACATAAGGTTGTTTAATCTCGCCAGCAATGCTCGGGGCTAAGGGTTCACCGGCTGGAGGAGTGACAGTGATTGGCCCATCGAAGATTTCACAGGGATTTCTGAAAAAAACTTCCAGTAAGCGGAGCTTCTCTGCAATGACGTGTTGATTAAAGTAATCGACATCTACGGTATGCATGCAAATCCACTTTTTCCATGCATTTTGTTTATCTGCTTTCGTACGTTTGGATGCATTTTTTACATCCATACCTTGAGGGTGCCCACCTAAGACACCCACCCGCCTGAAGGCAGCCACTAAGCCATATAGATAGGCGCGATCGCTAGGTTGAGTGATGATAGCTAAGTCATAGCGTTGGAATAGACGTTTAAAGAGGGATAGGTATTCACCAAAACCAGGGCGATCAGAGGTTTCAATGATTTCAGCAATATCCGGATTGCCATGCAGCATATCGAGCTTGCCGCGATAGCCTAGAAAATGAAATTCTGCATCAGGCCATAGCATTCTTGCTTTGCTAATGAGGGGGGTAGTCACTAGTACATCACCAATTTGCCTGGTGGCAATGAATAACACTTTTTTGGGTTTGAGTTTGGAGAAAGAGTCCATATTGGATCCGCTCATTTACATTGCCTTTGCCATGATCTTTTCACGAACACGACGTGCATTCTCGGTAGCATTGCTTTGATCGTTTATTTTATGAAAGAGATGAAGCACTTCGGTTGCCCATGATCCCGATTTACGAGCAATGTGATGACGCTGTAAGCGAAATACGAAATCAGCATCTTCATGACCCCAGCCAGTAAGCGTCTCATCAAAGCCATTAATAGCTTCTGCATCTGCTTTCCAACAAGCCATATTGCAACCTTTAATCCGACGCCATACGAATTTTTTGTATGCCCGCCATGATCCATTACCCAGTTTGACCTTAAAAGGGAGGTATTTATTAACTCCACCACTGAAGCGCTCAGTAATCAAGTGTGAGCAAAAGCGCTGGAAGTCCCATGTTGGCCAAGTTAATAATTGCTGAGTGAACTTTTCATCCAGCAGAACGCGGCTGCCAGTAACTAGATATCCCTTTTGGGCTAATGCGCGATGACGGGATACAAAATCGGGTTGCACAATGCAATCACCGTCTAAAAATACCAAGTAGTCACCTTGTGCCGCAGTAATAGCTTGATTCAGAATTTTGGTTTTACGAAAACCATGATCATCCTGCCAAAGATGGGTAATTGCTACTGGAAAAGTCCGCTTGATCTGATCAATGATCTGCTTAGTACTTTCGGTAGAGCCATCATCGGCAATGATGATTTCAAAATGAAGGTCTGTTTGTGTGGCCAATGATTCTAGGCACAACTTCAGTGCTTGCGGCCAGTTATAAGTAGCCAACAAAATCGAAATCATTTACTGGCATCCTGATTTAATTGCCATAACTTGAGGTAGCGATAGTAGGTCCCTTGCCCATTGGAAATAGCCAGAGCAAAACCTTGCGCACCGTCTAAAAATCCAGCCCGAATAATGTAAGTACGAATAAAGGCCCAGATGCCATGCAGAATTGCTTTCAAGGGATTGCTAGTCTTGCCTTTGGCAAAAGCCTGCTCTGCAGAAGCAGTGGAGTAGCGATCGAGTTTTTGCAAAACTTGGGAATAATTCATAAAACTGTAGTGCAACATGGGGTTCTTAAGCTTGGCGACTTGACCATGGGGAATGAGTCGCTCATGTACCAAGTCATCTGAAAACTGGGCAGTACCCCGCCTAAAGAGCCGATTCACATAATCAGGACTCCAGCCAGAATGGCGAATAAATTTGCCGCAATACCAAGAGAGGCGGGGAATGGCAAAACAGTCCACTTGGGCGCTATGGTTTACCGCCGTCACGATTTCCGATCTGAGGGCGGGTGTAAGTCTTTCGTCAGCATCCAAAGAGAGCACCCAGTCACCCGTGGCAAGGTCCAAGGCGCGGTTCTTTTGGGGGCCAAAACCAGGCCAATCCGAGGGCTGAGCTAGGGTTGCCCCATAGTTTTTTGCGATTTCTAGGGTGCGGTCGGAGCTGGCTGTATCCACCACCACAATCTGTTGGGCAATACCCTCTAGGGAGGCTAGACAATCGTCCAAATTGGCCTCTTCATTGCGGGTGATGAGTATGACTGATAAGGTGGGCATAATTCATTATATGAATGCTCAAGACCGTACCGCCTTAAATCGCATTATTTCCTACCTCAAGCCCCATATGGGCCTGATTATTGGCTCTTTGGTGGCTATGGCCTTTGTGGCTGGAGCTGAGACCTCAATACCTGCTCTCATGAAGCCATTGCTGGATCGAGGCTTTACTGGTGAACTAGATGACAAACTTTGGCAGATACCTGTTTTCTTGGTTGGCTTGGCCTTGGTGCGCAGCATGGCCCAGTTCTTATCAAACTATCTGTTGACCCGAGTTATTAATGCCGTTCTTCTGAAATTACGTGAGCAGATGTTTCAAACTTTGCTCAATGCAAGTACCACCTTCTTTCAAAAAAATTCTGCTTCTCAATTAATCAACGCAGTAGTGTTTGAAGTGAATAATGTGCTCTCCATTATGGGCGGCATGCTCATCAGTCTGGTGCGGGATTCCTTAACGGTTATTGGTTTAATGGGTTACCTCATTTATTTGAATTGGCAACTCACTTTAGTAGTCTTGGTGATTTTCCCCGTCATTGCCTTCATCATGAGTAGGATTAATCGACGCCTCAGATCGCTCAATCGTGAACAGCAAAATTTAACTAGTGAATTGGCTTATATCGTCGAAGAAGCAGCTGCTGGTTACAAAATAGTAAAAGTACATGGTGCTGAGCAGTATGAGACTCGTCGCTTTATGGAAAAGGCAGAGCGCTTAAGACAGTTTGCCCTGAAATCGGCTGTGGCAGGTGGCTTAAATCAACCGATCACTCAGCTCGTCGCATCCATGGCCTTATCCGTTGTATTGGTGATCGCCCTGATGCAGTCTGCTACTGAAGGTACTACTGTCGGTGGGTTTGCGGCCTTTGTTACCGCCATGATGTTGGTAATTTCACCCCTGAAACACTTGGCAGATATTAATCAACCTCTACAACGTGGTTTGACAGCTGCCGAAATGATCTTTGGCTTAATGGATCAACCTTTTGAGGAGGATGAAGATCGTAAACTCAATATGAAGTCATTAGATAGGGCAAAAGGTGGAATTCGTTTTGAGGAAGTCGGATTCTCTTACGAGCAAGAGGCAGGTCGTAAAGATGCATTGAATGGCGTTAATCTCCTCATTCGTCCTGGCGAGGTGGTGGCATTTGTAGGTCCGTCAGGCGGTGGTAAGTCTACCTTGGTCAATTTATTGCCACGCTTTTATAAACCGACTAGCGGTCATATTTTCTTAGACGATATTCCACTGGAAGATATTGTTTTGGCGGATGTCAGAAGGCAAATTGCTTTTGTAAGTCAGGATGTCATTCTATTTAACGACACCATAGCAGCGAATGTGGCTTATGGCGTATTAGGTCAAGAAGGAATTGACCGCGGACGCGTGATGGAAGCGCTCGAAGCCGCTAACCTCAGTGCATTGATTCAGGAGTTACCAGAAGGCATTGACTCGATGATTGGCGATAACGGCAATCGCTTATCTGGTGGCCAGCGCCAGCGCTTAGCAATCGCGCGGGCAATTTATAAAAATGCACCAATACTGATTTTGGATGAGGCTACTTCGGCTTTGGACTCTGAGTCAGAACGTCAGGTTCAGGATGCTTTAGACCGACTGATGGCTGGCAGAACCACTTTGGTGATTGCACATCGACTATCTACCATTGAACATGCGGATCGCATTGTGGTGCTGGAGCATGGTCAGATCGTTGAAAATGGCTCTCATGAGGATTTAATTCAGCAAGACGGTCTTTATGCGAATCTCCATCGCATTCAGTTCTCAAACGCCTAGCCTAGTTCATTAACTGAGAACGATGTCGTATTGCTCTTGGCGGAAGCTACCTTCCGCTTGAAGGGTAATCGGCTTGCCAATGAAATCCCCTAGCTGCGCTAAGAATTGATTCTCTTCCTCTAGAAATAAATCGATTACATCTGGCGCCGCCACGATTCTGAACTCACGAGGATTAAATTGGCGATGTTCACGCACGATTTCACGCAAGATTTCGTAGCAAATCGTTTGGGCAGTTTTGATCTCGCCTTTACCCATACAGGTTGCACAGGGTTCACAGGTGATATGGGCCAGAGATTCGCGCGTGCGCTTGCGGGTCATTTCTATCAAACCTAAGGCAGAAAACTCGCTTAAAGAAGTGCGGGCGTGATCTCGTTCTAGATTACGCTTCAGTTCATGCAAAACTGCTTCTTGGTGATCTTTGCCCATCATGTCAATGAAGTCGATAATGATGATGCCACCCAGATTGCGTAAACGGAGTTGACGCGCAATGGCTTGAGCTGCTTCTAAATTGGTTTTAAAGACAGTGTCATCTAAATTGCGCGCGCCAACATAACTACCCGTATTGACATCAATCGTTGTCATGGATTCGGTCTGGTCAATCATGAGGTAACCACCCGACTTTAAGTCCACGCGACGGCCTAAAGCTTTATTAATTTCTGCATCCACATCAAAAAGATCAAAGAGCGCGCGTTCACCGCGGTGCAGGGTAAGCTTGCCTAAGAGATTGGGCATGTACAGATTGGTGAAGGCTTTGAGTTTTTCAAAATTCTCAGCAGAGTCCACGCGTATTTGGCTGGTTTCTTCACTAGCAACATCGCGCAAGACTCGCTCGGCAAGACTCAGGTCTTGATAGAGTAGGTTTGGCGCTGCTTTTACTTTCATTGCATCCCGAATATTTTCCCAAGTAGTCCGCAGGTAGCGCATATCGTGTTGCAATTCGGTATCGCTAGCATCTTGTGCACTAGTACGAACAATGATTCCGCCTTTTTCATCTTCGGCCATGAGGCCGGCAAGACGGGCTTTGATAGCTTCACGTTCTTCTGGTTGATCAATTCTTTGGGAGACGCCAATATATTTTTCAGTTGCTACGTCGCTACCTGCTGGAGGGAGGTAAACCAAATTACGTCCAGCAATACTCAGTTGGGCTGTTAAACGTGCACCCTTGGTCCCAAGGGGATCTTTCAATACTTGGACTAGCAGTGTTTGTCCCTCAAACAGCAATTTTTCAATTTGAGCCTGAGGATTATTTTGCACAATGTCGGCAACATGCATAAAGGCAGTGCGCTCAAGGCCGATTTCAATAAAGGCGGATTGCATGCCAGGTAAAACCCGTACCACTTTGGCTAGATAGATATTACCGACGATACCCCGTTGGCGAGTGCGCTCAATTTGCAGTTCTTGGACTGCGCCTTGCTGAATTAAAGCGACCCTAGTTTCTTGAGGGGTGATATTGATGAGGATTTCTTCATTCATATACGGGTAACTTGGGCGCTATCAAGAAGTTGAGCTGTTTCGTAAATGGGTAAGCCCATGATACCGCTATAACTTCCAGTAATCGAGGGAATGAAGGCACCACCAAGACCTTGGATCCCATAAGCCCCCGCTTTACCAAAAGGTTCCCCACTCGCTATATAGGCGTCAATCTGCTCTTGAGTTAAGTGAGCAAATTGCACGGTTGAAACCTGTAGAAGGTAAAGTGGTTTTTCTTTTGGGGTAATAGTGATAGCAACTGCAGTGAGCACTTCATGGGCTTTGCCGCTCAGCATAGTCAAAATTCGAGCAGCATCAAGTGCGTCGGTAGGTTTACCCAATATTTCACCATCAATCTGCTGAGGCAAGCTGACGGTAGTATCGGCGCATAAGATGGGAGCCCATGGTAATTGACCCTGTTGCCAACGTTTTAAAGCGGCAGCACTCTTGGCTAGGGTGACGCGCTCAACATAGATGCGCGCCTTTTCCTGAGGAAGCGGAATTTCAATACTTTCACTATCTTCACCAGGTAGTGGTGCCAGCATTTCAAAGCACACCCCCATTTGGATGAGGATCTCTTGACGCCGAGGACTTTGCGAGGCAAGGTAAATAAAAGAATTCACAATATTACTCACGATGGTAGGGGTGTCCTTGGAGAATAGTCCAGGCACGATAGAGTTGCTCGACCAATAGAACCCTAGCCATGGCATGGGGAAGGGTCAGACTAGAAATTCGCCATTGGGCTTGTGCATTCATCTTAAGACTGGGGTCTAAGCCATCTGCACCACCGATTAAAAAAGTAATATCAACACCATCTTGGCGCCAAGAGGCCAGTTGCGTTGCGAGGTTTTGAGTGGTTTGATCTTTGCCGCGTTCATCTAATGCAATCACTTTTGACCCCTTAGGAATCGCCGCCGCTATCTTGATGGCTTCTTTGGCTGGAGTGAGATCGGGTTTGATTTCTTTGATTTCAATACTGCAGTCTGCAGGCATGCGCTTGACATAGTCTTGGGTTGCTGTAGCAACCCAATCTGGCATTTTGTGTCCAACAGAAACAATCGTTAAGCGCATTGGTAATCGCTCGTAATAAATACTAAGAAGAATTTACTCGTCGTCTTCAGAGTCACTGGCTTTGACGAGCCCTTTGCTACCAGCCAATTTCACGCGTACGGGCTTAGCACCCCACATGCCTTCCAATTGGTAGTAAGAGCGGAGCATCGGTTGAAGGATGTGAACCACGACATCACCGCAATCCACTAAAACCCATTCGCCGGTTTCTAATCCTTCAATCGAGATGACTTCACCGCCTTTGGCGTTCACATCTTCTTTGACAGACATTGCTAGAGAGCGAGTTTGACGATTGCTTGATCCAGTGGCAATAATCACGCGATCAAAGAGTTCACTAAGTTTAGTGGTGTCATAGACGCGAATATCTTGCGCTTTAACATCTTCTAGGGCATCAATGATGACGCGTTGTAATTTACGTAAGTCCATGGTTTCTCGATAATTTTTTTAGTATTTAGGATGATCTTAGCTTGATTACTGATACAAGCCCAAATTAGTAATGATTTGTAGGGTATGTGATGGAATTTGCTCGGAGGCAATGTGACTCCGAGAGGATGTTTTTAAGCGATTGCGAAGCTCAGTTGAGGAAAGGTCGACAGACAAACCCTCATCAATATAGATGAGGCCAGCCGGGGTATTTTCAAGAGCCGTAGGCTCATGAATTTGATGCGATGCCAGTAATTCTCTAATTTCAGAGCTCATCTCGGAGTTCAAATCATAATTTGGTCGACTCGCCACTGCAAAGTTCATATATTGAAATAAATCCCGCCAAGAATTCCAACTGGGAAGATGCATGAGGGAGTCTGCTCCCGTTAACCAAATCAAACTTGCTTGAGGGCCGAAACGTTCTCTGAGGGTCTTAGCAGTATCGATACTATAGCTTGGCCCGAAGCGTTCAATCTCAATACGATCAATGCTCACTTGGGTGGGGATCTGAAGATAGAGAAGCGCCCTTGCTAAATCAATTCCCGCTGCCTCAGTCAGTTGAAAGCGAATTTCTGCCGGGGTAATAGCAGAACCTTTTTGCCATGGCTCGCCACTGGGAATAAGAAGCAGTTCATCCAGTTGCAATATTTTTGCAAAATGACTCGCCAGTCTTAAATGACCAATATGGGGTGGATCGAAGGTTCCCCCTAGGATGCCGATTTTCTTCAGAGCGCTCAAGCTAACCAATCACGGGGTTTGAGGTAGTAATCGTACAACTTGGCTTCGGGTGTGTCAGGCTTAGGCTGCCAGTTGTACCACCACTGCACCACTGGCGGCATAGACATCAAGATCGATTCAGTACGTCCACCAGAATGAAGTCCAAAAATAGTGCCGCGATCAAAGATGAGGTTGTATTCAACATAGCGGCCCCGACGATATTCTTGGAATGATTTTTCTTCAGGTGTGAAAGCATCTTGATAACGGCGTTGCACGATTGGCAGATAAGCGTTAATAAAGGCGTCACCGACAGCACGAGTCATGGCAAAGCTCTTCTCAAATCCCAGCTCATTAAAGTCATCAAAAAATACGCCGCCAATTCCGCGAGGTTCTTCACGATGCTTGAGGTAGAAATACTCATCACACCATTTTTTAAAGCGAGGGTAAAGCTCCTTACCAAAAGGATCCAAGGCATCTTTAGCAGTTTGATGAAAATGGGTACAGTCTTCATCTACACCGTAATAGGGAGTCAGGTCAAAGCCACCACCAAACCACCAGACGGGTTCTTTATCTGGTGCTTGTGCAATAAAGCAGCGCACATTCATATGGGTAGTGGGAACTTTGGGATTATCTGGATGGAAAACTAAGGAAACACCGATAGCCTCAAAACTCCGTCCTGCAACTTCAGGACGATGATGTGATGCTGAAGGTGGCATCTGATCGCCGCGTACATGTGAAAAACCTACCCCACCTTTTTCTAGAATATTCCCGCCATCGAGTGTGCAGGTCCGACCGTAGCCTTTGAGTTTGCTATCTTCAGGCTTGCTCCACTCATCAATAACAAAGGCTTTACCATCAAGCGCACTCATAGCGCCAGTGATGCGATCTTGCAGCCCTAAGAAATAGTTCTTGAGGACTGCTATATCAATTTGCGTGATTTGAGTGGGTTGTGTAGACAATGGATAACTCTATATTATTTAGTTAGATTTATTTAATGGCACGGTAGCCGATATCTTTACGATATTGCATGCCAGCAAATTGAATTTTGCTAATCGCCTCGTAAGCCTTTTGCTGGGCACCGCGAACCGTATCTGCAAGACCAACAACACACATGACGCGACCGCCAGAGGTCAGTAGCTTACCGTTTTGCAATTGAGTACCTGCGTGGAAAGTCATTTGATCTTCGGTATCAGCCGGAATGCCAGTAATCACATCGCCATGACGAGGGGTATCAGGATAATTGTGAGCAGCCAGTACGACACCTAAAGCGGTGCGGCGATCCCACTTAAGCTCTACCTCGTTCAGTTTTCCTTCTACTGCTTGATCAAGGGCATTTACAAGATCACTGCGTAAGCGTGCCATGATAGGCTGAGTTTCAGGGTCGCCCATACGGCAGTTAAATTCCAGGGTTTTGATCTTGCCATCTGGTGCGATCATCAGGCCGGCGTACAAGAATCCTGTGTAAGGAATGCCATCGGCTTCCATGCCTTTTACTGTTGGCATGATGACTTCACGTAATGCCCGTGCATGGATTTCTGGGGTGACTACGGGAGCAGGGGAGTAGGCACCCATACCGCCAGTATTCGGACCTTGATCGGCATCGAGCAAACGCTTGTGGTCTTGGCTAGTTGCTAGTGCGAGAACATTCTTGCCATCAACCAGCACAATGAAACTTGCTTCTTCACCGGTCAAGAATTCTTCAATGACCACGCGGGCACCAGCATTACCAAATTTATTATCTGCCAACATCATGTCAATAGCAGCATGGGCTTCATCTAGAGTCATGGCTACGATAACCCCTTTACCAGCAGCAAGGCCGTCGGCTTTAATCACGATAGGGGCGCCTTTGGCATCAATATAGGCGTGAGCCTCTAAAGCATTAGAAAAAGTTTGGTAGTCCGCAGTCGGAATACCATGACGTTTCATAAACGCTTTAGAAAAGTCTTTTGAGGATTCTAGTTGCGCAGCGAGTTGCGTTGGGCCAAAAATCCGCAGGCCTTGATTGCGAAATACATCCACGATGCCAGCTGCTAATGGCGCTTCGGGACCAACAACGGTTAGATGAATCTTCTCCCGTTTAGCGAAATCCGCTAGATCTTGCAAGTCAGTAATCGGTAGATTCTCAATCCCAGCAGTAACTTGCTTGGCAGTAGCTGTGCCGCCATTACCAGGCGCGACAAAGACAGTTTGCACTTGTGGTGATTGAGCAAGCTTCCAGGCTAATGCATGTTCACGGCCGCCAGATCCAATCAGAAGAATTTTCATAATAGAAGAAGTAATAAGGGTTTAAAGAGCTGCGTTGGTAAATACTTCTTGAACGTCATCGAGGTTTTCAAGAGCATCTAATAGTTTCTGCATGCTTTCTGCTTGATCACCTTCGAGTGTAATTTCTGTTTCTGGGCGCATTGCTACAGTGGCTAATTCCGCCTTCATTCCTGCTTTGCCAATCGCATCTTGTACTTTGGTGAAATCCGGTACGGGGGTCAACACCTCAAAAGAGCCATCATCATGGGTGATGACATCTTCAGCACCTGCATCTAGAGCGACTTCCATGAGTTGATCTTCGCTCGTACCAGGGGCAAATAGCATCTGGCCGCAATGCTTGAAGAGGAAAGCAACAGAACCTTCAGCTCCCATATTGCCGCCGTTCTTATTAAAAGCATGACGAACTTCTGCAACTGTTCTTGTACGGTTATCTGTTAAGCAATCCACAATGATGGCAGCACCATTCATGCCATAACCTTCATAACGGATCTCTTCATAGTTCACACCTTCAAGCGAGCCAGTGCCTCGCTGAATCGCGCGCTGCACGTTGTCATTGGGCATATTAGAGTCTTTAGCTTTATCGATAGCCAAGCGCAAGCGGGGATTGGTAGCAATATCACCACCACCTAATTTGGCAGCAACAGTAATTTCTTTAATCAGTTTGGTCCAAATCTTGCCGCGTTTTTCGTCTTGACGACCTTTGCGGTGCTGAATATTGGCCCATTTCGAGTGGCCGGCCATACGAGTAAGTCCTTTTAATAATTAGGCTAGAGGACCTCATTTTAAGGGCTTCTAGCCCCAAGGTAGGAAGTAACTAAGCTTTTTTTGTTACACTCTCATGTCTTAGCAGTAAGAAAATATCAAAGTAAGCAGGATTTCCACTGCAAACACCTGCCTCGGTGATGGAATTGGTAGACGTGCCGGACTCAAAATCCGGTGCCGCAAGGCGTGGCGGTTCGAGTCCGCCCCGAGGCACCACTCAAAGACGTTTCAGTCTCAGAGTATTTCTACCGACTTAAATTTCGTAAGAATCTGATTCATTGTTCATCGCCTGCTCAACAATCTTTTTGGTTAG
>Ga0114958_10003092_pt1 | contig 12110 bp, 13 predicted proteins | sample C_130208_EF_Meta_FD_89577 | JGI IMG/M metagenome (GOLD analysis project Ga0114958, IMG submission 89577) | Freshwater microbial communities from Lake Croche, Canada to study carbon cycling - C_130208_EF_MetaG | ecosystem: Environmental > Aquatic > Freshwater > Lake | place: Lake Croche, Canada... | reverse complement strand
ATATGTATCATTTTTGTTTATTATACTAGACGATATTAAATTACCGCTAATATCAAATATAGAAAATTCAATTATATCTTTCTCCGAACTACCAAAAAATATATCATTAGATTGAGATGCATTAAATGTAGTCAAATCAGACTCAGAGTAAAAAGACCCTGTATTTAAATCTGTTGTAGTTGATGATATTGTTAAATATGGATATGCCATAATATTTTATAAAGCCTGATATGGAAAGTCTGGACTAAAATCGGTTGCTGTTTTGCCTTGTCCCAATTGTATTCTCAATTTAATTATGAGATCTTTTTGAGCCATTGATTCTGCTTGTGATGGATTTGATTCCACAATAGCAACCAAATCACCGAGACTATCTTTTAATGATTGGTTTTCTGCCACGGCAGTATTATACGAATTTTGAAGATCTTGATTCACTACAAGTATCTCCCTTTGATTTGATACATTTTGGGTGGTGATGTTAGTATCATATAATTTATTAATTGTATCTTCATCATAACTATACTCCATCAAAGACACCGATATATACTCTTCATTTATGACACTTGCACTCGTATTTAATAAAATATTACCAAAATCATCTAAATTATTATTAAATTGATTTTGCGTCAAAAACATATTTATACTGGAATTAAAATTGTTCATTTTTTAAATTTTTATGTCACCAAGGTTACTCTTTGCCAAATTTCATTGGAATTATTACTTTCCGAAGATCCATCCGTTGCAGATACAACATAGTAATAGTCCGTTTCATAACTAATAGTTGTATCAGAATAAGTTGTCCCCGATGTAGTTGCAATAGTTGTATATGGTCCTCCAACAGTAAGTGATCGTTTCACATGATACGTGACTGCTCCCATAGGTGAAGTCCAACTTAAATCTGTTTGTAAGTGTCCTGATATGGATACATTTGATAAAACTGGTGCATTTAAACTTGATATATTTTGAGAAGTTAATTGATTTGGGAAAATAGAGTTATAACTATCATTTCTAACAATTTTAAATATATTTCCATTATCATATACATTCACTCTTCCATCTGGGCAAAAGGTTTTTAATATTATTCTATAATATCTTTCTTGTGGAAGACCTGTAGTATCCAATAGAAAATAATTTATATTGCCATCACAACTTAAACGAGTTCCAACATCAAAATCAATTATTACTTCCGAACTTTCATTGTCTACAATAGAATAAAAAGTGTTTTTAGGCAAATAACTGGATGTTGTATATTGACTTAATTGCAATGCCTTAATATAATTTTTGAGGGGATTATTATCTCTTGCAAATACATCTATTCTAGGAATACTGCCAAATCTATATTCCGAAACCATATCTTGTATAATCAAATTAAATGATCTTGATGTGGTTATTGGAGTCAAACTTCCTGTATTATATATACTATCATCCCAATAAGTATCCAAATACGGTGAATATATAGTATTGGTTTCTGTACTAAAAAATTGTAATGTATTATCATTTATTTGAGATGAATTCTCCAAAGAAGTTAATAATATAAGTCCATTATTTACAATGCTTCCACTTAACCAAGCCTTGGCCATCGGGGTTATATCCATTTTGACATCGGAATTCCTATGATTGAAAAATTGTAAAGATGATAGATTACTACTGGTGGTATAATATCCGCCGGTGCTAGAAGAAATCCAATTGGTACCTCCGTTATAATCAGCATAATTCCAACTCACGCCATTATCAGATCCCCCTAATTGATATCTACCATCACCAATATTCCAACTTTGTAATAAAGGATATGCATATAATGTGTATTTAAGAGGAACTTCCTTCACATTTGCAGTTTTTAAATTTAAATAAAATTTTAAAGACCCTGTATTTGAAATACTTCCATTTGAAATTGATTCGGATATAGCAGTTAAATCAAATTGCATTAATGTTCTAGAAGTGGCATATGGAACTAGTGTTGATGTATTATATGGTTGATATATACTCTGTGTACCATTTAAACTTCCAGAAAAACTTCCGGTAAATCGCGTAATACTTCCGCTTATAAACTTAATTGAACCAGACAAACTTCCCGATACTGATCCTGATACGACACCTATTAAACTACCTGAATATGCTGTTACTGTACTTCCTGTAAAATAACCAGTATAACTAGTAGAACTAAAATTAGAACTTCCAGAAACAAAAACGTTGGCATATATTGCGGATCCTGTAAATAATCCCCCAGATAAGTATCCTGTATATCCAATAATTCCATTACATTGATTATTAATAGATTGAGATATACTTTGTGTGATATAATATGTAGTAAATTGTGTTAATTGATTAACGGCCTTTACTTCCAATATAGAGTCTAAACTGAAATTACTATTAGCATACCCACTCTCGTTGGTTATGTATGAGTTCTGAACTGGATAAATAAAATTATGCATATATCTTAAATATAAATATTCAAAACTTAGCAATTAACTTTATTTATTTCATCATATGACAAATCAATAACAAGATCCAACTATATCATTATCAGGATATTTAACTTCAAATACGGATGGATCTAAAGAGGGATATACTATATTATTGACAGTGGCTTCATCTAAATTATACTCATATGGAGAATAATTTCCATCATTTATAGTTAAATTCTTTAATTGTAATTTTGTAACAGATTGAACCCCTTCAACTTGAGCAATTGCTAATTGTAATTGACCGAGATTAATAGGCATATTAAAATACCATTTATCAATATTAAAGAAATCTTTTACATTTGATATACAATTATTTAATACATCTTGTTTATTATAATTAGAGTATGTCAATATTTGAAAATTCACACTTATATTAATAGTATATCCATCAATGATATTAATTCCGTCATTTAACATTTTATATTTACCTAGATATTCTCTTAAATTTTGAATAGCCGCAGCGTTTATTGTTGATAAATTTTTATTACTATCATATCCAAGAACATATAGATTTAATCCAAATGGATTACTAGAATCATAATTTATTTTTCTATAATAATTTCCATTCGCTTTTTGTGTTAATGTGGCGATATTATTATAATCAACAAACCCATTTGATATATTTTGAATATTTAATTGTGAATCAGATTTTACGCATACTTTGGTGATAGATCCAAATCTAGCCGGCATACTATAAACTCTGGAAATGTAATCATCTTCGGTAACGGCTCTGTCTTGATTTACAAAATTGGCCAACGCGTTTTGTCTTATTTGTTCGAGTGTCTCTTGTCCGTCACCTCCCGTAGCAGGTTCTATATTTGATACTTTTAATGAATTTTGTACCGTTTGAAATAAACTTTGTTGTGATGGATTTAACGCGGATATATTATTTGAAAAGTTGACAGATGATATAGTGGTGATATCTCCAACGGGACAATTTGATGATAATCCGCCACCTACAATGTAAGTCACGGTTAATACGGTATTAGATGGTGCTTGTCCATATCCCCCTAAATTTAAAAATGTAGATGAGTCTAAAGATAATCCTAATTTTTGAATATTTTGGAGTCCTATACCAACCAAATCCGCTGTTGGATATATCACTTCATTTGAATAAGAGTCTACACCAGGCCCAAACTCAAGATATGTAGAATACGACGAATTTACATTAACCGTGAATTTTTTACTAGTTTTTAAACTTTTTATCAACTTAGGCACTTGGGTTTGATAAATATAATAATTTCCATCATTAACATAGGTATTATCATCTTCTGTGAATACCAAATCCTGCGCTAAATAGTTAACTTCGTACCACTTATTATTATCAGAATCTACTACATTAAGTACTTGAATTACATTATTTTCGGATAAAGCCAATTGATAAAAAGGAGTAGCACCATTTATAACAAAATTTTTCGTAACAATTGTACCTGAAATAGCTTTTATAGATTTTTGTAATAAAAAGAAAGTGGGAATTCCGTAACCATCTCTACTATAAATCGTGTCTGTTCTAGGCGAAAGACCCGTGTTAACAGAAAAATCTAAAGATTCTATTGTTATATAACTTATATTGCTTGAATTTTTTACCTCCATATACTCACGTATGTTTAAACAATATGTGGTATCCGGCACATAATTACCAGTGGTATCCCTTATAGCAGGAACTAATTGAAACACATTTAATGTAGTGGATGCGGCCTTGGTTGTATACGGAGTATAACCTAGAAATTTAGCTAAAGCAATAACACTAGTTAATTCCTGTGCGTAAGGAAGTAGACTTTCTTTGAATTGATAATCTGTATAATATGACAGAACATCGCCAACATACGCAGCTTGTTCAATGTACATCATACCCGGCGATGCATCACTGAAATCCTTGTAGGTTTTTGGGAAATAAGTCTTTGAGTAGTTAATAAGCGCATTTTTTAATGTTCCAAAGTCTTTATTAAGATATTGGACATCTTTCTTGGCTGCATTACTAAAGTTTTTTTGTACTATATCGGCCATATTCAAATGCTATTCTGTTGTATTGTTAGGTCAACGTTATCCACAATATTGTTTACGGAAAACGTGACCTTGATATATACTATATAAGTATCTTTGTAAGCGTTAATTTCTTGATTTGATAATGATAAATCTACATTTATTACGTTGACATTGGGTATCCAATTATTTATATCATTTATTACGATCTGTTTCAATATATCGGGGGTACTATCTAAATTCTGTTCAAACAAGGCACTTTTTAGTCCACTACCAAATAAAGGTTGAAATCTTCTTTCACCCCGTTGAGTGTTCAATAGATTTACTATATTGGCTCTGGCTTGAGACACACTATCAAATGTCTGCGTGAAATACCCAGAATTCCCTCTCGTTAATGGAAGAGATAATCCTATAGGATAAAGCACATTATTTGATATAGTTGCCATAATTATTCCATGCTAACAGATCCGCCAAAACCAGCCGTGCCATTCTTTTTCTTTTCATCAATAGCTTTCATTAATCCTCTGAAATCTCTATTCAATTTACCTAATACTTTGGCTTGATCTTCGTTTACAGGAGTTATATCAGCTACTACAGGTTTAGATGGAGTGGATGGTATGACGGATTCGTTCAACATACTATAATCGATAGAATCATTAGTATCTTGTTCTGTTATGTTGAATGGAGTGGAAGACATGACAGGTCTTTCACCAAATCCCGTGAAGCTATTTTCTGGAACCAATTTATTTGTGGTTTCGTTCAAAATTTGATTTAAAAGTGGATTACTAGTATACTTCTTAAATTCTTTTTTTACTTCTCGTTGAACTGGTTTGGATTGTATAATAGGTTTATATGAAGTATTTACCGATTTAGTTACGGGTTGGGAATTCTTATTGTTTAAGATTTCCGTCAATACTTGCGGTATCAATAAAGGTAGTTGATTTCTCAACTCTTCTTGGATTACACTTCTTATTACTTTTCTTAAATCATCTGCTTTCATACTTATAAATATTAGTCTATAGTGTTATATTTTAATTTATTATACTATGTTGTTAAATTTACTATTAATTTCTTCTGACGTAGGAGGTTTTGGAAATTTAATTTTTTGTATTCTATTTACCCCTCCTTTTATAGAATTTGACGCATTTGTGGACATTTTACCTGCGGTAGCTGATATTGAATTTACATTTATAGTATTTGGTACTGCGGATTGTGGTATGGATATATTAGGTGTTGATGGTAATGTAGCAGAAGGTATAGATATATTTGGAGTAGAAACCGATGACAAGTCCACTTTTGGAGCTTGACTTGTTATGCTACTAATAGGAGGCAATCCTTTGGGTATATTAGAAGACAATTTAGTTACATCCCCTGTCACCACATCTACCTTGGATTTAACTGTTGATGATGGAGAAAAATGATATGGTTTCCATTTAGAAATTTTACTAACTAATTTAGAAGTTAATCCTCCTACTACAGCTCCTCCTGCTAATCCACCTACTGCTCCACCGATACCCCCTCCTAAAGATTTTCCTATAACAGGACCTGCTACGCCTCCAGCTGTACCACCAACTACTCCGCTTACTACACCAGTTCCAGTTAATCCTCCCGTTACCCCACCCGATAATCCTCCGGCGGCAGCACCTATGCCTATATTATTACTCAATGAACCTGCTGCCGTTCCAATCACACCTCCAGATAATCCACTTGAGATTCCACTTAACCCAGATGTTGCGGTTGAATTTAAAGTTGGAGTTGATGGAATATTTCCTACGGATGGTAATGAAGGAGAGGACAAAATCGGTGGAACTGATGGAATACTTGGTTTATCTGGCAAAATACTTTTTGCGGATGCTACTAAGGCATCAGCTTTCGGAGGTGTCGGAGAAAGTCCTGAAACTGTAGATGTATTGGGACCAGATAGAGACGGAGCAGGGTCTTTAAATGGTATTATTTCTTTTGGATAATACATTAAAACTCCTATTTCTTCAAAAGGACTGTTTGTTACTCTTTTACTCAAAAATTGTTGATCGGGAATAAAACTTCGTATCCCGTAATTATTAGGTAAATTAAAATGACTTCTTATTACAATATATACATCTTCGGATTGTGGAATCATTGTGAATGAATTTACATCAAAAACATTTAGTTTTCTCTCTGTTGTTCCACAACGCATTTTAAAATCTACATAACCTTCTTTGTATATTCTTATTACTTGAATATTTTTGTTTTTAAATTCATTGTCTAATTTAGAATAATCAAACTGATTTAATTTGAAATTTTTTGTATATCTTAGTACAAATTCCATCGCATTCGTAATCGTGGTTCCTTTTTTTATCAATTTTGCAATTGAATGGCCTGTGGATATTCTGCTTTTTAATAATTGTGAATTTGAATAAACACTTGGTAAATTCCACTCATTTATGACATTGGCGACAAAATATGAAGCAAGTGGCGTAATTGTCTCAATTGGTTTATTCAGTTTAATTGATAAATTAAGTCGTGTAAGTGCTAAATCATACCCTTCAGATTCTATCGTTTTTATTACAAACGGATAATCTTTTACGCTATAAGGTGATTCACTGAATACGCTCATAATTATGAATAAATTTTGGTTACGGGTCCTTCACGTCTATTAGCACCCTTGAAATCGCCTGGCACACCATCTCCATTCGCGGTGTTAATAGTTACGGGAGTAGTTCCGTTAAATCCTTTAGGCATAACACCATCTGCACCCAGTGCATATCCACCACCAGTCATAAATACTCTTCTACTTAACATTTTATGTAAATTATCTCTCAATAACTTTAATTGTTGTTGTTCTACGGGTATTTGTGTAGTGTTTTTATCGGCATTTCCTACTATAGTGTTTTTATCGGCATTTCCACCACCTCCACCACCTCTATTATCGTTATCTGGATGGGTATGGTTATACCAATGTGTATGATCTAATAACCAATTACATAGATCATATAACCAATCCACAGCGGTTTGACCGAGAATAGCAGGCTCGTTGGTTTCACCATATTGTCCTAGATATATGGCAGGACTATTAATTACTGTTTTGTTATTAGTGGTAATTACTACTTGATCATGAGCATCAACGGTATATTCACTATCAGTAACTACCCCATATTTCTTCTTACTATAATGGAAAGTTTCACCAAATCTAGAACTTAATATTAATCTATCTGTATTAATTACTATTTGATCTCCGCTTAAAGTAGGATATACGAATTGACTGGACTGCACTGGTGAATATAAAGGTTGTTCTTCTTTGCCATCTGCGAACATTGATTTATATACAGTAGTTGTCCATTTACTAGTAGTTAATCCTGATGTAATATGAATACTACTACCATCGTGATTTATATCTTCTTGTATTATACCCCCTACATTTTTTTCAGATTCCGATATAGGTGGAATGGGAGGTAATTTCGGATGAACTGATTGCGATTTATCAGAAGCAATTTTTCTTTGACGATTTCTTATTAAAATCATTGGATTGCCACCACCATAAGTAGACGGGTTAATAGTTTTATCGCCTTTATAATCTACATAATTACCTTGATCATTTAATCGTTCGTTATCATAAGCCGCAAATCGTATAGATTGACCGAATCTACTTTCTATAGAAGTATCGCCTTCAAATTTTTTCAATCTTCTAATTTTATTATTATATAAGAAATATTTACCTAATCCGCCAACATAATCACTATTTTTATATTGTTTATTTGTGGTTAATGATATAGGTCCATCAATAGGATTACCTGAGTTTATACCATACACTTTTTCAAGTTTAAAATTCGCATCATTATTTATAAATCCTCTGAAATTTAATTTTCTGGTATAGTATAAATTATCAAAATATTTTACAACGATGACCACTTCATTTAATAATGGATATTCTACAATCCCCGTAACATCCAATGGTATAGCCCAATTTAATTTATCTTTGGCCATAGCCTGTTGACTATTGACCATTCTAACCAATGCACGTCCTATCCATGTATAATCCGTATCAAAACTATTAGGAGTTTGGTCTTTATAATTATCGGGAAAACTACTAATATCAATCTTTTGTTTTTGTAATACAGGATGATTTTCGTCTAATATAACATCTAGAACCACTGCAGGTTCCATTTCATAAAATTCAGGAGTAATACCACTTTCACCGGATGATAATCCTCCCAATCCCGTATTATTCAATGAAGAATTGCTACCAACTCCTATTTTATTTTTGAAATATGACATAATTATCTAATGGATGTTATCTCTATCGTCTTATTCATTTCGTTAGTTATAACTTCTGCTTGTGACATTAGAGACTTTCTTTCTTCATCACTTAAATTAAATCCACCAGAAGCACTGCCATCCGCATTATTTTGTGAATTTAATATTCTTTGGACAATTGCTGCTAATTTAACAAGTTGTTCATCGTTTTTAACTCCAACATCCAAATAGTCTTTAATCATTGGAACGATAACAATTGCATCATTTGGGGTTTTTATCATTTGACGCAATTCACTTACTAAAATGTCAATTTGTGCTCGTTTCTGTTCACTATTCACAACGACATCTTTTAATAAGCCAGAAAACTTCTTATTTTTATATAATTCAAAATCGAATTCCATATATATAAATATATAATTTTATATTATTTGGTAGAAAATGTTCCGTTTTCCCTATACAACTGCGTTATATTATCTTGATGTGACTTGAATTTATTTATAACTTTGGTGATTTGTTGAGTTCTACAATCAGACATTTCTCTGATATAAAAATATAATGCCTTTTTATTGAAACAATCAATTCGTTTATAGTTTCGGAATAGTTCCACGACTGCTGCGGCTATACCTAAATCTTTCTTCTTAGTGAATATCTTATTCAAATTTTGTTCCCAATATAATATCATCATTTTCATGAATTCATCTAATTCAAGATCTTTATGATAGGAATCATTGGCTTGCAAACAAACGGAGGATTCACTAGGAGCATCGGAAATGTTAACGTGTTGGTTAAATCTTTTATAATTGTTATTATTATGAAAAATAAGGTAGTGTTTGGCGACAATACTAAAATAACTAAATGCTTTACCCTTTTCCTTTTCATATTTGTGCATATTAACTACTAAATGGGTAAGAACTTCTTTTTGGATTTCTAATGGACCTGAATCAAAATATGTGAATTTAAAAGTATTGAATATATTTTCTACAAGCTTTTCAAATGGATACTTGATTCGGTCATTGTAGATAGTATTTCTTATAGAATCGTCAACGGCATTATTATATAATATAATAGCATCTTCGGTATCTTGAGTGAAATACATCTTATTAGTTCCCCGTTTCTTTCTGGGTTTCTTTAATGTATCTACAACAATAGGTTTTTTTTCTATCTTAGTGATTTTTTTAACAACGGATTTTATTTTTTTAATTGCGGTTGGTTTCTTTGTTTTTTTCATCATTGGATTTTATCCTTTAACTTTTCTATAATATTTATAATTTGTGAAAAAACAAAACCTACATCATCATCTTTCTGGAAAATATTTTTGTTATCAACATCTCGCAATTGTTGATAGGTGTTCTGAACATCTTTTTTAAATTCAACGATCCAATTCTCATATGTTTCAATTTTTTGCAAATTGATATTTATAAGAATATAACAGGCTATAAGTGCGCACACAGATATAGTCAATAATACCGATAATATAATAACAGATAATAACATAAATTAGTAATCTTCTTCGTCATCTTCATCAAAAGAATCTAAATATTCTTGTAAATAGTTCTTAGCTTCTTCTACTTCACTCCAGTCTTCAGACCTTAATGCACTTTTTAAAATTTGTAATACCTCTTTTATATCAGATTCGTTCATAATTGTCAATTAAATTATTTGATTAGATAATTTAATATATAGTCTAAAAATATTAAAATATCAAAAATATTTATTTTAATTATCAAAATCCCCACATTCCTTTACTGGAGGAGGATTGAACGACTGGTTTCATAACAGGATTTATGATTGAATTATCAATTTTTTTTTCAATTACAATCGGTTGTTCCGCTGGATTATTTTCTATTATAGGAGATGCGATTATCGATTTACCATTTTCAATCTCATCTCTAGCTTCGTCTAAAATATCTTCAATATCATCTTTTTTTTCTTCTTTAAATACGGATGTATTATATGCTAATAATAAACAGACAGCTAAAGGATCAAATACTGATATTAATATGACCATGAACCATTTAACTACAGTGTTTAAATCCATATGAACTGCCTCTGCGACAAATTTGAATGTAGTTATATCTTTTTGACTGCCATTTTTTGATTTAAATTCTGATATTTGTCTATCAAATTGTTGTAATTCGTCTATACTTTTTTGAATTTTATTGTTTTCGTTTTCAAGTTCTTTTTGACTTTGTGATATCGCATCTTGAGTTTGTTGTTGTAAACTCTCCAAAGCAATTGGGTTTCTAGCTATAAGTTTATTAGTTAATGATTCAGTTAATCTTTGTTCTTGTGAATTTCTAATCATAGTTATATTAGATATTCTTTTCTTTGAAGAATCTATCTTATCTTGACTATATTTCTTTTGAGTTTCTATAACAGAGATCTTATCCTCGGAAAGTTTATTTTCTATAGCACTACTTTGATACGCCCCGCTTAAATATCCAAATATACCAAGGGAAGTTATCATCATTAATACTACAACTGCTATTATTAAATAAGTTTTTAAGAAAGTCTTGGTTTTATTCCAATATCTATATAAGAAGCTGGTAGCTACTAACTTACCTAATTCCAATGATAGTGCCATAACCATAGCCGCTATATGACTACCACTGAACAACATTCCTATTCCCAGAATAGAAAAATAAGCGGCACAACCGGCTATGAAAAAAGCAGATAATCCTACCATTTTTTCGAAATTCAATAGATTTTTCATGTAATATATAAATATAAGTATATAATAGAAAACCCCTAATGTATTTTATAACATTAGGGGTTATCGTGAATTTTATATTTTATTGTATTTTGACGTTCTTTTTCTCTGGAATACTAGGTTTAATCTTGGAAATAGACACAGTCAATACACCATTTTCAAACTTTGCATTAACATCATCTTTATCCAGATTTTGACCAAGAGTAAAGCTGCGTTTAAATGAACTCTTCTTTAACTCACGTCTTACATATTTGCCTTCTTCTGATTTATCATTAATCTTTTTAACTTTACCCCCGCTAATTGTAAGTACATTTTCTTGAACATCTACACTTACATCTTCCTTTGATAAACCCGGAATCTCAGCTTCAATTATAATTTTATCACTATAATCAACAATATCTACCTTGGGATAACTACCAGCGGTAAAAAAATCATTTCCAAAATCTTGACTGAATTGAGGAACATTTGCAGCAAAAAATTCATCGAAAATTTTGTCAAATGGAGTAAGAAACTCATCTCTATCTACATTTCGGAATACAGGACTGAACCCAGCATTATATTTAATAATACTCATATACTAACCTTTCATTTTATAATCTGTTAGACTTATAATTTATTCGCCTACAAGGTAGCACGAACTTTAACAATATACAGATTTATACTATTGTTATACAAATATATATTATTCAAAAAATGAAAAATGTCAAGAAATTTTAATAAGT
>Ga0114958_10003091_pt1 | contig 12110 bp, 14 predicted proteins | sample C_130208_EF_Meta_FD_89577 | JGI IMG/M metagenome (GOLD analysis project Ga0114958, IMG submission 89577) | Freshwater microbial communities from Lake Croche, Canada to study carbon cycling - C_130208_EF_MetaG | ecosystem: Environmental > Aquatic > Freshwater > Lake | place: Lake Croche, Canada... | reverse complement strand
TTCCTGGCTAAGGTGTTTATAGGTCATGGGCTACTTTGACTTGGCGGTCTAGAAGCCTTGGATACTAAAGCATCCTTAGCCTCTTCTCATTGTTCAAAGTTGCACTTCGTAATAGAATTCACCATATATATACATCCATTGTTCCATCTGATGTTATTGCTCAAGATTTCGGTAACGTAGTTATTTTGACGGGTATTGCAAGCATTTGCGTTAATTCTAATTCTGTTGAAATGGATTTTAAAGTTCGTTTTACAGATGTCTATGCATTAAATATAAATAAATGGCAGATGATTGTGTGGCAATCTACCAAGATTCCTAATTGATTTAATTCCCTAGAGTCTGTCTGTTTAATTTATTACCTTCAGGAGATAATCCATGAGCAGCAAAAAAATGACAATTATGGGTACAAAGCATGTGGTCGCTGCGGGTCACTATTTAGCAGCCCATGCTGCTTTTGAAATTTTAGAGGCTGGAGGAAATGCGATCGATGCTGGCGTTGCTGCTGGATTAGCTATAGGTGTATTGCAAACCGAGAAGGTTAATTTTGGTGGTGTTGCTCCACAAATTATATTTACTGCAAAAGATAAAAAAGTATATTCAATTGACGGATTGGGAGTTTGGCCACAATCTATGACGCCAGATTACTTCTTAAAAAAATATAATGGCAAGATTCCTCCAGGTGTCGAACGTTGTGTTGTTCCTGCTGCTCCTGACGCGTGGATTACGGCGCTATCTAATTTTGGCACTATGAGCTTTGCTGAAGTTGCCTCTTCTGCAATCCGATTCGCTGGAGAAGGTTTCCCAATGTATCCTTTAATGTCTCAGTTTATTGGTCAGAATATTGATAATTACTCTCGGTGGCCATCGAGCAAAAAAGTCTTTTTGCCAAAAGGTCGCGCTCCAGAGGTTGGCTCTGTTTTTGTGCAGCATGAATTAGCTAGAACAATGCAGTATATGGTTGATGAGGAAAAAAAGGCTGCACGAAGAGGTCGGAAAGCTGGATTAAAGGCTGCTAGAGATGCTTTTTATAAAGGTGATATTGCACACACAGTGACTAACTGGATTCAAAGTCAAGGTGGATTAATGCAGTATTCAGATTTTTCAAAATTTAAAGTTAACTTTGAGCCAACTATTAAATCTAAATTTAACAATATAGACATTCATGCTTGCGGTCCGTGGTCACAAGGTCCCGCATTACCTATGACATTAAATATATTGAAAAAGTATGATTTAAAAGAAATTGGTCACAATACGCCGCGTTACATTCATGTTGTGACTGAAGCCTTAAAATTAGCTTTTTCAGATAGACATCACTATTTCGGAGACCCTAAGTTTGTAGATATTCCTATGAGTGGGCTCCTTTCAGATAAATATTCTACATGGCGTAAATCTTTAATTAATGATAATAAAGCTTGGCCTGAAATGCCACCAGCTGGAGATCCAAAATATCTTTCCTCTATAGAAAATAGATGCATGCCTCCTGCACAGCATGAAGAGAGTCCTGGTCCTGGTGATACTTCTTATTTGTGCGTTATTGATAAGCATGGAAACGCTTTTTCTGCGACACCATCTGATGGGTCTGACAAAACACCGATTATTCCTGGTGTTGGAATTTTATGTTCTGGTCGTGGAACTCAGTCTTGGGCAGATCCAACCCATCCGTCATCGGTTGCTCCTGGCAAGAGGCCACGCTTGACGCCGAATCCTGCACTTGCTCTCAAGAATGGTAGGGCATACATGCCTTTTGGTACTCCGGGTGGTGATGTTCAAATACAGGCTATGGTTCAAGTATTCCTGAATGTTAATGTTTTTGGAATGTCGGTGCAGGATGCTGTAGAGGCGCCCCGATTTGCAAATTATAGTTATCCGGGCTCTTTCGAGCCCCACTCCTATTATCCAGGTAGACTTTATCTAGAGTCACGTATAGATCAAACGGTTGGTAAAACGCTTGAGTCAATGGGGCATAAAGTCTATTGGTGGGATGATATGACATGGTTAGCTGGGTCAGTTTGTACGATTGTGAATGATTTTAAAAATGGTGTTCTTCATGGCGGTGCAGATCCTCGTAGACCTGCATACGTTTTAGGGTGGTAATGTTTTTGAATGCTTAAAGGTTATATGAAATATTCTTTGTTTAAACTAATTTCTAATTGTATTTTGGTATGTTGCCAATTTACTTTTTTAATACTTAGTATTTCTCCAGCTTTGGCTATTTATCCGGAAAGACCCGTTCGTTTAATTATAGGTTTTCCACCTGGTGGTGCAGCAGACATATTGGGTAGAGTTGCGGGGGACCAAATGACTGATGCATTAGGTAAACAGGTTGTAATAGATAATAGGGGTGGTGCTGGAGGATTGATCGCAACAGAAATTGCTGCAAGATCTATCCCCGATGGATATACACTTTTATTTACATCAATACCGCATGTGATTAATTCACATTTGTATAAAAAAGTAAATTACGATGCAGTTAAAGATTTTCTTCCTGTAGTTCAATTTGTGTCCGTTCCCTTAGTTTTGGCAGCATCTCCCTTATTAACTGCGAAATCTGTAAGGGATTTAATTGTATACGCCCAAAGCAATCCTGATCGTTTAAGTTACGGATCGGGCGGGAGTGGTGCGTCTAGTCATTTAGCGATGGAACTTTTTAAATCCACAGTTAATATTCGAATAACTCACATACCATACAAGGGAACTGGACCTTTAATTACAGATATGCTCGGTGGCCAGATAGCCCTGACAATTGCAAGTATAGTTCCAATGATACCCCATTTTAAGAGTGGCAAATTAAGACCATTAGGAGTCACTAGTAAGCATAGGGCTGGAGCGTTTCCAGACATTCCATCAATATCTGAATCTGTAGCGAATTATGAAGTTGTAAATTGGTTTGGAATTGTGGCACCTGTAAAAACACCTATACAAGTTATTGATAAAATTAATCAGGTGGTCAATACATCCCTTAAAAATAACGAATTAATTAGAAGACTCCATAACCAAGGTGCCGATCCCGTTGGAGGTAGCTCGCAGAATTTCTCAGAGGTGATCAGAAGTGACTTTACAAAGTGGGGCAAAGTTGTGAAAGATTCTGGCGCGCGTGTGGATTGAATTTATTAAATAAAGATTTAAGCCTGCCAAACGCCATAGCCTTTATCTTTCAGCCTTATTGCAAGATCTACTTCCATATATTGTGCGTCACCGTAGGGCATCGGATTTAAATGCTCAAAGAGTTTTGGTAGAAGATGCATGCCATATTCTTTTGCAAATTTATTGCATTTTATTCCGGCTTTATGTTGATCAAATCGAATGTCAGGATCGTATGCCGTCATACCCACGTATACACAAGGCATTCCCCATATATAAAACGGATTTGACTGAATAAATTTAGGTTTCAGTAATACTTCCTTAGAAAGCTCAATGACATAAATATTATGTGTATTACGCATATGTTGTTGTTCATTGATTTAAGATTATTTTATTAATACATGTGCTCTTAAAAAAGAATGAATCTGGCGCACTACAAGCGCAATACGCATGCTCGAGTCTTTCCAAGGGAAAATGCTGACTTCAGATTGAGGTGCTAGATAAGCAGTTTCCATGGCAACTTGATATGGATGCGATAAAACATCATCCGGCAAAATGAGGATTGGTTTTTGGCAAGACCTTACAAAGTCTCTAGTGACAGTAAATACAAAATCGGGATTATTTTTGTACATTTTTGTAAGGTAATTTGCAACCATAGATGGAGTAATCTCTGGATTATCTTTGCATAGTGTGGGTCCCCATCCAGTTATATTGTTGTTATAAAATAAATCTGGATGTTCGGCTCTATATCCGCTGGGTTGCACAATGACTGCAGCGTCTATTCTATTACTAGCAAACTTTAACAAGTTCCAGATCAATGGGCCGCCAATACAAAATCCCATCACTGAGAATTTTTTTATATTCAAATGATTCATTAAATTAAGTTGATCATGAGTATGAGAATCCCAGGGATTTTCTATATCTAATGGGCCGGTTGATTTCCCATTGTTAGCATTTCGCAAATCCATTGAGATACATCTGAATTTTGATTTAAATTCATTAATTGGATTAAAAGGAGATCGATCATTAAAATAAGATATTTTTGAATTTAATCCGCCGCCTGGAATTAAGAGCAAAGTAGCGCCTGATTTTAACCCGGTATCTTCATAGTAAAGATTTACATTGCCTTGATTAAAGAATGGCATATTTCCTCCAATATTAATTAATTTTGAGGTTTTTCGAATGTTTGTAAAATAACCTTAGATATAAAATTTTATCGTTTAATATTTTTTTGAATAATTATCATCTATTTTTAGATCATAGATTCTAGAAATTATAATCATATTTTAATCAATCAATACGAGTAAATTCGATCGTAAATATGAATACTCTTTGATCCAAATCAAAGTACTTCAATAATTGGTTGATTAATATCTATGCATGCTGCAGATAAACTCATTTACCCAACCTATTATTCCCCTATCTTTTGAGAAAAGTATGGGTGATTTTCAATTAATAGATAGTAATAAAGAATTTTCTAAGTTCTCAAAGAAAATAGTGATAGACCAAAATAATTATTGGTCATCCGAGGTTGTGATTGATGGCATGTATTGCATTGGATGCGCAATAAAGATAGAAAATACATTAAAGGCTGTTATAGGTATAAAAGATGCAAGGGTATTTTTAAATACCAATAGAGCAAAGGTGGTTTGGCAAGAGAAGAAAACAATGCCATCTAAATGGATGGAGGTAATTTTAAGGATTGGTTATCAGGTTGTACCTGCTTATGATTATGCAATAAGAGAGTCTAGAAAAGAAATGCATAAGTTGGAAATGTGGAAATTATTAGTAGCTGGTTTTTGTATGATGCAAGTAATGATGTATTCTGTGCCAGAGTACTTTTCACAATCTATTGAAATAACAGTCCCAATAAAAAACTTATTACATTGGGCATCATGGGTTCTGACCTTGCCAGTAATTATATTTTCATGCTGGCATTTTATGATTAAAGCTTTTAAAAATATTATTTTATACCAAATAGGAATGGATACTCCTGTTTCCATAGGAGTACTGATTACATTTATCGTTAGTACATATGCAACATTTGATCCTGACGGTATTTTAGGGTCAGCTGTTTATTTCGACTCATTAACGATGTTTGTATTTTTTATATTAATTGGAAGATATTTTGAACTCAGACTTAAAGAAAAAACTATAGGTGCGTTAGATGCTCTGATTAATGTGTTACCGAGCACGGTGCAGCGATTGTTAAACAGCAACTCTCAGCAAGTTGAAATGATAGCAATTGATGTAATTAAAATTGGGGATAAAATCAGAATTTTACCAGGTGAATGTTTTCCTGTTGATGCCATATTATTAGACAAAATGACGCATGTTGAAGAGTCACTACTTACAGGTGAGTCGTCTGCAGTAGAAAAACATGTTGGTGATAAGTTGCTTGCTGGTAGTTATAATTTATCTAATCCAGTTTGGGTTAAAGTCACTCAAATCGAAGAAAACACTGAGTTCTCTAAGATTGTTTCCCTCATGGAATCTGCAAATGCTACAAAACCACGTGTAGCCATCATTGCCGATCAAATTGCAAAGCCGTTTATAGTATTTATCTTTATAGCGGCAATATTCGCTGGGTTATTCAATATAGATCAAGGTGCATCATATGCACTCATGATTGCCGCCTCTGTACTTGTTGTGACTTGTCCTTGTGCATTATCTCTGGCTACTCCAGCTGCGATTATTTCAGCAGTGAGTAGGTTAGCAAAGTCAGGAGTTTTAGTTAAGAAATTTCAAGCTATTGAAAACTTATCATTAATAGATGTAGTGATTTTTGATAAAACAGGAACGTTGTCAAATGATGAACTACACTTAGATAAGATATTTACAAAATTTGGAGTTTTTGCGTTTAAGACTGAATTAAGCATCGAAGTCAATGAAATTTTGAAAGTGATGACTAGTCTGGCCAATTTATCTTTACATCCTTTATCAGTAGCTTTAAAGAAAATACAAATTGATAAGATAAAAATTATAAATCCAATTGAATATCCTGGAAAGGGTATGGAAGGGGAGTATAAAGTTCAAGGATCAATAAAAAAATTTAGATTAGGTTCTTTGGCTTTTTGTGAAGAGTTGGTCGGTAAGTTTGAAATTTCCAGAAATACTATAGATTGCGTTATACATTTTTGTGATGAGAATGAATGGATTGCTAGTATTTCTGTTTATGAAAATATCCGTGAAGATGCTAATGCAGTGATTAATCAATTGAGCCAGTTAGGCTTGAAGGTAATGATATTGTCTGGCGATATTGAGTCTAAAGTTCATGATTTTTCAAAATTATTAAATGTACCGGTTGTTAACGTTAAGGGTATATGTAGTCCTCTTGATAAATTATTTCAAGTTAGGTCATTACAAAAAGAAGGAAATAAAGTTCTTATGATTGGTGATGGTTTTAATGATATGCCGGTGTTGGCAGGATCAGATGTTTCAATTTCATTTGGTAAATCCATAGCGGTAGCTAGATCATTGAGTGATTTAGTCATAATGGGAGGGAAGCTTCAGCCCATAGTCGATTTAATTAAATTATCACGAAAAACAATGAAAATAATTAAAATTAATTTAATTTGGGCAGCAGCGTACAACGCAATATGTATTCCACTCGCTATATTCGGCCTTATGCCTGCTTGGTTGGCCGGTTTGGGAATGGCAACCAGTTCATTAATTGTTTTATTGAACTCGCACAGATTAATTTATCTTTCAGTCAATAATTAAAGCAATATGGAAATATTATTTTTATTGATTCCATTATCGGTCTATTTGGTAATTTTTATTTTACTTGGTCTTTGGTGGGCGATATATAACGGTCAATTTGAAGATTTATCTGCTGAAGGTGAAAGAATACTTCTAGATGATTAGTTAATTTAAATAATAGATAATTTTTTATTTCACTTAATAAAGGTTCAATATGGAGCAGTCGGTCTGTCAGGCACACTATAACGACAAAGTAATTAGGCAATTTTCAATTATGGCGGTTATATGGGGCGTAGTAGGCATGTCTGTAGGTTTGTTTATCGCAGCACAGTTAGCGTGGCCTGAATTAAATTTTGGAATACCATGGTTAAGCTATGGGAGATTAAGGCCATTGCATACTAATGCTGTGATTTTCGCATTTGGTGGTTGTGCGCTTTTTGCAACTAGTTATTATGTTGTTCAAAGAACGGGTCAAACAAACCTATTTTTACCAAAATTAGCAGAATTCACATTCTGGGGTTGGCAACTCGTTATATTAATGGCAGCTATTACCCTTCCAATGGGATATACGTCTGGTAAAGAATATGCTGAATTAGAATGGCCCATAGATATATTAATTGCCATTGTATGGGTTTGTTATGCCATAGTATTTTTTGGAACTATTGGAAAACGCAAAGTAAAACATATCTATGTTGCAAATTGGTTTTATGGTGCATTTATTATTGCTGTTGCTATTTTGCATATTGTAAATAGTGCTGAAATTCCATCGGGTTTCTTTAAGTCGTATTCAGCGTACGCCGGTGTACAAAATGGTAATCCTGCACCCATTACAATTGCATCTGCACCGCTGATACAGCTTTGCCTGACATAAGATGGGTATTCAGTAACTGCTTTCATTATATTAACCGCTATTCCGCCATTACCTTCGGAAATTGTTATGGCCTTCTTGATTTCTCTATCTAGTGCAATTAAATTAATTCGGTCTATATTCTCTTTATTTAAGTCAATCATTGACTCCTTCAATAAGTCAGGATGGTGGTGTCTTAAGTCCACAGATGAAATGGTTCCTAAAGCACCTTCTTTTGCTACATGTCCAGCTAGTCTGCTAGCAGATACTCCAATACCCATTCCTCCTTGAACAATAGGCTTAAGGATTTGATCTTTTAAATTCCAGTTTGGTATTAAATTAGTTATGGAATTTTGTATTTTTCGTAATTCCAAAATATTATTGACCTTTTTAAATTTAAGTAAAGATTTAATGATTTCTTGTATTATCACAATTTCAATATTATTTATTTTTGATATATATCAAAAATAAATAAGTAATAAATTCTTATTAAGTTATTGGTCAATATATTGATTTATGCCAAAGTAAAATGATGAAAAATATTACTTCACGCATTGATAAAATTACTAAAATCTGCTCTGATCGACTAACGCCATTTCTTAAGGCACCTAAAAGTGTAAAGATAGAAATTTCTCCAAGATGTAAATATCGATGTGGATTTTGTGCGTTACGAACAAGAGATACATAACCTAAATGGGATATGAGCTTTGATTTTTTTAAAAGAATTACTTTTGAAATGCGCGAAGCAGGGGTTGAAGAGATAGGTGTATTTTATATTGGTGAGTCGTTTATGAATCCAAAATTATTAGTGGATTTTTTTCGGTATTTGAAAGAAGATCTTGCAATGCCATATGTATTTTTAACATCAAATGCTTCGATGGCATTTCCTGAGGCTGTTGAAGCTTGTATGCGATCAGGATTAGATTCATTAAAGTGGTCAATAAATGCTCATAATGCATCTCAATTTGAAAAGGTAATGGGTGTTTCTGCAAAACTTTTTAATAGATCTTTAATTAACATTAAAGCCGCTTGGTATATTAAAGAAAAATATAGTTTTAAAACTGGTTTATACGCATCATCTATTTTTTATGATGGTGAGCAGCAGCACGAGATGGAAGATCTTCTTAATAGAAATGTATTGCCTTACGTTGATCAACACTATTGGTTGCCATTGTATTCAATGGGGTCTTTTGCAACCAAGCGTGAAAATCAATTAGGATTTATTCCGACTGCTGGTAATCAAGGTCGTCTTGAGGCGTTAAGAGAGCCGTTGCCTTGTTGGTCAGTGTTTACCGAAGGGCATGTTTCTGCGGAAGGGTGTTTATCTGCATGTTGTTTTGATGCAACTGGCAATTGGAAAATGAGGGATTTAAATCAATCTTCATTTTTGGATTGTTGGAATTCTGATGATTTTTTAAAATTAAGATCAGCGCATCTTAAGAAAAATGTTATTGGAACTCTTTGTGAGAATTGCGTTGCATATTAATTTTAGTTTAAGTTAATTATTTTTAATTTTTAGAGTAATTATAACTAATAATATTTATCATCTATTTTATTAAAAATTAAATTTTAAATAATGATAGAGAGAACTATTCAGTTAGGTTTGAGTTCTTGCGTACTAGAATTTTTATATGCAAAAGATGAGAAAATATTTAGGGGAGTTAAGATTACAATAATTAGAAATTTTTATTATATTTTCATGCGATATGTTGATAAATAAAAATTATTTTTTATTGGATAATTGATGATTATTTCAATCTAATCAATATTGTAATTTACGCCTTATACATCACATGTATTATTCTGATATTATGCTTAAACATGAGAAACTGCTTATTATTTTCTTTTGCTTTTAAGTCTTTACTCACGAATAGAGCTATTCATATGAAAATTCATTTTATCTTTCCAGTGTTATTGATATACATCAACAGCTTTAGTGTTGTCATTGCGCAGTCTTACCCGCTTAAACCCATCCGTTTGATCATTCCATTTTCTGCAGGTGGGGCAGCGGATGTACCAGGTAGGATTATTAGCCAACGTTTTTCAGAGCTCATTAAGCAGCAAGTGGTGGTAGAAAATCGCCCTGGTGCGGGTTCTACTATTGGCGCTGAAGTGGCTGCTAAAGCGTTACCCGATGGGTATTCAATTTTTATGATCAGTAATACACACTTTGTTAGTGCTGCTTTATATAATAAATTAAATTATGATTCATTGAATGATTACACTCCAATTACACAAGTGACTAGCGCGCCTAATATATTGGTTGTACACCCATCCTTACCTGTCAAGTCAGTTAAAGACTTAATTGTTTTGGCAAAACTAAAACCTGGACAAATAGATTATGCATCTTCAGGTAATGGTAGTACCCAGCATTTAACAGGCGCTCTGTTTGCCAATATGGCCGGTATTAAAATTACGCATATTCCATATCGCGGTAGTGGCCCTGTAACTGCTGATTTATTAGGCGGGCAAGTTATGCTTGCGTTTCCGGGTATTGCAGGAATGTTGCCTCATATTAAATCCAATAAGTTACGTGCCTTAGGGGTTACTGGCAGCACTCGCTCTATTGAGTTACCCCAAGTGCCAACGATTGCAGAGGCTGGTGTGCCAAATTATGAAATGGTTGCATGGTTCGGTATATCTGGGCCAAAGGGTTTGGTTCGCGATATACAAATGAAATTACATATGGATTTATTAAGAGTCTTAAAATCACCAGATATAGTAAAGATGTTGCAATCAGCCGGTCAAGACGCTACTTGGCATGAGTCTCCAGAACGTTTTTATGAATTTTTAAAAATTGAATCAGTAAAATGGTCAAAGATCGTCAAAGCAAGTGGCGCTTTGATTGAGTAATTCGGTCTAAATGAATTATTTTTTTAATGGCTTGAATTAGGCGGCCACATTGAGTCTAGCCCATCTATCGGGGAAGCGGAAATTGTTGTGCGCACCATGTGCCTAGGTTCATTGATCCCCCAAGGTCTGCCTCGATGCATCGTTGCACGATTGTCCCACATCACCACATCACCGTCGGACCAATTATGGGTGTAGATGAATTCTTTTTGTGTTGCGAATGAAATCAGTTCATCAATTCTCTTTAAAGATTCTTCAGATGACATGCCTGTGATACCTGAGGTATGAGATGCAATATAGAGAGCATCTCGACCATTGGTTGGGTTGCGCCAACGCATTCGCCATGACACTGGTGGTAGCGTATTTTTTTCTCGTTCTGATGCTAAATGAGGCGCTATTTTTCCTCTAGAGTGGGCATAGTCATGCCATGCGTAAGAATGTTCAAGTTGTTGTTTTTCGGTAGGTGATAGCTGATCCCATGCGAGTCGTGTAGAGGTAAATTGAGTTTCTCCTCCATTGCGAGCAACTACGCGACCTGTTAATACAGATGCCAGAGCTGGCGGAATCTTGAAGCAACTGTCGGTATGCCAAAGTTGGTTAGCTTTCGCCCTTAGATCTTCTTTGTGGCCAGGGGGCATTATGGTTCCATCAGGGTTAATATTAGTTAATATACTAAATGGTGTTCCTTCGCCTAAAGACGCTGCTTTAGCGGTTTCTAGTGTGCCGAAGCATTGAGAGAATCTTACTTGTACATTATCAGTAATGCTCTGATTTTTAAATATAATTACAGAATGCTCTTCAAAAGCTGCTCTTACTTTTTGATAAATCTCTTTATCCTCAGCAACGTCTTGAAGATTGATGTTAAGTATTTCAGCGGCAAACCCTGGACCAACTTGGACAACTTTCATATCGTTCTTCCTTAGGTGATATGTCTTATATTAATTTTTTTATTTTACTTCAAACAAACTGTTATATTTTGAAAGGGATAATATATGGAATTTTTTATGACATTTTTTTCGCTCTAAAGCTAATAGTGCAAGATCTCTAGTAATTAAATAGTCCGCATTTGAGACTATGGAAAGCTCAATAAATTTTTGATCACTTGAATCAGCGCAGCGAAGGGTTTTTGAAAGCAATTGGTTCTTATTATTTTCAGTTATAAATTTTGAAATCTCTAAGCATTTGGCTATAGCGCTAATTTGCTCTTTTTCACTCAATGGTCTCCTTGCAAATGAGTATCCGATTACTTTTTGAAGTTCCTCAAGACAATGTGAATTGATAACAATTTGTAAAGATTTTTCAGAAATTTGATTTTTTAAAATTTGCACGCTCGGGTCTGAAAAAACAAACCAATCAATCCATATATTGGTATCTATAACGATAGTAGGCCGGCTATTTTTTTTGATGAGCACGAGTTTTATATATGCAAGTAAACTAAATTTCTTTTGGTTTTAGAGACTTCCAAGTTGAAGTGGCAAATGCAATCATTTCTCCATTGGCGTCAACCAATTCAGATCGTAAGAACGATACACTACGCCCATGCCTGATAAATTGCGAGGTGCATGTGAGTCTTCCAGCACGAGCGGCCGATAGATATTGCACTTTCATTTCTAGTGTCGTTCCAGGCCCA
>Ga0114958_10003087_pt1 | contig 12123 bp, 6 predicted proteins | sample C_130208_EF_Meta_FD_89577 | JGI IMG/M metagenome (GOLD analysis project Ga0114958, IMG submission 89577) | Freshwater microbial communities from Lake Croche, Canada to study carbon cycling - C_130208_EF_MetaG | ecosystem: Environmental > Aquatic > Freshwater > Lake | place: Lake Croche, Canada... | reverse complement strand
TGTAACCGAATTACCAATTATTACAGATATAATTTGAGTTTTACCAAAGAACGCGCTATTACCAATACTTGTATAACCTACTATAAAAATATTTTTTGCAGTTCCAATATTTTCATCTACGATTGCTTGAGTTAATACACCATTTCCTGTAAATGTGTAGTCATAAGTAGGAATAGGAGTAGGAGTAGGAGTAGGAGTGTAACGTCTACCACACCCATAAGCTCTTCTATCATTTGCTAATCCAGAGCGTTTTTTTCCTGCCATTATATAATATATAATATTATTTAAAATATTAAAAAAATCGGCGTTTGAAGTGTAAAAAGGTGTAAATCTTCAATGGTGTAAATAAGCATTTCAAATGAGAAAAGGTGTAAAAGTTATAATGGTTTACATATTAAAATTCCTCCATCTTGTATTATAGATGTTGATCCGTCTGAGTTTTGTATCTGTAAATTTACAGAACCAACTCTTTTCAAATTATTTATATTAGAATTTGTATATGTCTGAGACTGGGTTGCAAATGAACTTGTTCTATTAGTCCATAAACCTTTTATTTTTTTACTATATATTTGAGATTTAGTTAATCTTGATGAATTTTGGGGATATTGTAAAACTGCTTGTTTATATAATATATTTGTATTAATTCTTGGATTTGTATCATATACGCATCTATTTTCAATTCTAGATAATAAATGTGTTGGGTAAGGATTATAATTTGGTCCTAAACAACTCATCTTATATACATTAAAGAAATTAAATATAATTGGTAAGTAAATAATAAATATTTTCTATTATTTTCTATTATTTTCTATTATTTTCTATTATTTTCTATAAATATTTATACATAAAATAAAGGTTAGATATTATAATAAGGTGAATTAGTAATTTCCATACCACAATATTCTTGAGGATGTGTTTCATAATCAACAGGATCATGAATTCCCAATTCTTTTGCTCCCTCTAATAAAAATTTAAAATTAACCCAAAATTCTTGATGGTGTCCTATACTATTTGTCATAATATGACTAAGTTCATGAATGGCTACAAACATAAGAGTATGTTCATCAATTAAATCGTCATTATCCATTTTTGTTTTATTAAGACAAAATGCCATTTTATTTTTATTTTCCGTGAATGCAGTGAGATCGCTGTTTGGAAGTGTTTCGCTAATTTTCCTAGGATCAAAATCTTTATGTAATTTTATAATTCTTTTATCATTAGGATATTTTTTATACATTAATGCAACTAATTTTTTACATTTTTCCACAGTTTCTGCTAATAAATTTACAGCCGGTTTAAGTTTTTCTCTATCACGAATACAGTATTTTAGACCATCTTTACTAGAAGTAATGCATTTAAGATTGAATACATCAGATTCTGAATATATTTTTAGAGAAATAAATATAATTAATGCTATGACAATAAAATAAAATAATGTTTTAAAATTAAAATTTTCAAGCATTTATAATATATAATATATTAAGTAAAGAATAATAAATAAATATTCTTTCATTAATGTAAGTAGTTATATAATGAATATATTTAAAGTAAATAAAATGGTAAATAAAAATATAATAGATGCAATTTATGTATTTTATGGATTATCAACTGAAGAAGATTCTAAAATTGTTGAAAAGTTAAATAAAAGTATTGAAGAAAATTTTGATAATATTCGTGATATAAAAGATAGATATAATAACTCAATTTTTAGTGAAGAAGAGTTATATAATATTAAAACAAAAGGAATAAAGATAATTTTTATAAATCAATATATTCATACAGATGATACAATACTCACAATAAAAATTAAAATAATACTTGGGTTAGAATTACTTTCTATAAATTCTTTTTCTGAATTATATTTATTTTACGAAAATAACGAAGAACTTTCAGCATTTGACATATATAAATTTTTAATAATGCAGGAGGTAAATGATAATGGAGAAATATCAAGAAATAATTTATATAATTTTTTGGAAAATATTAACGATTTTGAATTACCGCGTGATTTTGAAGATAAAGATTTTTATGATTATGATGATATTGCATCACTTCGTCTAGATAATAAATTTTCTGTTAGTAAAATTTTAGGAGTTAGATCTTTATTAGAATCAATGGATTATGTTCCTTCATCAGATCCATACAAATTTGTTCTTCCTAACAAAATAAGAGAGTGTAAAAAAAATTCAATATTAGACTCATTGGTATTATTAAATAGTGGGATTGATTTTTCTAACAATAATTTATTTTTATGTATGATAACTGATGTTATAAATAATACACGCGAAACAATACCTGATAGAGTTTTAATACCTATTTATTATCCAATAATTGAAAAAAATGAAATTATGACATTAGAAGAATTAGAAAATAAACGTCAACTTTTATTAGATAAAACTAATGGTGTAAAAATAACAGATAAAGTTAAAGCAGATATTGATATAGTAAATATGTTTTATGGTATATATTTTCAAAGAACAAGTTCATTTAATTATATTAAAGATAAGACAGGTATAAATAAATTTAAAATGGTTATACATACAGGTATAAAAATTTCATTAATTATTTTGTTTAAAATAATGCATGCTACTATTCAAAATCCTTTAATAAAATATTCATCAAAAGATAAAGAAAGTATGTATAGACTTTTTACTAATAAAAAGAATAATAATGGTGTAAAAATTCCGTATTTACAAAATGCAAGAATAAATGAATTAATTAAAATGGGCAAAAATAATAGTATATTAATTTATATTTTAAATAATCCATATGAGTTATATTTGGAGATAACAAGTAATGGAGATATATTTGTTAGTTCAGATTTAAAAAAAAACTGGTTATCTATAAATAATTTAAATGCATTATTAAAAAAAACAGTTAATCCCATATTATCAAAAATAAAAAGTTTTTATGAAGAAGGGGGTTATATTTTAAATTCATTTGAAAGTCTAACTGATATGAATGTTGAAATTATTGATTTGACATATGAAACTGTTATAGAAGATATTAATAGAATAAGTTTATATAAATATGTAAAATGTATAAATGGAGCATTTATTACTGAAAATTCATCTAATCTATTATTTACAAGAGTTAATAATTATAATATTTCTTTAAGTGAAGAAAATTTTATACAAAAAATAAATCCAGATAAAGAATCCAGAGAACAACTTTTAAGATTACAAAAGGATATTTATGATAATTTTTATTATTATCATGACATTAGTGATGAATTAAAAGATAAATTTAAAAGTCAAATTGAAAAATTAAGTATACGCAATATTTTAGATAAAATAGATTTGGAAAAAGGTCATAAAAGAACAAAAAAAATAAAACCAATAATTAATGGTTTTGATTTTATATTAAGATTAAAAGATGATAATCTTACAATTACTATAAATAATATAAATAATATTTTTTATTTGACTGTAATACAAATTTATATTGATTCATTAATTAGATTAACACAAAAAATATCTTCTACTAGTTTTTCTAATACAAAAATTAGAAAATTATGTAATATACAAGAAGAAGAATTAGAAGATATTGAACCAGTTTATATAAAAGTAGTTCCAAAACCAACTATTAAAAAAAAATCAGTCATTATTAAAGAAAACCCTCCGGCTGTTCTTGAAGAAAAACCATTAGTCGTTATTAAAGAAAATCCTCCAGCCATTGTTAAAGAAAATGAAGATAAATTTGAAGATATTGGTCAAGAGAGTGGTAAAGAGATTAGTGAAGACATTGGTGAAGAGACTGGTGAAGAGATTGGTGAAGAGATTGGTGAAGAGATTGGTGAAGAGATTGGTAAAGAGATTAATAAAGAGAGTGGTGAAGAGAGTGGTGAAGAGAGTGGTGAAGAGAGTGGTGAAGAGAGTGGTGAAGAGAGTGGTGAAGAGAGTGATGATGATTGGGGGTTTTCATCAAGAAAAGGGGGAGCTAAAAGTGAATTAAGAAATTATTTTCAAGAAAGAATAAAAGAAAGGGAACCGGCTTTATTTGCAAGTGAAAAAGGAGGGGTAGTTAAATTTTCAAAAGTATGTGCTTCAAATAGAAGAAAACAACCAGTAATTTTAAGTGATAGAGAGCTTGAAAAAATAAAAAAAGAATATCCGGGATTTATAAAAGATGAAGATATTTTAGAATATGGAACAAAAAAAGGAATTAAATATAACTATATATGTCCTCGCTATTGGTGTATGAAAACAAATTCGTATATAACAGAAGAAGATGTTAAAAAGGGAAAATGTGGAAAAATAATTCCTGAAAATATGAAGAATCCGGATTATAGTATATATGGAGTATATGAATTTTATAATAAAGATGAGCATGGAACGCGAGATAATTATAAAAAACATTATCCGGGATTTGCAAAACAAAATACTGATAATGGTCATTGTATCCCATGTTGTTATAAAATAAAGGGGACTTTAGCACATGAAAAAAAAGTTAAGGAATGTAAAAAAACACAAGAAACAGAAACAGAAATAGAATTTGAAGAAGAAGAAGAAGTTGAATATTCTGAAAAAAATCCAGTAATTAATTTATCTAAGATCCAAAAAGAAGAAGAGGTTAATAAAAGTTTAAAAAAACATATAATGGATTCTGAAAAATTTCCAATTGAAAGGAGTCGTTTTGGGTTTTTACCAATAAATATTCAAAATTTTCTATTTAGTAATCAAAAAATAACACAATCATTAAAATTAAAAATTTTACCTCCCAATAATAATTATTTATTGAGACATGGAGTAGAAAATAGTAAATTTCAATCATTTGTATCTTGTATTGCCGATGCAATATATTTTTTAAAGCCGTCATCTGTTGAAGGAGTAAATGTAAAAATTCCATTAATAACAGAAATGAAACAAATAATACTCAATTCAATAACATTAGATTTATTTATAAAATATCAAAATGGATCATTAATTGATAATTTTTATAAACCTTTGGATAGTCATAAATCCGAATTTGAATGTGAAAAAGGAGAAGTTTTAGACATTGAAAGTTCCAAAAGATGTAAAATATCAGATGATAAGAATATAGATATAGAAAAATATAATAAAACTTTAATATATTCAAAATTAATAAGGTCTCAAGATGGAGTGAAAACTTTAGAATATATGTGTAATGCATATGAAAATTTTATTGAATTTATGAATGATGATAATATTATAATTGATTATACATATTTATGGGATATAATTTGTGATAAAAATCCAAAACTTTTTCCAAATGGGTTAAATTTAATTATATTTGATATGACACAATATGATTCCACAAATGATGTTCAAATATTATGTCCTGTAAATCATTATGCTAGTAGTTTTTATGATATTAAAAAACCGTCATTAATACTTATACAAAAAAATGAAGATTTTGAACCAGTTTACTCATATTCTCCGAGTGATGGAAGTATATCTAAATTATTTTACTCATCTGTTGATACTAGTAATGATTTATCATATTCATTAAATTATGTATTTAAAACGGCAATTGAACCACTACTAAAAACCATGTGTAAACCAATAAAAGCTTATATATTTCCAACTGAAACAAAAAATCCATGCAAAATATATAATTTTGAAAATCCTATTATGTGTGACAAATTAATATTTGAATTATTAAAATTGAATTATGAAATTAAAAATCAAGTATTAAATTTTCAAGGAAAAATTATTGGATTAATTGTTAAAGATAAAAGAACTAATATAAAATGTTATGTACCATGTTTTCCATCTTCAATTTTATCAGAAATTCCTATAGTATATATAACAGACGAATTATGGATTTCATATATAGATACTATTACATTTTTAAAAAAACTTTATACAGTTAGTAAAAAACAAATACCATGTGATCCTAAAATTAAAATAGTAGAATATGGAAATATTATTGGGATACTTACAATAACAAATCAATTTATACAAATATTGAATCCAATTGAAGTAACAAGAATTAATGATGATTTATCAATTTGTAATAATTCCAATTATTTTATAAATGAAAAAGAGACATTTTCAAGAACAATTCAAGATACTGAAAGGATTGAATATATTAAAAATATTCAACTTGAAACTAAATTATATACTTCTTTTAAAACAACAATAAAAATTTTATTGAATAAATATGAAAATATAGAATCAAGAGAAATGATAAAAAATGAGATTATTGGAAATAATATTTATAATATTAAAATGGCAAATATTGTAACATTATTAAATAGACTTGTTTCAGAAAAAATTATTTTTTCAGATGAAACTTATAAGTATAAAGAAAATTCTCTTTTGGTTGATAAAAAAAGATCGTCGTCGTCATCATCATCATGTATATTAAAAAAAGAAACTCAGTGTAATTTATTTCAACCTTTGTGTAATACAAAAAAGATAAATAAAGATAATGTTTGTCAATTGGTTTTACCAAAAAATAATTTAGTAACTAAATTAGATAATGAAATTTTTTATTTTGAAAAAATGGCAGATGAATTGATAAGATATAAAAGAATAGCTGAATATATGTTTAATCCTATATCGTATTTAACATTTAATAATATACAATATGATATAAAATCATATGAAATTTTCATTATTGAAAAATTATTAATAGAAATGATGGCAAACAAAAATAATAAAGATTTTGATAGAACTTTTAAAACAAAAGATTATTATAATACTAATCCTACAAGTAATCCTAATTTAAAAATAAATATAGTATAAGAGTTTTAGATACAAATAGGATAAAAACTGATAAAATTAAAGATATTATTGTTATTGATAAAAAGAAACAACAACCAGAATTTGAGTTTGAAGAAGAAGAAGAAATTAATGATAATATATCTGTATTTTTTAAATATATTCCATTAACTATTGTATTAGAAGAAGATGTTGAATTATGATTTTTTTATTGATTTTTATTTAACATATCAGTGGTGTAAAATAAAAATGATTTTATTTTACGCTTTATAGGTATAATATAATTAATAATGGATACATCTTTTTGCATTGAAAATGGTCAAAATTATTCTTTATCATTACAGAAAACTATTGGATTAGAAAATATTCAAAAATATGAAATCCCAATTCAATTTACTAATAATACCAATTACAAATTGGTAATAGAAACTTGGCATAATTCTTTGTTTATAGAACAAAGAATCAAATCAAAAGAAGAAATTATGTTAGTTAGTGATGTTGGAGAATGGTTTATCTCAATTAATAATTGTTACACAGGTAAAATTGGTAAATTTAGAAATACACCTTGTATTATGGGTAAATTTTCTTGGTTAGATAATGATAAATTTGTTATTACTAATAGGGATAACAAATTTATATTCAGCGAAGTATTATAGTTAGATGAATAATTAAACTATTCGTGGTGTAAATAATTTTACATAATATTCATTATATATTATTTTACATAATATTCATTATATATTATTTTATTTTTGTTACCATTTGCGGTAACAAAAATATTAAAATATTTTGTATATTTATCTCTTTAGAAATTAAAATATGAAAAAGTATATAACTCAAAATTTTTCATAAGGTTAGAGTTTAAAATGATCAACTGTCCTAAAAATTATCCAAATATGAATTATGAAGTTAATAATAAACTTTTATACTCCTCTATTATTAGTTTTTCCATTAGAAGAACTCTTATTACTATTTCGTGGTTGTTGAGAAGTTGTTTGTTTCATTTTAGTATCATTTGAAGTTTTTTGTACCGAAGGTCTTGTTCTAGAAACATAACTCCACTTCTCTTCTGATTCAGAATCATTACCCCTATTTCTACTATTCATTCCATCAGTCCTTCTAAGGTCGCGATCACTTCTATCATCTCGTCTATTCCTTCTAGAGTCACGATCACTTCGGTCATCTTGTCCATTACTCCTGACATCACGATCTTTACGATAATCGCTGTCATCACGATCATCTCGGTCATCACGATCATCTCGGTCATCACGATCATCGCGATCATCGCGACCATCTCTATTAGATTTCTTGTAAGAAATTCTACTATCACGAAGCATTCTTCTACTTTCACACATTAAAGGACCTCCCTCAATTCCTGAGATTTCATCAGCATAATACTTGTGTGGAGAACCTTCTTCACTTTCCTTAATCTTAAATCTAACATATTCTCCTTGTGTTAAATATTTATATTGATCTTCAATAACAAGAATTGAATTATGATGACAAAAAATATCAACTGTTTTATCACTTAAAAGAGTAATAAAACCATAGCCAGATTTACTCTGAAACCATTTACATAAACCATTTACAAATTCATTAGTTGTTAAAGTGGAGCTCATTATTTTATATAATATAATATATATTTCTTTTTAAATAGTTTTTACGCAAATATTATAATTAATAAATTAGTGTCGTTTTACACCTTTTTCTCACGGTATATAATAATATATTTTATGTAAAGTGTCTAAGGGCGTAAATCAATAAGAAACAGTATAAAAATAAAATAATATATATTATTATATAATTGTTATTTATTCTAAGAAATGAATTCACCTTCTTATAATAAAGTTGAAAAAATAGATAAAATTTATCATGGTATTTTAATTTTACATAAAAATAAAACTTACGGACGTCATAAAAATGGGAATTTTTTATATAAAGTAATACCTTATGATAAAGGGTTATCTAATTTCTTAGTTCCATATAAATTAAAAATAGAATTTTCTAAAATTTTTATAAATAATTTTATATCTTTTATTTTTTCTTATCAAAATGATAATCAACCTCCTGTAGGTATTATTACGAATAATTTTGGATCTATTAATATTTTAGAAAATTTATATGAATATAAAGCGTCATATTATAGAAGTCTTAGTTTATATAATATTGATAAAAAAATCAAAAGTATATTTTTACCAGAATCTATTCACACAAATATTTATGAAAAGTTCAATTCTCAAATTGAAAATAGACTAACAAATCATATATTTAGCATTGATGGAGAAGATACTATTGATTTTGATGATGCATTTAGTTTTGATATTGAAAAAAAACTTATTAGTATATATATTCCTAATGTAGCATTAGTTATTGATTTTTTACAATATTTTCAATTTGAAACACATATGATAGAAAATATATGGGATAAAATTGGTTACAGTGCATCAACTATTTATTTTCCTCATAAAAAGATTTCTATGATACCTCAAAATATATCTACTTTTTGTAGTTTAATAAACGATAAAAATAGAATTGCATTTGTTATTGATATAAAATTTGATGACAATTATTTAATTTCTGAAGTCAATTTATCTAACGCTATTATTAAAGTTCATACTAATTATGTATATGAAAGTAATAAACTTTTAGAAAATCAAAATTATAAAGATTTATTTAGTCTATCTAAAAAAATATCTAAGAAAAATTATATTAATAATGAAAATAATATTGATATTAAAAATAGTTATGATTTAGTATGTTATTTTATGGGGATTGCAAATAATGAATGTTGTAAAAAAATGACTAAATCTAAATCAGGTATTTTTAGAAAAAATAATGGCGAAGGCTTTTCGGCGTTTGAAATGTTAAAAGGTGAAAATAATTCTAATTTTAATGTTCAAAATGAAAATTGGTGGAAAATAAAAAAAAGAAGTTTTTACACAACTTTTAATGAGAGCATAAATGAAGACAATTGTTACACGCATATAACATCGCCTATAAGAAGACAAGTTGATTTACTTAATCTCATTAATATAAATGAAAATATTCTAAGTCAGTCTGCAAGAGAATATTATTTAAAATGTATTAATAATATAGATAAAATAAATGCAGATATGATTGAAATTAAAAAAATACAAAATGAATGTTTTATTTTACATAACTGCAAGATAAATCCTGATATCTTAGATGAAGAATTTATAGGATATACATTTGATAAAAAAAATATTGATAATGAAATGATTGAATATTTAATTTATTTACCAAAAATTAAATTTGTATCTAAGATAATTATTCCTATTGATAACCAATTTAAATATGAGAATAAGTATAAATTATTTTTTTTTGAAAATGAATATAATTTAATGAAGAAAATACGAATTTTATTGGTATAATTTTCTAGATAAACTCTTTCCAAAAATCTTTTTTGAACAATTTCATAACTTTTATATTATAACTTGAACTGTCTAATTGTATAGCATCTTTTATTTTATTAAATTTTTCACTTATAAATGCAGTTTGAATAAAATGTAAATTCTCTTTTATATCATAAATGCAATATGCCCATTCTGTTAATCCATAATCTCCATTATGATCACAATAAAATCCGGCACCATTTGAAAATATAAATTTTGAAAATCCAAATTGTCCTTTTGAATTATCATTTGTATATCTAAATGTTATTTGATTTTGTTTATTAATAGTATATATTAATGGATATTTAAATACATCATTTTTAGTATTTGATACTAAATTTTTATTTTCAGTTCCATACATACTTCTATATCTCCATACATCCAAGTTATTTTCATAACTAATTAGACTTTTAATTTCGTTAAACATCATATTTGGTATAAACTTCCATTCATTTAAATTTATATAACTATTTAAACCATCTTCGCCTTTTATTATTGTAATGCAAGAACACTTTTTATTTTGTAAAACATACCAATCATATCTTGTAGCACATCCAAATACCTTTTGTCCATCTTTTACATTATGAATTTCTAAATATAATAATTGTTTTTCTTTTATTAAATTTAAACAGGGATGTTCTATTTGTCTCCATACAGATGGATGAACATATATTAAATATCCATTTTCAGATAACCAACAATTAATAGTTTTTTCTACAAATTTAGTCCATAAAGTATGACCTTTCCCTTTATTTCCACTCGCATCATTGTAAGGAGGATTTCCAATAACTGCTTCAAATTTATCAAATCCCCACTCTTTTTCAATATCTAATTCTAATGTATTTCCTGTATGAGAATGGAATTCATAGTCTGGTTCTATCCCACATATACTTTCTATATTGCACTTTAGAATAACTGTTGTTATAAAAACATTTAATGGTGTCAAATCGGCATAATATAGACATTCATCAATTATAATACGACATCGTTCTTCGTTGTCTGGAAACATTTCTTTTAGTCCTTCGTTAAATCTTTCAAATATTCCCAATACAAAATTGCCTTTACCACAACATGGCTCAAAAACACTTCGGGGTTCAGTCCAAAAATTAGTTGGCATCTTATCCAACATATCATTAACTAATTCTACTGGTGTGCTTACTTCAGCATTTTGTTTTTTTTCTTCCATTGAAGGAATAAAATGTTTGGCAATAACATTTCTCAGTTTATCAATAGGAGTATGATGATAAATTTCACGAATATTATAAATTATTTGTTCATTTGTATCTATGATAAAATTCATACACTTTACTATATTATCATATTCTTTATTTAAATCATTTTTTTTATTCAAAAATCCTTTATTTTCAATAATGTTTTTAATAAACTCACTATATACTGGATGTATTAAAATTTCCTTAAAATCTAAGATATGACTTATTCTTGATAAGAGTGCTAATAATGGTATTATTTTCTTAGATAGTTCTAAAGTATTATTAAATATTTCTTTTAATTCTTCAGATCTAATAAAACTCTCTTCTTTTTCTTGATCACTCTCATTTCCATTTCCATCTTCATCATCACTGTCATCTTTTTCATCCGCAATTTGTATTTTAGTCTTTTCTCCTTTAGGACAATCTTTATTTTCTCCTTCCAAATCAGGTCTTTTAGGTTTTGTAGAAACACCATTAAACCAATCCTTTTTAAAAAGTTCTTTTAAATCGTCATTACTACATTCCAAATCTTCCAATAAATGAGTTTCATCAATATTTCCTAAAATAATTGTCGCTTCATTATTAAAGAATTCGTTTATTTTTGTTTCAGTTGTATTTCCAAAATTTATTTCATCTGGATTACATAAGAATATATTTTGTAAATGTAAATATTTTAATAATTCTCCGTTTGTTTTAACTGTATTTGTAATTTTTCGATAATTTGAAAGAAATTTCATAGTATATAAGAATGTTCTTTGTATGTTCATATCTATATGAATACCGATTGTTTTTCCATCTGCAATTGTTAAT
>Ga0114958_10003085_pt1 | contig 12124 bp, 10 predicted proteins | sample C_130208_EF_Meta_FD_89577 | JGI IMG/M metagenome (GOLD analysis project Ga0114958, IMG submission 89577) | Freshwater microbial communities from Lake Croche, Canada to study carbon cycling - C_130208_EF_MetaG | ecosystem: Environmental > Aquatic > Freshwater > Lake | place: Lake Croche, Canada... | reverse complement strand
TTGGAAAGAGCAAATGTATACGCCGTCTTTTTCACCAAAACGATCTAATTCTTTAGGAAAGGTTTGTGTTACAATCACTGCAATATCTGCACCTTGACTGCGCATGTCCGCCTTCAATTTATCAATCCATTCTTGGTTAAAGTCTTTGGTTCTTTTACTTTCATAAATAATTTTACCAGCTTCTTGTCCAAGGCTATTGCGAACTAGTTGAATACAATCGGCACCTCTTACCCCTTTACCCACTTCTGAGATCTGGTCAAAAGGAAAACTTGTTTTCAATAATTCTTCTAATAATAATTCTTGAACCTCACCTTGCATTTGCATACTGCCTTGTTCTGCTTTGCGACGCATTTCTTCAGCTAGTTTGCGTTGGTCTTCTAATTGTTTTTCTAGTTCTTTAACCTTAAGTTGATATTCTTGGTCTTTTAAAGAACCTCTTTCTATTTCTTCTTTTTGTATTTGTGCTTTTAATGTTTCTCTTTCCTTTACTAATTTTCTTTGTAGTTCTAATTCTAATTCAGCTTCCTTGGCTTGAATAGCTTGTACTTGTTTAAGAAAGTCCAATTCTTTTTCTTGAAAGTCTTTCACTTGCTTACTCATGGCAGACTCATTTTGCTGCATAAGTTTTATTTTATGATCGTACTGAGCCCCTAAATCCTTTTTTAATTTATCTGCCAATTCATTTTCAATGGCTATTTTTTGTTCGGCTAATAAAGCGTTTGTTTCTTCTTCTTTCTTTTTTTGCCAGTCGGTCATTTTACCGCGCAGTTCTTTTTCCACTTCTTCTCTAATAGCATCGGTAGGCTCGAAGTTGTGTTGACATTTTGGGCAGGTAACGTTGTAATTAGACATGTTACAAATATAATAAAATATAATTTTAGATTAGCTCACTTTTGACACAGCTTCGAAACAAAAAACCCCGTCATTTTTATGACAGGGTTTGTGCGGAAGAGGAGATTCGAACTCCCACGCCCGGGTATGGGCGCTACCACCTCAAGGTAGTGCGTCTACCAATTTCGCCACCTCCGCGGTCGAAATGCAAATGTACAAAAAAAGAGTCCCGAGTGATGCTCGGGACTCTTTTAAATATCAATCTTAATTAAATTTATAAAGAAGCTATAACATCATTTGCAGAACGAACATAGTCTGCATTTTTTCCAGCTTCTGCCATTTTAATACAAGTTTCAGCACTTGCTCTTGCACCTTTTTTATCGCCTAATTCTTTTTGCGCTTTTGCTTTTAAAAGAAATAACCAATAAGCAGTAGGTGTAGACTCAATAGCTTTGTTTACATTAGCTAATGCTTTTGCATAATCTTTATCCATATCAAAATAGAAATTGGCTGCTGCTTGGTAAGCGGCTCCTGTTACGGTGGCACCAGAAGTAGAAGCTTCTACTTGTTTACGAATAGTCGATTTTATATCTGTTTTAATAGGAATGTTTACCATGGTTTTAGCCCACTTTAATGAAATAGTAGCTGTCTCTGGTGTAATATTTCCAACCCCAATTGTAAATGTTTCAGTGTTATTGCTAGTCAATTCAGGCTTCACTTTTAAACGCACTACATCTTCCGCTTCTTTGTATTCAAAACTTCCCCAACCTTTTGAATTGGTATTAAATATAATAGTCCACTCATTTTCTCCTGGAATAGTAAATAAACCATAATCACCAGCAGCTAAGGTTTTATCTCCTATAGTTACAGGATCTGAAAAAGTTACCTTTGTGGCACCATTCGCGCCAGTTCTCCAAACAATACCAGTAGGTGCTAATAAAGTACCATTTCCAAAAGCGGCACGGCCTTTAAGACCAGGTCTTGAATAAACAATTTCAATTTTACCTAATCCAAAATCTTGTATAAGGGTTTGGGTAGGGCTAGCTGCAGGCATTTTAATTTGTGCTGTAGCAGACAAGCTTAATAATGTAGTTAAAACAAAAAGTATTTTTTTCATGCGCATAAATTTTAGATAACAAACCTAGTTTATTTTCGGGTAGTAAATATGTATTTTATATTATTTTTTGAAGGCGGGATGGAAGCGATCTAAGGTATCTCTTAGGTATTCTCTATTAATATGGGTGTAAATTTCAGTGGTGGTGATACTTTCATGTCCCAGCATTTCTTGCACCGCTCTTAAGTCGGCGCCTCCTTCGACTAAATGGGTGGCAAAGGAATGTCTAAAGCTATGGGGCGATATCGATTTTTTAATACCCGATTTCAAAATAAGGTTTTTAATTATATAAAATATCATGACCCGGCTAAGGCCTTTACCACGGTTATTTAAAAACAAAATGTCTTCACAGTTTTTGGCAGGTGTTTGGTGAACGCGAATAGTGTCTTTATAAATTTTTATAAATTTGATCGCATCCGATCCAATGGGAATAAGCCTTTCTTTATCGCCTTTACCAATAACTCTTATAAAGCCAACATCTAAATACAAACAGGATATTTTTAAGTTAATGGCTTCTGTAACCCTTAAACCAGAACTATACATGGTTTCTAAGATGGCTTTATTTCTGCCACCTTCTGGTTTACTTAAATCAAGATGAGCTATTAATAGTTCAATTTCTTCAAGGCTTAAAACATCAGGTAGTTTTCGTCTTGTTTTGGGGCTTGGTAAAAGTGTAGTAGGGTTGACCATGCAAATTTGTTCCAACAAGCAATATTTGAAAAATGATTTTATACCTGATATGATTCTTGCTTGAGAAGTAGGGGCCATCTCCATTTCTCCAATACATTGTATGAAGGATTGTAAATGTTGTAAACTAACTTCTGCAGGGCTCAGTGGTTCTTCATTAGATTCAAGATAATTGGTTAATTTATCAATATCCCTTAGGTAGGCTTCCACAGAATGAGCGCTTAACGACTTTTCAAGTTGTAAGAATGCTTTGAATCCTTTTTTATAGGGAGCCCAATTCAACATTTTGAATAAAATATTTGATAGTTATATATTTATGATTTTATTTCGCGTCAGATTAATCATCAATATGAAAGTAAATTTAAGGTCATTTAAGCAGAAAGTGAGGCATAACGGGAAACAATTAAAATCATTTCTTACAAAATTAGAGAAGAAGACCCCAAAAGGATTAGATCAATTAACACAGAAAGTTAGCCCATTAGTTTGGAAGGAGATAGACTGTTTAAGTTGTGCGAATTGTTGCAAAACTATGAGTCCTACTTTTACACCTACCGATATTAAAAGAATTTCAAGTCATTTAGAAATGACACCGGCTGCTTTTAAAGAAAAGTATTTGGAATATGATAAAAAGGATAAAGATTGGTTGAATAAATTACAGCCTTGTCAGTTTTTAAATTTGAAAACCAATAAGTGTAATATTTATGAAATTAGACCAGCAGACTGTGCTGGATTTCCACACTTGACCAAAAGAAAAATGACCGAGTATATGCATGTGCACAAACAAAATGTTGAATTGTGTCCAGCTACCTATAAAATGGTAGAGAAAATGCAGGAACTGATTGGCTAATACTTTTTAGAAATACACATCCTCGAAAAAAGCTAATTCCCATATTTGTTTCTCATTTAAGAAAATGGAGATAACATCGAACTGCAAGTATTTCCACCCAGGGTTTTGGTATTGAAAATGAGCAGCCGCATTTTTTAAAAACTGCATTTTTTGTTTGTTTATAAATTGTTCTGGATATCCAAATTCAATACTGGATCTTGTTTTTACTTCAATAATATGCAAGAGATTGTCCTTGCTGGCAATTATGTCAATTTCTAAATGTTTATATCTCCAATTTCTATAAAGTATCTCATAGCCTAATTCACCAAGGTGCTGGGCGGCTGTATTTTCGCCAAAATTCCCAATTTCTTTGTTGCTCATTTAAAATTCTTTAGCTTTAACGTATAGCCCAAACATCGACATTTTATCTACATGCAAAAAGCGTATAAATTACTAGGAAAACATAGGCATTATGACTGGGGAGGTAAGACCTTTCTTCCTAATTTAATGGGCGTAGAGAATGTCAATCATTTGCCCTATGCAGAATATTGGATGGGGGCACACGCTTCCGCAGCTTCCATAATTCAAACGGAAGAAGGAGATAAAGACTTAGCGCAATTAATAAATGAGCAGCCCGCGCAATGGCTAGGGAAATATATAGCCACTAAGTTTAAAGCACTACCTTATTTATACAAAATTTTGGATGTGTGTGATATGCTAAGTATTCAAGTGCATCCTAGTAAAGAAAATGCAGTCATTGGTTTTAAAGCAGAAGAGGCCAAGGGTATTTCCATTGATGCAGCCAATAGAAATTATAAAGATGAGAATCATAAGCCTGAGGTGATGGTGGCGCTTAGCGATTTTTGGTTGCTACATGGTTTTTTGGCACCAGCTATATTAGAAGAGAGACTGAATAGTAATTACTATTTAAAACCCTTATTAAATGAATTCAAAGGAGGTAATTACCAAAATTTATATACTTATTTTATGCAGCTACCCATGGCTGCTTCAGATGCTATATTAAAACCCTTATTAGAAGAAGCTGCTAAGGAAGTGGCTAAAGGAACAGTTACTAAAAACAATCCGCAGTTTTGGGCTAATAAATATTATGCGGACGGAATACCTTCAAAAAATATTGATAAAGGAATTTTCTCCATTTATATTTTAAACATTGTAAATATTCCAAAGTACCAAGGTATTTTTCAAGGTGCAGGCATATTACATGCTTATTTAGAAGGACAGAATATTGAATTAATGGCGAATAGTGATAATGTATTAAGAGGAGGATTAACACCTAAACATGTAGATGTTAAGGAGCTTATTCAACATGTTAGTTTTGTACCCACTTATCCTTTAATACTAAAAGGGGAGATGCTAAATGACCAAGAAACAAATTATCCCTGTCCCGTGCCCGATTTTGGTTTAACTAAAATAGCCTTAAATAGGGGAGAGGATTATACAATTACTACCTATAGCTTAGAGTTGTTATCAGTCTTAGAGGGGGAAGTGAAAATAGATGGTATGCCCTACAAAGCAGGAGATACGGCTCTTTTGACACCCAAAGCCACTGTGAAGATAGAGGCTATTAGCGCTGCCTTACTGTTCAAGGCTTATGTCCCTAAATAGTTTATTCACAATTGAGGAAAATCATTCTTTATATATAATGAATGAAACCCTTATTTTTGTTTCCTAAGCTTATGGAAGAAGTTTGGCATTCAAAGAAAAAAATAATAAAGATGAGATTCAACAAGCAAATATTCGTGGCCTTAGTTATAATGATCCTTACTAGTGCATTATACCGTGTATTACCTGGTAGGCCTTATGGTTTTGCACCACAAATTGCTATTGCCTTATTTGGAGGATCTTTATTTGCAAATAAAAAACAATATGCTTTTTTATTGCCAATCCTTTCTATGTTTATTTCAGACTTATTATACCAAGTATTATTTACTTATCATTTAACCGCAATCCAAGGTTTTTATGAAGGTCAATTATTAAACTATATATTAATTGCGGGAACTGCTGTATTTGGTTTTGGTTTACAAAGCAATAAATTCTCTAAATATTTTATTGGATTTTTAACTGCGCCTACTGCTTACTTCTTAGTGTCTAACTTTCTAGTATGGGCACAAGGGGGAGGATATCATCATGCATTCACTATCACTGGACTTATTCAAACTATGGTAGACGGTTTGCCATTCTATCCATATAGTGTTGCAGGAACATTAGTATTTGGAGCTTTTCTATTTGGCTCTTTTCGAGTGCTTATACCGAAGTTTAAAGCCATCTAATTTTTAGTTATCTATAATTATCTAATATTAGAAGAGCTACTATTATTTATTATTTAGAGGCTTCATTTAATTCGAAAACTTCATCAATTTTCCAAGGCCCATTGTCGGCAGCCTCTGTAGCTAATACATCGCATCTATTATTGTGTGGGTTATCGCTGTGTCCTTTTACCCAATGAAAATGTATAGTATAAGGAGCGGCTATTTTATGATACTGCAGCCAGAGGTCTTTGTTTTTCTTACCTCCTTTAAAATCGGTTCTGATCCAGTTGTCTAACCACTTTTTCTCTACCGACTCTACTACATATTTACTATCGGTATAAATATGAATAGGAAGGGTTTTTGTTTTTAAGGCGCTTATGGCTTTAATCACCGCCAATAATTCCATTCTATTATTAGTGGTTTTACGATAGGCCTCATGAATTTCTTTGGTTTTGCCTGCCCACATTAATATGGCACCGAATCCCCCCGGACCCGGATTACCTCTTGAAGAGCCATCGGTATATATGATAATTTTATCCATTTAATTACATAATCAATTGATAATAAGTAGTGTAGGTAAATATACGAATGGTACTATTATTTAACTAAAATTAAAATTAATGTGTTTTTCGTACACTTTATTATTTTATCTTTAGCTATCTAACTTGCTTATAACGATTCAATAGAGATTTTGATTGCATGAAAACCAAAACAGCTAAAAAAGAAAATAATATTAAACTAAGCTTTCATCTTAAGTATCAAACTACTTATGGTCAAAGTATATGGATCTATGGGAATCATCCATTTTTAGGTGGGGGTGAATCGCATAATGCCATTCCACTGGTTTATTTAAATGATACCTATTGGGTTTTACATTTGAATTTTCCTAAAACACACAATGCAGTTAATATAATTTATCATTATTTAATCAAAGATGATAAAGCAGGAGAAATACTAGAGTGGGGGAATGATAAAATGCTTGACTTAGGCTCCATCACAAACGATGAGCTAGTTTTAATAGATACTTGGAATTTTGCAGGTCAAATTGAAAATGTATTTTATACAGAGCCCTTTACTTCTATTTTATTAAAAGATAATGTAGAATCTGCGCTTGCCAAAAAAATAACCAAAACAAAAACACATTTATTTAAGGTAAAGTCACCACTATTAAAAAAAGGACAAACCTTATGTATAATAGGAGAGTCAGCTGTATTAGGTAATTGGGATATTCAAAAAACTTTACCACTTACCAAAATAAAAGACTCGGTTTATTTTGAATTAGCCTTGGATTTAAAGGATACTTCTTTTCCTTTAATATATAAGTATGGAATTTATGATAACAAAAAGAAATTATTTATAAGTTATGAGTCAGGCAATAATAGAGTTGTCTATGAGCCTACTAGTAAAAATAAATTAGTTATTTGCAATGATGGTTTTGCTTCCTTAAACAATACACAGTGGAAAGGGGCTGGGGTAGCCATTCCTGTATTTTCTTTAAGGTCTAATGATAGTTGTGGGGTAGGTGAGTTTTCTGATATTAAATTATTAGTAGACTGGTCAAAGAAAATTGGTTTAAAATTAATACAGCTATTACCCGTAAATGATACCACGGCCACGCACACTTGGATGGATTCTTATCCTTATGCTGCTATATCGGCATTTGCACTACACCCACTACTTATAAGAATAGATGAAATGATTTTGCCAAAGCAAGAAAGTCTAATTGAATCTTATATTAATAATAAAGAAAAATTAAATGCATTAGAGGCTGTCGATTATGAGGCTGTGATGAAACTGAAATGGAAAGTATTAAGAACGCTGTTTGATAAAAATGGTAAACATGAATTGGCCTCGGCTAGTTTCACTGAATTTTTTAAAGACAATGCACACTGGTTGGTTTCTTATAGTGCTTTTTCTTATTTAAGAGAATTGCATGGTACGGTTAATTTTAATGTTTGGCCTACGCATGCAAAATACAATGAATTAGCTATTCAAAAATTAGTAGACCCGAAGGCGAGTACTTATTCAGAAATTAGTTTTTACTATTTTGTTCAATATCATTTGCATTTACAATTAAAGTCGGCCACTAGGTATGCGCATGATAACGGCATTATTGTAAAAGGAGATATTCCTATTGGTGTGTATAGGTTTGGGGCCGATGCATGGCAGCATCCAGACTTGTTTCATATGGACAGACAAGCCGGCGCGCCACCAGATGATTTTGCTGTGAAAGGACAGAACTGGGGCTTTCCTACTTATAATTGGGAAAAGATGGCAGCCACCGATTATAGTTGGTGGAAACTTCGCTTTGAGCAAATGCGTTTTTATTTTGATGCTTTTAGAATTGACCATATTTTAGGATTTTTTAGAATTTGGAGTATACCTATGCATGCAGTAGATGGCATTATGGGACGTTTTGTTCCTGCCATTCCAGTAAGCTTACACGAGTTTCATAGTAAGGGCATTTCATTGGATGCTAACAGATTTACTCAACCCTTCATTAATGAAACCAATTTGTTTCAACTATTTGGCTATGATAACGAGTATGTAAAAAATAATTATTTAGAAGCTATTGGAGATGGGCAGTATACATTCTTATCTGAATTTAAAACACAGGTTCAATTAGTAGATCATTTTAAAACCTTGCATAATGACGATTGGCAAAATAAAATACAAGATGGTTTATTGTTCTTGCTCACCAATGTCATATTATTTGAAGATGAAAAGCCGGGCCTATATCATTTCAGATTTAATATCGAAGGCACATCCTCTTTTCAATCACTTGATGATAAAACAAAACAGATACTAAGAGAATTCTATATAGATTATTTCTTTGTCAAACAAAACAATGCTTGGGAGAAAGAGGCTTTAGCAAAACTGCCTAATTTAAAAAGAGCTACTAATATGCTTATTTGCGGAGAGGATTTAGGATTAGTGCCCGCTTGTTTACCTGAAGTAATGAAGCAGTTAGGTATTTTAAGTTTGGAAGTGCAAAGAATGCCTAAGGCAAACAATAGTTTATTCTTTAATCCAAAAGATGCGCCTTATTTAAGTGTAGTCACACCTTCCTCTCATGATACAAGTACATTAAGAGGATGGTGGGAGGAAGACCCTACTAAAACGCAACAATTTTTTAAAGAACAATTAGAACAGTCTGGAGAAGCACCTAAATTTTGTGAGCCTTGGATTAACAAAGCCATACTTATTCAACATTTATATTCGCCCGCAATGTGGTCTATATTTCAATTGCAAGATTATTTAGGCGTAGATGCAAAATTAAGAAGACAAGACCCCCATGCTGAAAGAATTAATGAACCAGCAAATCCTAAACATTATTGGCGTTATAGAATGCATCTTAATTTAGAGACCTTAATTGCTGCGAAAAGCTTTAATGAAGATTGGGCTATAGCCATTAAAGAATCTGGCCGCTAAATAGGCCTATTTTGTACCTTCGCTAAAATTTTAAAAGTGCAATTAGATTTTTGGGAACAACAATTACCATTTGAATATCCATTCACCATTTCTAATGGAAGAACTAAAACGCATCAGCATAGTTTGATGATAAGATTGTCTTTAGGCAATTGGCAGGGTTATGGAGAAGCGCCAGCCATTGTTTATTATAATGTAACAGTGGAGTCAATGATGGAGCTCTTAGAAAAAAATAGAAAGCTTATTGAAAAATTTGCATTAATAGATCCTGAACGCTTTTGGCATTTTTTACATCATTTATTTCCCAGCGATCCCTTTTTAGTTTCAGCATTAGATATGGCTGGTTGGGATTTATTCGGACAAATGAAAAAGCAACCACTACATGAAATTTGGAATACGCCTTGGAATGTAGCAACGCCTACACCTATTTGTGATTATACCTTGGGTATTGATACCACTGAGAAGATGGTGGAGAAAATGAAAACACATCCTTGGCCAATATATAAAATTAAAGTTGGCACCGATTATGATATTGAAATGATTACAGCGCTGCGTGCACATACTAGTGTACCACTTCGTTTAGACGCCAATGCAGGATGGACTACTGAAGAAGCCTTGCAAAAAATTCCTGCCTTAGCTGCATTAGGGGTGGAATTAGTGGAACAACCTTTAGCAAAAGATAATTGGGAAGGCATGGCGCAATTAAAAGCAACTTCAGTGCTGCCTTTATTTGCCGATGAGTCCTGTGTGTTTGAAAAAGATGTAGCTACTTGTGCCAATTATTTTCATGGCATTAATATTAAACTCACTAAGTGTAGTGGCCTTACTCCAGCACTTAGAATGATTAAAGAAGCGAAAGCCTTAGGATTGAAAGTAATGATGGGTAGCATGAATGAATCGGTGATTGGTTCTGCTGCTATTGCGCAGTTCTTGCCACAGCTTGATTATGTAGATATGGACGGCCCATTACTTATGACAGAATTAAATGCAGTAGGGCTTGATTATAATATGGAAAATAATAAGGGTAAGATAATTCCATTAACTAGGCCAGGGTTAGGGGTTCAATTTCGTATGCCGTTTAAAAAATAAGTATGACACCAGAACGCAGTGAAAAATTATTAAAAGTATTAAGTAAGCGTCAAGCAAATTTGACGGTGGTACTAGAGAATGTGCAAGACCCGCATAATGTGTCTGCCGTAATGCGTACTTGCGATGCAGTGGGTATTCAAGATATATATGTAGTGACCACTAAAATACCAAGACATAAAAAATGGGGCTATAGAAGTAGTAGTAGTGCCTTAAAATGGTTAACTATTCATGAGTTTGATTCATTAGAGGACTGTGTGAAGGAGCTGAGAACTAAATTCACTAAAATATTAACCACACATTTATCCAGTGACGCAGTAAGTCTTCACGATATTAATTTCACAGAGTCGGTGGCCTTGGTTTTTGGCAATGAACATGCAGGCGTTACGGAAGAATGTAGAAACTTGGCCGATGGTAATTTTATTATACCACAAATGGGCATTATTCAAAGCTTAAATATATCGGTGGCTTGTGCAGTAAGTATTTATGAAGCCATGAGACAGAAAATGAATGCGGGTCATTATGAAAAAGCTTCTTTGCCGCAAATGCAAATGGACAGTTTATTAACGCAGTGGGGTTTTGAAGAAGAAACACCTGAAGTGTACAATAGTTCTAAGTTAAAAAGGTCTTAAGTAAATTAAAATTAGTGTAAAATTAAGTTTACACTATATAATTAAACTTAGCGTTTTATTGGCAATTACATTTGTTCTGGAACAGCAATACCTAAAGCGCTCATTGCTTTTTGCAAGGTAGCCGCTGTTAAAATACCCAATTGAATTCTTAATTGTTTTTTAATTTCCGATTCTGCATTAGAAATAGAATGTTCGGCGTAAAAGGTATTGAATAATTTAGCCAAGTTAAAAGCATATATGGCAATTTTAGAAGGGTCTAAGTTTTCAGCAGCCTCATTCACCATAGCAGGGAAGGTAGAAAGTTCAATGGCTAATTGTTTTTCTAAAGGCAATAGCTCATTATTAGTAAGATCTACAGTGGTACCTGTTTTTCTTAATATACTTTTAATACGCGCATGAGTGTATTGAATAAAAGGCCCGGTGAAGCCATGAAAATCGATACTTTCTTCTGGGTTGAATATCATTTTCTTTTTAGGATCTACTCTTAATAAGAAAAATTTAAGCGCGCCTAATCCAATGGTATTATACAGTGCTATTAATTGTTCGCTGGTAAAATCGGAAACCTTGCCTAAGGCTTCGGTTTTTTCTTTAGAGATATTAATCATCTCGTCTACTAAATCATCGGCATCTACTACAGTACCTTCACGGCTTTTCATTTTACCCGTAGGTAGTTCCACCATGCCATAACTTAAATGGTAAATACCATCTGCAGCAGGTTGTTCTAGTTTCTGACAAATTAATTTTAAAACTTTGAAATGATAATTTTGTTCATCGCCCACTACATAAATACTAGCATCTGCATTAAATTCTTTTTGTTTTAATTGAGCTAGTCCAATGTCTTGTGTCATATACACAGAAGTACCATCTTTACGACGCACAATTTTTTCATCTAAGCCATCGGGTGTTAAGTCTATCCAAACAGAGCTATCTTCTTTTTGATAAAATACTTTTTTGGTAAGTCCTACTTCTACTAATTCTTTACCTAATAAATAAGTATTGCTCTCGTAATAAGTTTTGAAAAAATCAGAGCCTATTTTTTTATATGTCACATCAAAGCCTTCGTATACCCAAGTGTTCATTTTTTTCCATAAATCTAAAGTGGCTGCATCACCTTGTTCCCATTTCAATAACATTTCTTGAGCACCTTTTAAAATAGGGGCTTCTTTTTCTGCAGTCTCTTGCATCATGCCACCCGCTACTAATGCAGCAACTTCGGCTTTATAAGCGTCGTTGTATTTTACATAATAGT
>Ga0114958_10003083_pt1 | contig 12128 bp, 9 predicted proteins | sample C_130208_EF_Meta_FD_89577 | JGI IMG/M metagenome (GOLD analysis project Ga0114958, IMG submission 89577) | Freshwater microbial communities from Lake Croche, Canada to study carbon cycling - C_130208_EF_MetaG | ecosystem: Environmental > Aquatic > Freshwater > Lake | place: Lake Croche, Canada... | reverse complement strand
GCTGGAATTGGATAAGACCTTTGAAGAGCGTGACCTGATCAACGGCCAGGTTGTTGCGGCCATTGACGAAGCGGCGCTCAACTGGGGCGTGAAAGTGCTGCGCTATGAGATTAAAGACCTGACGCCGCCTAAAGAAATTTTGCACGCCATGCAGGCCCAGATCACCGCCGAGCGCGGCAAGCGCGCATTGATTGCGGCCTCCGAGGGCCGCCGCCAGGAACAAATCAATATCGCCACCGGCGAGCGCGAAGCCTTTATCGCCCGCTCCGAAGGCGAAAAGCAAGCCGTGATCAACAAAGCCGAAGGCGAAGCGGCCTCGATTACCGCTGTGGCCAATGCGACAGCGCAGGCCATCGAGCGCATTGCCGCAGCCATACAACAGCCCGGCGGCGACATGGCGGTGCAGCTCAAAGTGGCGGAAAAAGCCGTCGAAGCCTACAGCCGCGTAGCGGGCGATGCGACCACCACCCTGATCGTGCCCAGCTCCATGGGCGAGGTCTCGGCGCTCATCGCCTCGGCCATGAAGATGGTGCAAGCGGGCAAATAATTGCCGCGCCCAGCCAAGAGCACCCGCCTAGGTGCTCTTAGCGCCGAAAAAGCGGGCCTTGAGACGGCCCACCCAGTGTTCCAAGTCGTCCATGACGGTGAACACCGAAGGGATCACCAGCAGACTGAGGACGGTGGACGTCATCAGGCCGCCGATCACCGCCACGGCCATGGGGCTGCGAAAGCTGCCATCGGCCGCACTCCAGCCCGCTGCCAGCGGCACCATACCGGCGCCCATGGCAATGGTGGTCATCACGATGGGGCGCGCGCGTTTGTGGCAGGCGTCCACCAGCGCGTCAAAGCGGCTCATGGGCGCACGCACGGCCTGACCGTCTCGGCCGTCATGGCCCCTGCGCGCCAAGATGGCGTACTCCACTAACAAGATGGAGTTTTTGGTGGCGATACCCATCAACATAATCAGGCCGATCAAGGAGGGCATAGAAAAGCTCTTATCGGCAATCAGCAAACCCACGAAAGCCCCGCCCAAAGACAAAGGCAGGGCCGCCAAGATGGTAAAAGGATGCAAAAAGTCTTTAAAAAGCAATACCAGCACGATGTAAATGCACAGCACCCCGGTCAGCATGGCCAGACCGAAACTGGCAAAGAGTTCGGCCATCACCTCGGCGTCTCCCAGCGTGAGCTGTTTTACACCAGCAGGCAGATTTTTTACGCTGGGCAATTTCTCCACGGCCGCTGCCACGTCGCCCAAAGGCGCGCCTGAGAGTTCGACCTCGAAGGTAATGTTGCGGCTGCGGTTCAGGCGGTCGATCAGCGCCGGCCCCCCTGTGGTCTCCATGGTCGCCACCTGGCTGAGCATGACCGGACCGCGCGCGCCGGGCACCGTCAGGCGGCCAAGCAAGTCCAGGTCTTGGCGTGCGCTGTCTTGGAGCTTGACCACGATAGGCACCTGGCGCTGGCTCAGGTTCAGCTTGGCTACGTTATTGTCGTAGTCGCCTACGGTGGCGATGCGCAGCGTCTCGCCAATGGCGGCGCTGGTCACCCCCAGTTCGGCAGCGCGCATGAAATCAGGGCGCACCGCGATCTCGGAGCGAATCAGGCTGGCGCTGGAAGTAATGCTGCCCAGACTGGGAATGGTGCGCAAATCGCGCTCTACGGCAGCGGCTGCGGTCGCCAAGGCCTGCGGGTCTTCGCCGGTGAGCACCAGCTGGTACTTTTCGCCAGAACCGCCAAGCCCCACTTTGCTGCGCACACCAGGCAGCTCGGACATGGCCGCCCGAATATGGTTTTCGATCACCTGCTTGCGCGGGCGCTTGCCGCGCTCGCTCAGCAGCACAGTGAGCGTGGCTTTGCGCACCTCGGCCGCGCCCGAGGAGGCAAAGGGATCGGAGCCTGCCGCTCCACCGCCAATGGTGGTGTACACGCTTTGGATGTGCTCGACTTGCCCCAGCAGTTGGCGCGCCGCTTCCGCCGCATCGCGCGTATGGGCCAGCGTAGAGCCCGGTGGCAGCTCGAGGTAAATTTGGGTTTGCGAGTTGTCGTCCGGCGGGATAAAGCCGGTAGGCAACAAGGGAATTAGCATGATGGAGCCCACGAAAAACGCCGCTGCTGCCCCCATGGTGATCCAGCGGTGCGTCAGCGCCCAGCGGCTTGCGCGCAGGTAGGCGGCCATCCAAAAAGGCTCGGTATGCACTTTGGGGCTGCGCCGCATAAGGTAGGCGGCCATCATGGGCGTGAGCACGCGCGCCACGACCAAGGAGGCAAATACCGCTAGCGCCGCCGTCCAGCCAAACTGTTTAAAGAATTTGCCCGGAATGCCCGACATAAACGCGGTCGGTAAGAACACAGCAATCAGCGTGAAGGTGGTGGCGATGACCGCCAAACCGATCTCATCGGCCGCCTCCATGGCCGCTTGGTACGGCGTTTTGCCCATATTGAGGTGGCGCTCAATGTTTTCGACCTCCACGATGGCGTCATCCACCAAGACGCCAATCACCAAAGACAAGGCCAGCAAAGTCACGGTGTTAATCGTGAAGCCCAAGTAGGCCATACCGATAAAGGCCGGAATCGCCGACAGGGGCAAGGCCACGGCAGAGACCAGCGTAGAGCGCCAGTTTCCCAAAAACAGCCACACCACGATCACCGCCAGCAAGGCGCCCTCGTACAGCATGGTCATGGAGGATTCAAACTCCTCGGCCACCGGCTGTACGAAGTCGAAGGCTTGGGTCAATTCCAGATCAGGGTGTTGCGCCTTGAGCTCTTGCAGCGCCGCCTGCACGGCCGCGCCCACCTCGATTTCGCTGGCCCCTTTGCTGCGGGTGACTTCAAAGCCCACCACCGGAACGCCGTTAAGCAAAGCCAAGGCGCGTGGCTCGGCCACCGTGTCCTTGACCGCAGCCACCTCACTCAGACGCAAGCGGCCGCCTTTGGGCAAGCCCAGCTCCAGGTCGGCCAGGGCCGCCGCGGTGGGTACGGTGGCCACGGTGCGCATAGGCTGCTCGCTGTTGGCCAGATCGGCCCGCCCGCCCGCGCTTTCGGTTTGCACTTGGCGCAATTGCCGCGAAATATCGGCCGCCGAAACGCCCAGACTTTGGAGTTGGAGCGGGTCCAGCGCCACCTCAATCTGGCGGCTCACGCCACCCACGCGGCTGACCGAACCCACGCCTTTGACGCCCAGCAAGCGGCGCGCAACCGTATTGTCAACAAACCAGCTGAGCGCCTCATCGTCCATGCTGGCTGCGCGCACAGTGAAAGCCAAAATCGGTGCGCCCGACAAATTGACTTTGCTGATGACCGGGTCGCGCACATCGGCGGGCAGGTCAGAGCGCACACCTTGAACGGCCGAACGCACATCGTCCACCGCCTCCTGGGTGGCTTTTTCCAGCCGAAACTCGGCCGTGATGGTGACGCCGCCGTCCTGCACCTTGGTGTAGATGTTTTTCAGGCCCTGCAAGGGCGCAATCGCGTTTTCAATCTTGCGCGCCACCTCGGTTTCCAGCTGCGCCGGCGCGGCGCCCGGCAGCGAGGCCGACACCACCACGGTGGGCAGCTCCAGGTCCGGAAACTGCTGCACTTTCATGGTCTTGAAAGCCAGCAGCCCGGCAAAGGTGAGCATCACAAAGAGCATCACCGCCGGTATCGGGTTTTTGATCGACCAGGCCGAAACGTTCATCGCCCTGCCCCTTACTTGGATGCTGCGGCTGCGGGCGCTGCAGGGGCCGCAGGTGCGCCCGCTTTGGCGCCGTCAACGACTTTGACGAGGTCACCGTCACTTAAAAAACTGCCGCCGCTGGCCACGATTTTGTCCTCGGCTTTCATGCCCGCCAGTATTTCAATGGTGTCCCCCAGAACGCGTCCGGTCTGCACCTTGGCCTGGCTGACCCGATTGTCAGGCCCCACGCGATAAGCATAGCTAAAGCCATCGCGCACCACCACGGCGGTTTGCGGCACGGTAAGCGCGCTGGAGCTGCCCAAGGCGAACTCGCCGCGTGCATACATGCCCGGCTTGAAGGCCCCCGCCGCGTTGGTAACCACCGGACCCAGCACGTCGACATAGACCAGGCCATTGCGGCTCTCGGCATCCACCGTGGGCGCGACCACGCGCACCCGGCCTTGGCGCTGCGCGCCGCCCGGCGCCGTCAGCAGCACCTGCATGCCCGCGCTGATGCGGCCCATTTCCGCTGCCGTGACTTCGCCGCGCCACTCCAGGCGCCCTTGGCGAATCAGCTTGAATAACTCGCTGCCCGCACCGGCAACTGCGCCTACGGTGGCGCTGCGCGCCGAAATAATGCCGCTGTCAGGCGCCAGCACCTGCGTGTGCTGCAGGCGCAGCAGCTGCGCGTCGAGCTGCGCCTTGGCCGAATCCACACGCGCCTTGGCCACCTGCTCTTGGGTGAGGTACTGGTTGACTTGCTGAGCGCTCAAGGCACCGCTGCCTTGCACGGCGCGGGCGCGCTCGGCATTGGCCACCGCATCGGCAGCGGTGGCCTGGGCTTCGGCCAGCGCAGCGCGGGCCAAAGCCACATCGGCTTGGACGCTTTGCGCTGCAAAAGTGGCCAAGACTTGCCCTTTTTGCACGCTGTCGCCTACGGCGGCATGCAGTTCGGCTATGCGCAAACCGTTGACCTCGGCACCCACACTGGCTTCTTGCCAGGCGGCCACGCCACCGTTGGCTGCCAGCTTGATGGGCGCGCTGCTGCGCTTGGCCTGCACCACCGCAACGCTCAGCGCCGCCTTGGGCGCGGGTTTGGGCGCATCGGCGGCATAGCTAGACAGCGCCAGCCCACCGAGGGCTGCCAGGCTAATCAAAAAAAGACGAGGGCTGATGGGATGAACTGAAAAGCTTTTCATGGTCGGTTCGCACGTCATAACAAAAGGGAAAATCGGAGAACGGGTGGCTGTAGGCGTTTAGGGTTGGGCCGGCTCAAAGCCGCCGCCCAAAGCGCGGTACAACGCCACCCAAGCCAACTTGCTTTGCAGCTGCAGCGTCAGCCGGGCGGACTCACTGGCCCAGGCAGCGCGGCGCGCCTCCTGCAACTCCAAGCCGCTGGCCAAACCTTGCTGGTAGCGGGCTTGGGCACCGGCCAGAGCGGCGGCATAACTTTGCTGCACCAAGTCCGCGTCTTTTTCGCGCGCCTGCAGGCTTTGCAGACGGACCAAAGCCTCCTCGACCTCGCGTACGGCCTGGCGCACGGTGGCCTGGTAGGTGCGCACCGCACTTTGGTAGCTCGCTTGCGCGGCGTCAACCGAGGCCTCGCGCTGGCCGGCGTCATACAGCGGCAGGCTCAGGGCCAAGGGCCCGAAAGACCAGGTGCTCAGGTCCTGGTCCATGCCACCGCTGCTCAGGCGCATGGCGCCGATGGAGCCGTTCAGGCTCAGTCGCGGCAGGCGCTGCGCCATGGCATTGCCTACCGCCGCAGCTGCCACCAAAACATTGCGCTCGGCGCTAAAGACGTCTGGACGCTGGGCCACGGTGTCGGCCGGTACCCGCGCCACCGCCGGCGGCGTGATGGACGTGGCGCCAAAAGGCGCCGCCAGTTGCTGGCGCAAGCTTTCCTCGGGCAACGCGCTCAGGCCCACCAAGGCCTTGATATCGCTATCGCACTGGGCCGTTTGCTGCGACAGGCGCGCCCGGCTTTCGGCCGCCGCCGCCCGGGCCAGCCCTGCCTGCGCAGCGCTGATGAAACCGGCATCCGCGCTCAGCCCGCTCAGGCGCGCAGTTTCTTGCTGCGAATCGGCATCGCGCGCGGCCAGGCTCTGTAATTGGCGGCAGGTGCGCAGGTCGAAATAGAGCTGCGCGACTTCGGCCGCTACGCTGACGCGGGCGTCATGCCACTGCGCTTGGGTGCTTTGCACCTGGGCGCTGGCCGCTTCGCTGACGGCGCGGTTGGCGCCCACGACATCGAGCTCCCAGGAGGCCACCAAAGCACCTTGCAGCGTGGTGGCACTTGGCGCGCCAGGCTGCGTAAGCCCCCGCGCTGCGCTGGCTTGCGCGCTCAGGCCAGGCAAAAGCGCAGCTTGGGCCTGCGCCTGCGTAGCGCGGGCCCCCGCGATGCGCGCGTTGGCCTGCGCCACCGTCGGGCTGGCAATCTGCGCCGCCTCGATCAGGCCCAGCAACACCGGATCGCCCTGCATTTGCCACCATTGCGACAACTGCGCCACCCCGCCTTGGTGCGGTAGCGGCGCTTGCCACGCGGACGGCGCCAAAGCGGGCACCTGCGAAGGCGGTAAAGGCAGGTTCAATGCGCCGCAGGCGGACAAGCCAGCAAGTGACGCAAATACCAAGCTATGACAAAAAATTCGGGAAAACGGGGAAGGCATAAAGTCAATGGCGCACAAAGAAGGCTTGAACGGACACAGATACAGCTGGGGCGGAGGCTTACTGTCAGGCGTACAGTAAAAAGCCCAAGCAAATAAATTCGCTTGGGCTCTTATTCTGGCGGAGAAGGCGGGATTCGAACCCGCGGAGGGTTTTACCCCTCGCACGCTTTCCAGGCGTGTGACTTAAACCACTCATCCACCTCTCCAGAACCCCCAATTTTACCCTGAGATTCGGGGCGGGCCTGCTCAACGCTTGCGGGCATCGTGGTTTGTCAATGAAAGACCGCGCTCGCTGTAGTGCTTCCAGCGCTGGCGGGCCAAGCGCAAATCATCCTCGTCGGCAGACACCAGCTCAATCATCCGGGCGCGCATATGCGGGTCTACCGGCACTGCAGCGCCCAAGTTAATCAAGATGGCCTCTTGCGCGCAATCGGCGGGCACCTGCTCGGCGAGCAGCACCGGGCTGCGATCGCGCACCGCGGGTGGCGCGTCAACCCGGGCGTGCGCTACAAAACCCGTTAGTTCGGCCTCCCACAAGGCGCGGTCCACGCCGGCGAGCACTGCGCCCTCGCCAATAACCAACGCCTGCGCGCCTGAGGCCAGGGCCTTGCGCAGCAAGCGGCAGGCGTAGCCCACCCGGTCGTCAATACCAATGTGAAAGGCGACCTGCGTCACTTCGTTTGGGCTTGGGCCAGCAAGAACTCCACCAGCAGCCCCACCGGGCGGCCCGTGGCGCCTTTTTGCGCGCCGCTTTTCCAGGCGCTGCCAGCGATGTCCAGGTGCGCCCAGGGGTATTTGTCGGCAAAACGCTGCAAGAACTTCGCAGCGGTGACCGAGCCGGCCGCGCGACCGGCCACATTGGCTACGTCCGCAAAATTGGTTTTCAGGCCCTCGGCATATTCCTCGTCCAGCGGCATGCGCCAGCACAGGTCTTGCGAGCGGTCGCCGGCGGCGCTCAGCGACTGCGCCAAGGCGTCTTGGGACGCGAACATGCCGCTGCGCACCGCGCCCAGGGCGATGACGCATGCGCCCGTCAAGGTGGCAATGTCCACCACCGCCGTGGGTTTGAAGCGTTCTGCGTACGTGAGCGCGTCGCACAAAATCAGCCGGCCTTCGGCATCGGTGTTGAGGATTTCAATGGTCTGGCCACTCATGCTGGTGACCACGTCACCGGGTTTCACGGCCTTGCCATTGATCAGGTTCTCGCACGCAGCGATCAGACCGACCACATTGATGGCGGGCTTGAGCAACGCCAGAGTTTTGAACGTACCGAGCACGCTGGCGGCGCCAGACATGTCGTATTTCATTTCGTCCATGTCCGGTGCGGGCTTGATGGAGATACCGCCACTGTCAAAAGTAATGCCCTTGCCCACCAAAACCGTAGGGGCCTTGGTCTTGGCTGCGCCGTTGTAGCGCAGCACAATAAAGCGCAGCGGCTGATCGGAGCCTTGCGCCACGGCCATAAATGAGCCCATGCCCAGCTTGGCCACCTCTTTGGGGCCGAGTACCGTGCATTCAATTTTGGGGTGCTTGGCCAGGTCCTGGGCTGCGCTCCCCAAATGCTTGGGCGTAGCCAAGTTGGCCGGGCGGTTGGCCCATTCTTTGGCCAGCTCCACGCCGCTGACGATGGCAACGGCCCGGTCAAAGGTGGATTTGGTTTCGGCCGCGTTGCGCGCGCCGATCAGGACGCGCTGCACGGTGCGGGGTTGGGGTTTGGACTTGCTAAAGGTGTAGGTGTAGGTGGCATCGGCCACCGCCAGAACGGCGGCACGCACGGCGTCTTCTTGCGCGGGAGCGGCAAAACATACGCACAAGCGCTTCAAATTGGCCGATTTGGCCACGCCCAGGGCGGCAAGCAAGGCGCCACGCACCTCGCGGGCACTTCCCTCGCCCACACTGGCCAGCACCACCCGAACGCCCGCCGCTTGCAGGGGACGGTACAGACCCAAAACCTTGCCGACGCCGGTTTCCAGGTCGCCCGATTTGAGCGCGCTGCCGACCAACTGGGACAAATCGTCCTTCGCGGCTTTGAAGGATTTGGGCACCAAAAGCACCAAAACATCGCATTTTTCGTCTGCAGCCGCGACCAAATCCATCGCTTTGAGTTCAAAGTTCATAATTACGCCTTTCAGAAGCACCCATGTTATTCCATTCTTCCGTCCGCAAGGAGCTTGCCCGCACCTTTGGCGCCACCCTGGTCGTGCTGGTGACGGTGGTGATGACGACGACCGTCATCCGTACGCTCAGCGAGGCAACGCGGGGCGTTTTTAACCCCTCGGACGTGCTCATTGTGATGGGCTACACCGTCCTGTCCCAGCTGCCGACGATTTTGTCGCTCAGCCTATTTATTGGCATTGTCAGCGTGCTGACCCGCATGTACCGCGACAGCGAAATGGTTATTTGGCTGGGCAGCGGCCAAGGCATTGCGGCCCTCCTACGGCCGCTTTTGCGTTTTGCCTGGCCAATTTTTGTGGTGATTTCCGTGCTGGCCTTTGTGGTTTTGCCCTGGGCCTTTGGCCGGATTGAGGACTTGCGCGACCAGTACGAAAAGCGCGGCGACATCGCCCGCGTCGAGCCTGGCCAGTTCCAGGAGTCCGCGAATGGCGACCGGGTTTTCTTTATTGACAAAGACAGCCAGGACAAGCAGGCCGGATTGCATGTTTTTTTGGTGACCCGCGAAGCGGGCGTGCAAACCATCACCTCGGCCGAGCGCGGCACGGTCAAATCGGCCGACGGCAGCAAATACCTGGTGCTGGAAAACGGCCAGCGCCTGGAAAAACGCCTGGACAGCGAGGACAGCGTCCTCAGTGGCTTTGCCCGCTACACCGTCCGCCTGGGGCCCGATACGCCCAGCGCCCGCAACTTTGCGCCCACCAGCACGATGACGGTGTTGCAATTGCTGGCCGAACCGACACCTTTTCATATGGCGGAAATAGCCTGGCGCGCCGGCCTGTGCCTGGCGGCGGTCAACCTGGTGTTTTTGGGTCTGGCCGTCTCTGGCTTTAACCCCCGCGTGGGGCGCGTGCGCAACCTGGTTTTTGCCTTTCTGGCCTTTGTCGTTTATTTCAATTTGCTGGTGATGGGCAAAAACTGGATTGAAGCGGGCCAAATGTCTGCGCTGGGGCAAGTGGCCGCCTTGCACGGAGGGGTGTTTGCACTCAGCGGGCTGTGGCTCACGGCCCGCCAGCAGCACTGGTCATTAGGGCTATGGCGCCCCGCGCCAGCCAAGGGCACAGCATGAAAACCCTGCGCAAACTGCTGTACGCCGAAGTGTTGGTCGCGGTAAGCGCCGTGACGCTGGCTTTTATCAGCTTGTTTTTCTTCTTCGACTTTGTCGACGAGCTCAATGCCGTAGGCCGCGGGCAGACGTCAGGCTATTCGGTGGCGCAGGCGCTGATTTACGTCTCGCTCATGATTCCCAACCATGTGTACGAATTGCTGCCTATTGCGGTGCTGATTGGCAGCATTTTTGTCATGGCGCGGCTGGCGCAAAGCTCGGAGTTCACCATTTTGCGTACCAGCGGCTTGGGGCCCTGGCGGGCGCTGCGGGCGTTGATGCTGCTGGGCTTGTTGTTTGTGGCGGTCACCTTTGCGGTGGGCGACTACCTGGCGCCCTTGGCCGACAAGTCAGCGCAAATGCTTAAAGCGCGCTTTCAAGGCCACCTGACGGTAGGCAAAACCGGCGCATGGATTAAGGAAAAACAGACCTACAGCACCTTCTCGGTGAACGTGGGCGCGCTCGATGCGGACGGCACCATGCGCGATATCCGCATCTTTGAACTCGACAACCAGGGGCGTATCGTCTCGGTGGCGCAGGCCAAGCAAGCGCAGTTTGGGCCATCCCAATCGTGGCTGTTGCAAGACGTGGTGCGTACCGAATACAGCGGCGGCACGCAGGAGGGCGCCCGCGCCACCACGGTGCGCCAGGCCAGCTTTACGTGGCTCAACCAAATCAGCGCTGAAATGGTCGCATCGGCCCTGCTGCGCCCGGACCGCATGGGCACCATTGACCTGTTTCAGTACGTACGCCACCTCGAGTTCAATGGCCAAGCGGCGCAAAAGTACGAAATCCAGTTCTGGAAAAAGGTGTTCTACCCCTTGAGCTGCCTGGTCATGATGATGCTGGCCCTGCCTTTTGCCTATATGCACTTTCGCACCAGCGGGACGACCTCCATGGTGTTTGTGGGCGTGATGGCCGGCATCAGCTTTGTTCTGCTCAATAACGTGATGGGCGATTTAGGCTACCTGCGCGCCTGGCAGCCCTGGTTTACCGCCGCCCTGCCCGGCCTGATTTATTCCCTGATTTCGCTGGCCACTTTTGGCTGGCTGGTGGTACGCCAATGAGCAAGTTTGGAATCGTTTTATTCGCCCATGGCTCGCGCGACCCGCTGTGGCACCGGCCGATGTTGGCTTTGGCCCACTTGCTGCGCGAGCGGCAAAGCGGCGCGCCGGTGGCCTGCGCTTACCTGGAGCTCAGCACGCCCGACCTGCAAACAGCGTGCGAAGCGTTGCTAGCGCACGAGCTGGCAGAGATCCGCATCATCCCGCTGTTTTTAGGAGTGGGCAAGCATGCGCGAGAAGACCTGCCGCTGCTGGTGGAAGAACTGCGCCAGCGCTGGCCTGGCACGACCTTCACCCTGCGGCCCGCCGTCGGCGAGGACCCACGCCTACTGCAAACCCTGGCCGACATCGCGCTGGACGTGGACTAAAACCTAGCTACTGTAGTTTTGAAGCATAATGAACGACTTCTATAGCTCGAATTCGTTATGAACCTTCATCAATTTCGGTTTGTCCAAGAAGCCGTCCGCCGTAACCTGAACCTGACCGAGGCGGCCAAGGCTTTGCATACCTCGCAGCCCGGCGTCTCCAAGGCCATCATCGAACTGGAGGACGAGCTGGGCATCGAAATCTTCACCCGCCACGGCAAACGCCTCAAGCGGGTGACCGAACCGGGCCAGCATGTGCTTAAAAGCATCGACCTGATTTTGCGCGAGGTGGGCAACTTAAAGCGCATTGGCGACCAGTACAGCCAAGAAGACAGCGGCACCCTGTCCATTGCCACCACCCACACCCAGGCGCGCTACGTGCTGCCGCAAAAGGTGGCGGCGCTGCGCAGCAGTTTTCCCAAGGTCAATATCAGCCTGCACCAAGGCGCGCCTGACCAGGTGGCGCGCATGCTTATCGACGAGGTGGCCGAGATAGGAATTGCCACCGAATCGCTGGCGGCCTACACCGAGCTGGTCACCCTGCCCTGCTACCAATGGCAGCACATGCTGGTCATGCCCACGGACCATCCTTTGGCGGGCAAGTCCCGCATTACGCTGCAAGATGTGGCAGAGCAGCCCATCATTACCTACCATCCTTCCTTTACCGGCCGCACCAAAATTGACGCCGCTTTTGCGGAGCACAAACTGGAGCCGCGCATAGCGCTGGAAGCCATCGACTCGGACGTGATTACCACCTATGTGCGCTTGGGCCTGGGCATCGGCATTGCCGCTGAAATGGCAGTGCGTGACATCCAGGAAGACGGCGGCGTAGGCGGTTTGGTGGTGCGCCCTGCCGGCCATTTGTTTGGCCAAAATACGGCCCGCGTGGCCTTTAAGCGCAGCGCCTATTTGCGCAATTTTGTATACACCTTTGCCGAGTTGCTCAGCGCGCAACTCACCCGCCAGACCGTCGAGCGCGCCATGGTCGGGCATATGAGCGATGCAGACCTGTAAGGCCCAGAAAACACCATGCCAAGCCCTGTCCCCGCCAGCCCTGCGCTACGTAGCCGCCTGCCCGAGGTGGGCACCACCATATTC
>Ga0114958_10003080_pt1 | contig 12137 bp, 9 predicted proteins | sample C_130208_EF_Meta_FD_89577 | JGI IMG/M metagenome (GOLD analysis project Ga0114958, IMG submission 89577) | Freshwater microbial communities from Lake Croche, Canada to study carbon cycling - C_130208_EF_MetaG | ecosystem: Environmental > Aquatic > Freshwater > Lake | place: Lake Croche, Canada... | reverse complement strand
GTATGTGCTGACCGGATTTTACGGGCACTCCCGATCGAAGACGGCGGAGGTGCTCGCTCACTTGCTTTCAAGCCCGGGATTCCACTCCGAGGAAAACGGCAAGATGGTTCACGCCCTCAAGCTCTTCGGCGCTGGAAAACTGGATTTTGCTGACTGCTACCTGGCAGCCATCTCCATCGCCGACAGCCAGACCTTGGTCTCCTATGATCGGGAGCTGGGCAAACTCCACGGAGTCAAGGTCCGGCGACCCGGACGATCACTGGAAGCGGGACGAGGCTGAAGCCTTCAATTCTTCCAGCTTCGAACGACCCGGTGCGGCACCACGGGCCTGGTCGGGCTTGCCGCCGCCTTTGCCGCCGGCGAGGGCGGCGAGGTCGCGGAGGAGGTCGCCGGCTTTCAGGCCGCGGGCCTGGGCGGCGTCGCCGCAGTAGGTGGCGAGCTGGAGCTTGTCGCCGTCGTCAACGATGAGGAAGGCGGCATCGGTGAACTGCTTTTTCTTGAGGCCGTTGAGGAGCTCCTGAACGAGCGAGGCATCGGCTTCAAAGGTGGCGATGATCGGACCGCCCTTTTCGATGAGCTCGGCCAGCGCGGCATCCGCCATCTGTGCGGCGGCTCCGGCCTGGAGCTTTTTGACGCGCTTTTCAGCCTCGATTGCGGCGTCCTTGATCTCGGCGGCGTTGGCCCTGTTAGGGACGGAAACGGTTTCGGCCCCGAGGGTCTTGAGCCTGTCGTTCGCGGCATCGAGCTTGGCCCGCGCGGCGGCGGATTCCTCGGCTTCCTGCGCGGCAAGGTGGGCGACCCAGGCGTGGGCGGCTTCACCGCAGACGGCCTCGATGCGGCGGACACCAGCGGCGATGGCCCCTTCGCTCTTGATCTTGAAAAGGCCGATCTCGCCGGTCTTGCGGACGTGCGTGCCGCCGCAGAGTTCCATCGAGTAGCCGTCGAGGGTGTTGGAGCCGCCGCCGATTTGCACGACGCGCACCGTATCTCCGTACTTGTCGCCGAAGAACTGCATGATGTCGGGGCGCCCCTTGATCGAAGCGTGGAGCACCTCGGTCCACGACACGGTGTCGTTTGCGGAAATCGCGGCGTTCACCTTTTCCTCGATCGCGGCGATCTGCTCGGGCGTCACGGCGCTGCCACCGAAGTCGAAACGCAGGCGGTTTTCATCGACTGAGGACCCCTGCTGGGTGGCGTCCTTTGAGACGATCTCGTGAAGCGCCCAGTGGAGAAGGTGCGTGGCGGAGTGGTGGGCCTCGATCGGGCGGCGGCGCTGGGTGTCTAACTTGAGGACGACTTTGTCGCCGGGTTGGATTGACGATTGATGATTGTTGATTTCTGATTTTTGAATGATCAGAGCTCGGGCTTTGCCGATTTGTTGGACGCCGCTGATAGAGAGGTCGGCTCCGTTGATGGAGAGCATGCCGGTGTCGCCGGATTGGCCGCCCATTTCGGCGTAGAAGACGGTCTTGTCGGTGATGACGAGGAGCGCGTCTTCCTGCGGGTGGATTTCGAGGATGGTGGCGGTGACTTCATCCGACTCGAAGCCGACGAACGCGGTCACGGCCTCGGAGGAGATGTCGAGGGCACGGACAATGCTGGATTTCTGAGCGGCGCGGGAAAGCTCACGGGCTTCTTCCATGAGCTGCTCGTAACGAGTCTTGTCTACCTTCAAGCCCCGCTCGGTACAAAGCAGCTCAGTAAGGTCATCCGGAAAGCCGTAGGTGTCATAAAGCTCGAAAGTCACGTCACCAGAAAGCACGCCATCCTTGACCTCGATGACCTCTTCTTCGAAGCGTCGGAGCCCCCGATCCAGCGTCTCATTGAAGCTCGCTTCTTCCCGGTTCAGCGTCTCACGAATCACCGCCTCGCGGTTCTTCGATTCCGGGAACACGCCGCCCATCTGCTCGACGAGCGTTCCAACGAGTCCATCGAACAGCATCTTCTGCCCGGAGAATCCAAGCTGGCGACCATAACGTACCGCACGGCGCAGGATGCGGCGGAGGACGTAGTTGCGGCCGTTGTTGCCGGGCATGATGCCGTCGGCGATGGAGAAGCTGAGGGTGCGTAGGTGGTCGGCGATGACGCGGAAGGCGATGGCGGTTTTCATTTCCTCGGTGAAGAGGGAGCGGTCGGCGCCGAGTTCGGGGTAGATGTTGACGTAGGTTTTTCCGCTGAGTGCTTCGAGCTTGCGGAAGATCGGTTGGAAGACGTCGGTGGCGTAGTTGCTGGGCTTTTTCGAGAAGTCGGTGAAGCCCTTGGTGTTCTGGATGATGGAGCAGGCGCGCTCGAAGCCCATGCCGGTGTCGACGTGTTTGGCGGGGAGCTCGCGGAACGTGCCGTCGGCCTCGGCGTTGTATTGGATGAAGACGAGGTTCCAGATCTCGATGCAGAGATCGGAGTCGTTGTTGACGAGGTTGCGGCCGGTGACGGGATTTCCTTCGGGGGTGAGGTCGACGTGGAGTTCGGAGCAGGGGCCGCAGGGACCGGTTTCGCCCATCATCCAGAAGTTGTCTTTGACGTTGCCGTGGACGATCTGGACGGCGGGATCGCAGCCTTTGGAAATGAAGAGGGTGGCCCAGATGTCGTAGGCTTCCTGGTCGAAGTTTCCGGGGTCGCCTTCTTTCGGCGCATAGACGGAGGCGTAGAGGCGGTGGGCGGGGAGGCCCCAGCGTTCGACGACGAGTTCCCAGGCCCACGCGATGGCTTCCTTTTTGAAGTAGTTTCCGAACGACCAGTTCCCGAGCATTTCGAAGAACGTGTGGTGATAGGTGTCGTAGCCGACATCCTCGAGGTCGTTGTGTTTGCCGCCGGCACGGATGCATTTCTGGGTATCGGCGGCGCGCGGTGGATCGTAGGGGGCTTTTTCGACGCCCAGGAAATAGGGGACGAAAGGGTTCATCCCGGCATTCGTGAACAGCAGGCCGGGCGACTGCGGGAGCAGCGAGGCGGAGGGCACGATGGTGTGCTGCTTTTCGCGGAAGAAATCGAGGAAGCTGTTACGGATCTCGTTGGAGGTCATGGCGCGGGGGAAGTGAAGAATCACGAAACCCGCGAAAGGACAACTTTTTACGCGCGCCCGGGCTGGGAGGGTGTTTGAACCGCTGGGGGAAAATGTTCGACTGGCGGACGGTCCCCGATTGGGGGGTCAGTGGCCAGTGGCCGGGGACCAGTTGGGAATGACGAATGAGGAGCCCCCGAATGACGAAATCCAGGATCTTGGATCTCTTCCTCTGCCTGAACTCTGACCCCTGTATCCTGAACCCTGGCCACTCCGGGCGGCCGGTGGCTTAGCGCTCGAAGCGGTAATGACCTAGGATCTGGAAATCCAGCAGCACGTTCTCCCACTTCGGGGTCGAGTCGAGATTGTGGACCACCCATGGCTCACTGGAATGATCCGCAGGACCGGGAACGATGATGGCGATGTGCATCTCGATCTGTCCGTCCACGTCGGTGTGGGCTCCGGGATGGCTCAGGATCACCACGTCACCGGGAAGGTATTCGGATGGATTCCGCGAGGTGCTCAGGGTCTCTCCCTTGTGCTCAAAGAAGCGCATGAGGTTCGCGGCGCGACGGTGGTCGATGTTCGTGTCAGGAGCGGAGGAGCCGACGAAGGTCGGGTATTCGCGGAAACATTTCTCCATGTCCTCGTGAACGAGCTGCTGGAGGTCAGTGCCAACCGCGCGGAAGCCGCGAATGATCACGTCCTCGGCCCGACCCTTTTTGACCGGAATGTCCCCATTCGGGTAGCTGATCTGGCGGTAGGTGTCGTCGTAGCTGACGGGTGATTTCGTTTGCTGAAGAACGGCGGCAGCCAGGCGTTCGCCGAAGAGGCCGGAGGTCGAAAGGCGGGCAATGCTGCGGTCCACATTCTCGATCGAGGTGACGGTCTGCTCTGCTTTCAGGGAGTCAATCAGCGGGCGGCCGAACACGAACGCGACGCCAATTGCGATGAGCAGGATGACCCAGCCCCCGAAGAAATTCGGCTTGGAACGACGAGGCTTCTGCGGACGCGGACCGATGTACTCGATGGCGTCATAAAATCCGGCGGGGCGGTTGGAGCGGCGGGACATTTCGGAACAAGCTGTTTCAGCCACATACTTAAGCATTTGGCGAACCTTTTCCGATTTCCGAATGAAGTTTTCAAAAAAGTCTCGTCGACCGTTCGAGGTTCCGGCTCGACCCGCGATCCATGCGGGGTTAACCTCAGGCGCATGATCGTCTTCGACAGCCCGAAACCCCTCGTCTGGGGCGACCTCGACTTGCCGCTTTTCGGGCTCGCCGCCGACTGGTTTGGCGACCGTTTCCAGCCCGCAGCGGGCTTCGCGTTGGCGAAGGACTCCGAGCGCCTCTGGTTTCTGGCCTCCCATGCGGCTCCGGCGCTGCTGCACCCGCAGGCGCGACCCGGAAAATTCCAGCCCGAGCTCTGGAAATACGATGTCGCCGAGCTGTTCCTGACCGATCCGACGAGCGGACGTTACGTGGAACTGAACCTTTCTCCAAACGGTGCTTGGTGGAGCTGCGAATTCACCGCGCCACGGGTCCGCGATGCCGCCCGCAACGAGCCGATGCCGGACATGCAGACCTACTACGAACTGGCCCCGAGTGGCGGCTGGGTCGCGGCGATGTCGATCGCGCTTGATGTCCTGCAGGCGCGGATCGACTTCGGCCCGGAGACTCGTGGAAATGTCGCTTTCATCCTCAACTCTCCCGCGCAACGTTTCCTGACCGCCACCAAACTCGGTGACGGCCCGCCGGACTACCACCTGCCGCAGCTTTTTCCGACGCTCCAGCCGCAACCCATCCCTGACTTTTGAACGAGCCAGACGAGGACCTGGAAAGCAGCGTGCCGGAAGAGCCTCTTCCGGAGCCCGATGCCTTGCTGGAAGCCCTCGTTGAGGCGGAAACGGAAGCCCCTCCACGCCGACGGGTTTCCATCACCCTGATCGCCGCCTGCGTGCTTGCGAGTCTCGGCGTCTGGCAGATCGTCCACGTCTCTAACGGCGGCGAGCCCATCTTTCAGATTGTCACGAAAGCGAAGACCGCGCCGACGAAACTGCACTCGGACGGTCGCGTGCCGATCGGCAGAGTCCTCCAATCCACCGATCCGATCGCCGCCTACCTCGACCGCTCCAAACGCGGCATGACCGACCAGGAAATCCTCTGGATGATCGAGGATTTTGAAGCGGCGGGGCTGGATGAAGAGGAGCATTCGCTGAAGGGAATCTTGCGCGCCAAGCAGCAGCTCTGGTATCTTGAGGCTCTAACAGAAGGGCTTCAGTTGAGTCCCGAACAAAGGGCCCAAGCAAAGGCGAAAATGGACGCGTTGCTGGCGGCGGATGTCGAGACCTTCGAGACAGGAGTCTCCGGTCTAGGAACCAACTCGGGCCTGACTCGGATCGATGATGCCATGCCAATAGCGCCTATGGCAGAGTCCTTTGTCTGGCTCATGAAGGATGCCTACGCGCCTTGGAATCTTTGCGAGTTGAGCAAGGAGCAGGATCAGCTGACCATGCATCGTTGGCGTGAGTCCGAACGAAAATCGGCACTCAGGAATGAAGCGGACGATTCTGGCTCCACTCAAGAACCCGCGTGGATGCAATTGGTCTCGACCAAACAAGATCCCGTGAGCGGAAACATCATCGAACTGGGTGAATCAAACCCTCATCAATTCGCCTTCGAAGGCCATGGGTTATATGGCAGAATCTTGGTGGTTGATGCCTTCCCACTCACACCCAATCAAAAAGATCCAGTTTCACCCACAGGCCTTGACCAAGCACGCTGTTTGCAAGCCCCCCAACTCCGAATGGCGATGCTGATGGAATCGAGTGCAGCTGCGAGCCTTCTCAACCAACTCGACCATCCAATCATTGAGCAGACTCCCACCGGCGACCCCGGCATCTTCACCGAACTCCCCCACGAACTCCCGCCAAACACCGTCGAACCCGAAACCCCGGTTGACCCCTTTTCGGAACCTGATTCAAAGTGACTGCGATGAACGGCATGGTGATCGCGGCTCCGCAGGCTTGGGATGAGGCTTCTTTTTCCGTGCCTGCGGTGCGGGCGCTGATGGCGTCGGGCCTGCCGGTGACGATCCTTTGCCCGGAGACACAAGAGACGTTCTGGAAAACCCTGCCCGGGCTTTCGATCATCCACTACCCGCCCAAGACTTCGGTTAGAGGGATCGCGGAGGTGTTGGAGGGCTCTGAGGCGGCAGTCGTATGGGAAAACGGGATCGCGGCGGAAGCTTGTGCACGGGCGAAAATTCCCCGCCGCACCGGGCCCTCAGGCGACCGGGCGTTGATTAAGCTCCTGACCGATCCCCTGCCGATGCCCGCGCCGGGACCGATCGAACACCGGGTGCGCCACTACCTTTCCCTGCCGGAAGCGATCGGCATCGAGACGCGCGTGCCGGCGTTTTTCGAACCGGTCGATCTTGGCATCCCGCCGGTGCCGGGCACGGTGCTACTGGCCCCGGACTCCGACTACGGCCGCAGCCACGAGTGGCCGCTGGAGCGTTGGGAAAAGGTCGCGCGCGCGCTGATCGAAAGTGGTAAGCGGCCGACGATCGTCGCGGTGCCGAACGGTGGCGGCCTGGCGGCGAAATTGCTTGCGGCGCTGGGCGAGGAGGCTCGATTCGCCGAGCTGGAGCCACTGGGAGAAGCGCTGCCGATCCTCGCCGCCCACGAAAAAGTCATCGCGGCGGATGGTTCGCTGCCACATCTGGCCTCGCATGCCGGATCGACCTGCGTGGTCCTCTTCGGCCCGAACGAACCGGCCTGGAAGCGTCCGCTGGGCAAGCGCCACACGATCCTGCGCCGTCACGTGGAGTGCGCGCCGTGCTTCGCCGCGAAGTGCGTGATGGACCTGCGCTGCCAGCACGAGTTGACGGTCGGGATGGTGCTGGCCGCAGCGCTCCCTTCCATCTGATCCCATGCCATCCGCATCCACTTCCATTTCTGACTGGGGTCGGCCGACAGTCGCGATTCCGCTGAATCCCTTGATTCCGAATGCGGAGGCGACGCTCTATGAGATCCAGTGTGAGACGGCGGTTGTGCCGGTGATCGTGCCTGACTTGCACCCCAAGGTTGATCCGAAGGAACGTAGCTGGGTGACCTGCCTGGAGTCCGCCGTGGTGGGGTATGTGATGGACGAATGGAAGCGCAAGTGCAGCCCGAGTCCGGGTCAGCTGAGGCTCGGGAAGTTTGCCCAAACCATCTCGTCGCTGGGCCCGTGGCGGCGCGCGATTCAGGCCGGGAGCCTGCCGTTTTCGACAACTCTGCGGACGCCGGAGCAACTGGAGGCACTTTGGGATATTTTACCGGAGCTGCGAGAGCGGTTTCCCGATCGGCCGTTCGCCGTGCGGAACGTATTTCCCAGGCAACTGCCGGATGATCTGCCGGACGACGCGGTCCTGTTGCCGGGACGGCTGACTTATCACGGGGACTTCCGCCGCCGGACCGATCCGAGGACGGCGAACTTCCGTCGCGATCTGAATCTGTTCAGAAAAAGCGGGCTGAAGGTGCTCTGGGACGAGGACTTTGATTCAGGCCGCGTTGCTGAGGGGATGCGGCTATACGCCGCGCTCTATCGGGAAAAGCACTCGTTGCGGGGACCGAGCTACACACCTGGACTGATCGAGATCGGACGGGCTCGTGGCTGGTTGACCCTGTGCGGACTGGCCGATCCGGACTCGGACCGCTTGATCGCTTTCGCCGCGATGCACGAAATCGAAGGCACCACCTCCTGCCCGATGCTGGGCCACGATACCAGTCAGGACAAAAAGGCGATGCTTTATCGTCATCTGTGCGCCATGATGGCGGACCGTGCCTTGGCGCGTGCGATAGAGGAAGAGGCCTCCAGCGGAGCCGGTGAGTTCAAGCGGATACGTGGCTACGTGCCTCAGATCGAGTACCTGCTGATGTTTCCCGCCCTGCGTGGGCCGAGACGCTGGTCGGACCGGATGGTGCTCGCCCTAACGGAAAAATGCACCCGCCATTTCACTATCGAGTCGCTGATCGCCAGCGGCGGATGAAACCACTGAGTCAATAAACTCCCGGCAGATGCCCCGCCCATCCCAGACTGGACTTCTTCGGTTCGAACCTCGCCCTGCCTCGCCATGGGGAACGGACTCCGTGGAGACTCCGCTGGCACCCCTGATTGCGAATGCGGAGGCCACCCTGGTGGAGCTTCAGTACGGAGCCGTGGTGGTTCCGATGATCATCCCGGATCGCGGGCTCAAGGTTGATCGGCGTGAACGCTGCTCGGTGACCTGCATGGAGTCCGCTGCGATCGGCTACGTCCTCGATGAATGGCGCAGGCTCAACCAACCGACGCCCCTGATGATGATGGCGGCCAACGCCATGGGAGCACTCTCCTCCTGCGGGCCTTGGCGGCGGGCGGTGCAGTTGGGCAGCCTGCCCTTCACGACGACTCTCCGCGCCCCGGAGATGGAGGAGGCCCTGTGGAAAATCCTGCCCGAGTTGCGGGAGCGGATGCCCGACCGGCCATTCATCGTCCGCAGCAGCCTTGATGACCGCTTTCCAGGAAACCTGCCCACAGACGGCGTGAAACTGCCTGCCTGGGTGGATTACCACTGGGATTTTTCCAAGGGAGTGACGCCGACAGCGAAGAATTTCCGAGTCGACCAGAATCAGTTCCGTCGCAGCGGATTGATCATCATCGACGATGAGGCTTTCGACGAGTCGCGGGTCCTGGAAGCCCTGAGGCTTTACGAGCTCGTTTACCGTCGGAACCATTCGTTGCGGAATCCGGCCTACACCCCGGAATTCATCGCGCTGAGCCGGGCGCGCGGCTGGATTCAACTCTGTGGTCTGGTCGATCCTGAGTCCGGAAGACTGCTGGCGTTCTCCGATCATCAAGCCGTCAATGGAGTTTGCGCCCCATCGCTGCTGGGCTATGACACCCTGATTGATCGGAAGGTAGGGCTCTACCGCCAAATCGTCGCCTTGGCCGCAGAGAAGGCGCTCGACCGCCGGGTGATCCTCAATCTTGGAGGCGGAGTGGGAGAGTTCAAACGCCATCGTGGCTACCTTCCGGTGATGGAGCGGGCGGTCGTTTTCCCGGCGTTGCGCGGGCCGAGGCGCTGGTCGGACCGGATGATCCTCGCCCTCATGGAAAAATCCACCCGCCAGATCACCGTCGAGTCACTGATCGCTGAGGGCGGATGATTTTCCCGCTGTTGACTCGACGCCGCCACACCATTCGGTGATGCTGCGGAATGATCCGTCTGCCTGCCTGCGTCCGTGTCGTTTCCGCCACGGAAGATTATCCGATTCTGGAAATCAATCACGCTTCCTGCCGCGCCCGAGTCGCCTTCCAGGGCGCACACATCATGGAATGGGCCCCGGCGGGAAAAGACCCGGTGTTGTATCTGAGTCCGAGCGCGATATTGGCAACCGGGAAGCCCATCCGCGGCGGGATTCCGATATGCTGGCCATGGTTCGGGCCGCATGCGGAGGACTCCTCCAAGCCAATGCACGGCTTCGCCCGGACCAGGCAATGGTCGCTGATCGCGTGCGAGGATGACGGGGCCTCGATTGACCTGCGCTTCGAGCTTCGTTCCGACGACGAGACGCTGGCGCTGTGGCCGCACGCCTTCGAGGCGATTGTGGAAATCCGTCTCGGCGCGGAGTTGCACCTTTCGCTGATCAGCCACAATCCCGCTGGAACACCTTTCACCGAAACGGCCGCGCTGCACACCTATCTGGGTGTCAGCGATGCGGCCGAGATTGCCATTTCAGGACTCGATGGCGCGGCATTCACCGAGCGGGCAGCCGGACAGCACACGCCGGGAATCCAGCAGGGCGAGGTCCGAATTGTCGGCGAGGTGGATCGCGTTTACCAATCCAGCGGGATGGTGACAGTCACTGACGGCCGCCGCAGGATCCACATTCACAAGCACGGCAGCGCCTCGACCGTGGTTTGGAATCCAGGCTCGCAGAAAGCCGCTCGTCTGGGCGATATGCCGCCACTGGATTACCCCAAATTCGTCTGTGTGGAGACCGCGAACGCCTTCGGGGCTGAAGTCACCGTGGCCGGGGGCGCCACCCATGTGCTGAGGACGCGCCTAGTGGTGGAATCGTGCTAACCCGGGCTTGTGATTCCTAAACTGATCGCTCAGGGTTCATCGCGATGAGTGAGGAAGCAAGCACTTCGCTGAAAGCCGTGACCAAATCACGGGTCGCCACCACCGGTGAGCTGATGTCGCCGCCGGTCGGGGTTTTCCGGAAGGATATGACCGTCGCGGAAACCGTCGAGTTGCTCCGGGAGATGACGCGCTCCGCCTTCATTACCTACTGTTATGTGACCACTCCCGACGGCAAGCTGGAAGGCCTCGTCGTCATGCGCGACATGCTGCTCTCGACCTCGGAGGCCACGCTGGGAGACTTGATGCTGAAGAACCCCTTCGCGCTTCGGGACAATATGCCACTGGCCGATGCGCTGAAGGCCGCGCTTTCGAAGCATTTCCCGGTCTATCCGGTGTGCGATGCCGAGGGAGTATTGAAAGGCCTGATCCGCGGCGACATCCTTTTCGCCGAGCAGGCCATCGAGATCAGCGCCCAGGCCGGAAGCATGGTCGGTGTCGAAAAGGAGGAGCGCCTCGCGACCCCGATCCAGCGCAGTTTGAAGCTGCGGCATCCATGGTTGCAGATCAACCTGCTCACCGCCTTCCTCGCGGCGGCGGTGGTCGGTTGCTTCGAGGGCACGCTGGCGAAGGTGGTCATCCTCGCGGTCTTCCTGCCGGTCATGGCCGGCCAATCGGGAAACACCGGCTGCCAGGCGCTTGCGGTGGCCCTGCGCGGCATGACCCTGGGCGACGTGAAATCGGGCCAGGAACGTCGCCTGATTTTCAAGGAGGGCGTGCTGGGCTTTTTCAACGGACTGTTCGTCGGCATCACCGCCGGACTCGGGATGGTGGTCTATGCCAGCATGCAGAAGCAGACCCATCCGTGGTTGATGGGCCTCATTGTCATGGTTGCCATGATCGCGAGCTGCGTGATCAGCGGACTTTCCGGCGCGCTGATCCCGCTGACCCTGAAGCGCTGCGGTGCGGACCCAGCGACGGCATCTAGCATCTTCCTGACGACCGCCACCGATGTTGCCAGCATGGGCATTTTCCTGTCGCTGGCCACCTGGCTGCTCTGAGGTGGCGTTTTACCAGATCTCGCGTTAGCTTTCTCCAAGCCCATGCGCCCCGTCATTCGCAAAACCCTCTGCGCCGTCGCAGTCGCCGGACTGTCGCTTGCCTGCGCGAATGCCCTGCAGATCCGCAGCTATAACTCGGCGCGGCATGATCGATTCACCGGCTTTCCCGGAAGTCCGGTGGTCAATGGGTCGGCTTGGTTTGATGGAAGCAAGTATTCCGGGGTGGGGTGGTGGGTCAACGATCCCCAGAGGCAGTTCGCGCTGGTTTCTCCTAGGCACATTCTGATGGCGAGCCACTGGTCGATTCCTGTGGGAGGCCAAGTCAGGTTTCTAGACCAAACCGGCGCGTTGTATACCGCAACGGTTGCCAGCCTGACTAACGTCGTTAAGGACTCTCAGGCCACCGATATTACGATCGCCCGTTTAAATGCCACGGTGCCGAATGCCGCAATTCTCAAGTATTTGAACCTCCCCGAGAAGCACCACTACTTCACGAGCAATCTCCAAGTCTTCGGGTGGAATGGCAGTGGTGGCAACCATCCCGTTGTTGGAAAGGGCATTCTCGGATACATTTACAACGAGCACGAAACTCCACTGAATATCCGCCTTAGCGAATTCGGATACGTCGTCGCTAGTGGAGATCAGGACGATTGCTTTTTTATCGGTGGAGATTCGGGAAGTCCGACCTTTGCCGAAACGCGGAATGGCCCGGCATTGATTGGAATTCACTATGGAGTCGATGCCCTCGCGGGTAACGTGGTCAATTACAGCTACGATAGTTTCATTCCAAGATACATCGCCGAAATCAACACCATCCTGACGGCAGCAGGAGACTCCCCAATGACCCCAGTCTTCGCCGCTCCCACGCCACTCGCCCTCACTGCCACCGCCGCGCCTTTTCCCGTCCGTCAAGCTGCCCCTGTCAACGCCACCTTTACCTTTGAAAACCAAGGCGCGACCGCCGCCCT
>Ga0114958_10003079_pt1 | contig 12137 bp, 20 predicted proteins | sample C_130208_EF_Meta_FD_89577 | JGI IMG/M metagenome (GOLD analysis project Ga0114958, IMG submission 89577) | Freshwater microbial communities from Lake Croche, Canada to study carbon cycling - C_130208_EF_MetaG | ecosystem: Environmental > Aquatic > Freshwater > Lake | place: Lake Croche, Canada... | reverse complement strand
TGTAGAAGGCGGAGTTGACGAAGTGATTTCTACTCGCCGTTTGGTGCATATCAGTAAGACTTATGGTGTGTTTGGTAATCGTATGAAGGCCATTGAGTTGTGCTTGAATCGTTTTGATGATGATACCAAGATGTCTTTCCTTGACCTCTATACCAAAGTGGATGCTGGTGCAAATACAGAAACCTTGATGGCACAAACAATCAGCGAACCAATAGTTACCGAAGAAATTCAAACGGAAAAAGTTCCCTTTTAATTAAGGCAATAGTGAACAAGTCTGCCGTAAAACGCTTGACTTGTTCTATTCGTTTATGTTACAATGGTTGTATCTTGAGAGAAGAACCACCTCTCAGATGTCTAAAAAATGGTTCATTTTAATTATGGAGTTTTACAATGTCTGCAAAGCAAAAAGTATTGTCATATTTGACAAAAGATAGTGATTATAACACTTTAACTGCCGCACAAATGCGTGCTAAGTTTGGTGTGCAAAATGCGTCCGCTACAATTAATGAATTGCGTAAAGAAGGTCATGCGATTTATTTGAATAGCCGTATTAATGCAAACGGTGACAAAGTTTCATTCTACCGCCTTGGTACACCAACCAAGCGCATCGTTGCTGCTGGTATCATGGCACTCCGCCAATCTGGTTTCGCAACATTCGCCTAATTTAACGGCGTTTCACTAGAAGGGAGAGATATATATAATTATCTCTCCTTTTTTTATTTTATGGGTATATAATGGAAATTAAAGTCAATGTTGAAGAATTAAAAAAGAATAAGCTTTTTATTGCTACCCCAATGTATGGCGGTATGGCACACGGCTTATACATCAAGTCATGTTTAGATTTACAAATGACGATGAACAAATATGGAATTGAAACTAAGTTTTCTTTTCTATTTAACGAATCACTAATCACCAGAGCTCGTAACTATCTGGTAGATGAATTTCTCCGCTCAGAATATACACATATGATGTTTATTGATTCTGATATCCACTATTCACCTCAAGATGTTATTGCTTTAATGGCATTAGATAAAGATGTTATTGGTGGTCCCTATCCTAAAAAGTCAATCAATTGGAGTAATGTAGCAGCTGCTGCACGAAACCATCCTGATTTAGAACCAAAAGAACTTGAAAATTTGGTAGGTGAGTATGTATTTAATGTCGTAAAAGGAACATCATCATTTCAGGTATCTGATCCACTTGAAGTATTAGAGATTGGAACTGGTCACATGATGATTAAGCGCCATGTCTTTGAGAAGATGAAAGATGCCTATCCGACTATCCAATACAAACCTGACCATGTCGGTCAAGCTAACTTTGATGGTTCACGATACATCCATGCTTACTTTGATACCGTGATTGATTCTGCTGACTCTATTACTGGCGGTGGTTCAGAAAGATATCTAAGTGAAGATTATATGTTTTGCCAAATGTGGCGTAAGATAGGTGGTACAATTCACCTATGCCCATGGATGAAAACACAACATATTGGAACATATGCATTTACTGGTAATATGCCAGCAGTTGCACAGTATACCGGCAAGTTGTAATATGGTGGAGAGTAAAATCTCCTCTCTTGTAGTAACACCTAGTAAAATAGGTGCAACGGGTAATACCGTTATTAAATTTATAAAAAAAGGAAATATATGAAACCAATCGTTGAGATTAAAGAACATGGTGCTTTTACAGACCAAGATTTGCAAACTGCAAAAACGCTTTTAAATAAAGAAGCACACCCACATTTGTATCCTAAAAAGGCAGGAGATAATAAAGATTTGCCATCTTTAAAATACATTGATACACTTGTTATTCCAAGTGAAGCTATTCAGCGAAACACCACATTAGGTCACGAACAACCAGTTCGTTCATCTGGTGCTAATCCAGAAAAACCAAAGTTGAAACAAGATATTGAAGAAACTGGATGGCGTTTGTATTGTATTCCAATTGCTGTTCGTGAAGTTGATGGTGATTACTATCTGATGGATGGAAGAACAAAAGATGACATTCTGTTAGATAAAAAAGTAAAGAACCGTATTGTTAATGTATATACTTGTGATGATGGTGATGCTCTGTTATCAGGTTTAGATTTAAACTTGACACAACCACCCGCTGGTGTTGCAAAAGAAATTGATATCATTGACGCTGCTCATTATGCTATTAAAGAAGGTTTGTTAGCAGTTGATGAAGAAGAAATTTTAGAATGGGTGAACAAGGCTTGTAAGCACTCATCTATCTCTAAAAAGAAGCGTGACCAATTGCGTTGGAGAATTTTCTATAACAAACAAAGTAAGAATGGTTTGTTACCAAAAGCATGGTTAACTGGTGCAGAAGTTTCTACATGGTTGAAAACACACAACTATATTGATAATGCTAAAGTGATGTATTTGCCATTTGCAGCTTCATCGGCATCTAAAGCACTTATCGCAGCTGCTGCATTAGCACAAGAGAATCCAGGTAAAGAGATTCGCCTTGTTTTGTATGTGAGTAAGTTAGAAGGTTACGATTTGAGAAAGTGTTATGTTCAAGCTATTCTTAAATTCAAGCGTGATTTCTTTTCTAAATTATCACAGATTAGTTTTGCCTATTTTAATGGTAAACAACCATTAGATTTCCCTGTTAAGTTATATGGTTGTGTGCCATCCAGAATTTCTGAAGTTTGTGAAGATATGGAAAAATTAATTATCTTTGGTAAGAACGACCAAAATATTAATGAACAATACCTTTCTACTTTGGGGTTGAGTAATTTGTTTGAATTAGATTCAAATGATACCGAAGAATTTGAGGAAGAAACTGTATAATGAAGAAAGATACCAGTAAAGATTTAGTGAGTGCTTCACAAAATGCAACTACTGGTGGTCGCAAGTTTGATGGTGGCAAACCGCAATATGGTTTGTTACCACCACTTGCATTAAAGGCTACAGTAGAAATTCTTACTTTTGGTGCTGAGAAATATGAGCCTGATAATTGGAAAAGAGTACCAGATTCCAAACGCAGGTATTTTGATGCCATGCAAAGACATCTTTGGGCATGGAAACAAGGTGAACAGAATGACCAAGAAACAGGAAAAAACCACTTAGCTCATGCTATGTGTTGCCTTATGTTTCTTTATGAACATGATGTGGAGTATTCGCTTGACAAGTAGTTTTGAATGTAGTATAATGGAGTTTCAATTACAATATGGAGTTAGATATGCAATTATCAAATGATACAATTAATGTATTGAAGAACTTTGGTGCAATCAACCAAGGTATTCTTTTCAAAAAAGGCAAGGTATTAAAAACCATGTCCTCAGGCAAGAACATCCTTGCTGAAGTAACAATCAAAGAAGATATCCCTAGTGATTTTGGTATCTATGACCTAAACAAATTCCTATCTGTTGTATCTTTACATAAAGACAGTCCTACCTTTGAGTTTAGTGATAAAGAGGTTAAGATTGTTGGTAATAAAGGCCGCAGTAAGATTCAATATCGCTTCTGTGAGCCTACAATGATTAATATTCCACCTGAAAAACAATTGGTTATGCCAAGTCCTGAAGTATCATTTAGCTTAACTGCTGAAGATTTTGATTGGATTATGAAAGCATCTGGTGTATTAGGTTCACCACAAGTTGCAGTTGAGTCCGATGGTTCTAAGGTAACGGTTCTTGCTTTTGATTCTTCTGATAGTTCTGCCCATACCGATGCGGTTGAAGTTGCTGAAGGTAATGGTGATAAGTTTCGTTTTATCTTTAAGACAGAGCATCTTGCTAAGTTATTTGGTGGTGCCTATGATGTGCAGATTTCTTCAAAGGGTATTTCCAACTTTAAGCACAAGGCTGTAAACCTGCAATATTGGATTAGCACAGAAACTGGCTCAACATTTACTAAGGCTTAATATGGTAAAGATATTTAAGAATTCCTTTAAGGGTAATATTTCTGATTCAATTGCAATTAATCCAGACTTTGTAATTAGTGTATTTGAAGCTAACGATAGTGTTGGTATTCCAGTTACAATAATTTACTGTGGCGGAATTTCATATGAAGTTGAAGATTCATACCTTGAAGTTGTTGCACGATTAAATGAGCAGTAATTTTATGTTGTATTATATTATGAGGTATGTGAATGGAACATTTATTGTTTACGGAGAAGTATCGTCCTAAAATTATAGTTGACTGTATTCTTCCTGAACGGCTAAAAACACCGTTTCAGGAATATGTCAACCAAAGCAAAATACCCAATCTTCTTTTATCTGGTGGTGCTGGCGTAGGTAAAACTACCGTAGCTAAAGCCATGTGTGAAGAAATTGGTGCTGACTATATGATTATCAATGGTTCAGATGATAATGGTATTGATGTAGTTCGTTATAAAATCAAAAACTTTGCTTCATCTATGTCGCTTACTGGCGGCCGTAAAGTTATTATTATTGATGAAGCAGATTATCTTTCACCTAATGCACAAGCTGCCTTTAGGAACTCTATTGAAGAATTTGCTGGCAACTGTTCATTTATCTTCACTTGCAATTATAAAAATAAGTTAATTGACCCTCTCCATAGTCGGTGTGCAGTTATTGATTTCACACTAAAGAATGGTGAAAAGGCACAGATGGCATCTGCCTTCTTTAAGCGTATTCAAATGATTCTGCAAAGTGAAAATATTGAGTATGATGATAAGGTAATTGCAGAGTTAATCAAAAAACATTTTCCTGACTTCCGCCGTGTTCTCAATGAACTCCAGCGATACTCACAGTTTGGTAAAATTGATGGCGGCATCTTATCACAAATCGTTGATGCTGGCATTACTGACATCATTAAGTTTATTAAAGAGAAAGACTTTGGTGCTATTCGCAAATGGGTCGCTAGTGCTGATATAGATTCTGCCACATTCTTTCGCAAGCTATATGATAGCCTCTATGAAGTATTAAAACCTCAATCCATTCCACAAGCTGTTCTTATCCTTGCTGACTATCAGTATAAGGGAGCGTTTGTTGCTGACCAAGAGATAAACACCGTAGCGTGTTTGACTGAGTTGATGATTAGTGTTGAATTCAAATGAACGATATACTATTAAACATTTTTCAATGGATACATGATGATTATAAAACACACCCATTTAGGTTTTTCATTGAGGTATTGGCTTGGGCAATCAGCATTGGCTGCTCAGTTACTATGGCTGCTACTGTCCCAACTCCCCCTTTACTCACGCTTTATCCTATTTGGATTAGTGGTTGTGCCATGTATGCTTGGGCTGCTTATACTCGCAAATCGTTTGGTATGCTGGCTAACTATATTCTGTTAACCACAATTGATACCATCGGTTTAGTGAGAATGTTATGAGCAATCCATTTGATTATGTGAACCAAATCCTCTATGGTAAAAAAGACTTAATTGTTGATGAGCTAACAGAAAAAGACTATATTCCATTTCTTATTAATCGGTCATTATCCTACCATAAAGACTGTATAATCTACGCCAACGAAATGAATCGTAGGCACTTCCTTGACAAGAAGCTTCAGAACCATTTTTTGATAAATACTATCAGGTCTCATAAAAGACCATTCGCAAAGTGGGTTAAGTCTGAGAAAAGTGAAGATATAGAATGTGTGAAATTAATCTACGGCCTATCAGATTCTAAAGCTCGTGAAGCTCTACGCCTACTTAGTGATGAACAAATCCAAAAACTAAAAGAAAAAACCAATACGGGTGGATAAACATCATGGTAGATTTAAGCAAGTTCGTTGAAATAACACTTAACGAGCAGGATGATTTTTTGAAGGTGCGAGAAACATTAACTCGCATTGGAGTATCATCCAGAAAAGAAAGAATATTGTATCAATCTTGCCATATTTTACATAAGCAAGGACAATATTACTTGGTTCATTTTAAGGAACTATTCGCACTTGATGGTAAACCATCCAATATTTCTGAGAACGATATTCAACGAAGAAATGCGATTGCAAAATTATTAGAAGAATGGGGTTTAGTGGTAATCGTTAATCCACAAATTATGATTGACAATATTGCACCACTTCATCAAATCAAAATTATCTCATTTAAAGAAAAGCATGAATGGGAATTAGTAACAAAATATAGCATTGGTAAAAAACCAGATTCGGTATATTAAGAGCTTCACCTTAGGACCGACTTATGGTACGAAGCGTGCTAAAGCGGATTTGACGATACGAAATCGCTGGAGTCCGTAACCAGCACACTTAAATGTGTTGTACCAAAACAACACCGCTTGACAAATAGTTAAAATATATGGAGATTTAATTATGGGAATGTTTGATTATATTACCTACAAAGATGAACGATATCAAACCAGAGATACACCTAATCAATCGCTGGATAATTACACAATCAGAGAAGATGACACACTATGGGTGGAAGAATATGATTCGGAGTGGATTGATGATGAAGGCCTATTTGGTGGTTCAATAAAACAGAGCAATTACCGCTGGGCGCCATGTAGTGATTTTGATGGTAATATTCGGTTCTATCGCAACTTGGATAAAGAATATAAACATTGGTTAGAATATACAGCTCTATTTATGGATGGTAAGATGTTAAAAATTAAAGAGAAAGTGGAATAATTATGAAAACAGGACCAGGTTTTAAGTTAAGTAAGTCAACGAAAAGGGTTTTAGCAACAATGACAGGCGATATGTATGGTGTGTATAAACGCATGATGATTGATGCCGAAGTTGCTGAAATAAAAGCTAAACAAGCAAAAATTACTAAGAATGTAGGTAAGAGTGAAACAAAAGTATCTTGATGCTCATATGAAGGCGGCTGAGGTATATTCTCAGTTATCTTCCGCTAAAAGATTGCAGGTAGGTTGTGTTGTTGTTAAAGATAATACAGTTATTGGTATTGGTTATAATGGTATGCCATCAGGTTGGTCAAATGAGTGTGAAGAAATACTTGAACTGCACGATGATGGTGGCCACATAACAAGAACCAAACCTGAGGTACTACACGCTGAAAGTAATTGTCTAATGAAGATTGCTCGTAGTACCAATTCAAGTGATGCTAGTGCTATGTTTATAACTCATGCACCTTGCTTAGAGTGTGCTAAATTAATTCATCAAGCTGGTATTAATAATGTTTATTATCGCAACACATATCGTGATGAACTTGGGATTAATTTCTTAAAGAAGTGTGATATTGAGGTTCAAAAAATATGATATATATTAGTAAGGTTCTAGAAATTTGCGAGAATGGTGATGCTATCATTGAATTGCCTGATGAGTTAATTTCAAAATTAGGATGGAAAGCTGGTGACAATTTAGACTTTGAAGAAAAAGAAGGTAAGGTCTATATAAAAAATTTGGATAAACTATAATGCCTCTTGAGGAATTAATTGGTTTTCTGAATAAGGTTAAGTGTTGGATGCCACAATCCAATTCTTATATACGAAATGAAATTGATGCTGTAATAGCAAGATTAAAACAATTAAAAGGTGAATTATGAATATTCGTGAAGTTGCTAAAAAAATGGCTATTGACAATAAACTCCCCCGAGCCGATAGATACGACTTGTTTTTCCGTGAGTTTGATAATATGGTTGAACTTGTTGGGTTCATTCAAGATCCAACTCTTGACATGAATGATTTTCGTGGTCGTGAAATGTTATTCCCTAAGCGCTGGGTGACACTTGCTGTATTTGATGCTAATGAAGTTGTAGGAGTTTAATATGACAATCAAATTAATTACATTTAAAACAAACCATACATTATTGGGTGAAGTAACTGAATCCAGCAAAGATTCTTTTGTTACAATTAAACAACCAGTCCAAGTGGTCAATATTCCTCCTCGAGCTGCTAATGATTCTGGTAGTATTGCTTTTTCTCCATTTCTAGAGTATGCAAAAGAATTTAAAGAAGGGTTCAAAATTAATCCAAAAGATATTTTGGTATTATCAACACCAGTTGTTGAGCTAGAGAACCAATATAACTCAATCTTCGGCAGCGGAATTCAAATTGCCACACCTAATCTTAAAATCTGATATAATGGATGAATGACAAATAATTATTATACAAATGTTGCCTGTGTTGGCAATAATATTTTCTATCGTGGTGTAAAAAATGGCAGGCGAATAAAAGGTAAAATACCATATTCGCCTACTTTGTTTTTACCAAGTAAGAAACCTACCAAATTCAAAACACTCATTGGTGAATACCTTGAGCCAATGAAGTTTGATTCTATTCGTGAAGCTCGTGATTTTGTAAAAAAATATAATGAAGTTACTAATTTCAAAATCTATGGCCAAACAAGATTTGAATATGCCTTTATTGCTGATAATCATAAAGGTATGATTGATTGGAATATAGAAGATATTTCTGTTGCTATAGTTGACATTGAAGTGGGTTCAGAGAATGGATTTCCTGACCCATATCTTGCTAACGAACAGATTACCGCTGTGTGTATAAAATATATTGGCGGTGATACTGTTGTGTTTGGTTGTGGTGATTATGTAACTCAAGGTGATGAAACATATATCAAGTGTTTAGATGAAACTGACCTGTGCAGAAAATTCTTATCTTACTGGCAACAAAATACTCCTGATGTTATTTCAGGTTGGAATATTAAATTCTTTGATGTGCCTTACCTGATTAATCGTTTTCGTAAAATTCTTGGTGAAGATGAAACAAAGAAATTATCACCATGGGACATGATTAGTGAACGCAAAACAGTAATCAATGGCCGTGAATTGATTGCATATGAATTTGTTGGTGTTTCATTTCTAGATTATATGGAACTATACAAGTGGTATGCACCATCAGGTAAATCTCAAGATTCATATAAACTGGATAATATTGCTAATGTAGAACTAGGTGATAGTAAATTATCTTTTGATGAATACGATAATCTGCACCAGCTATATCGTCAAAACTATCAGAAGTTTATTGAATATAACATTCAAGATTGTAACCTTATTGTCCGCATGGAAGATAAGTTAAAACTAATTGAACTTGGTTTAACTCTAGCTTACGATACAAAAACAAACTACGAAGATATCTTTGCACAGACCCGTATGTGGGATTCAATGACATATGCATATCTGCTGGAGAAAGGTATTATTGTTCCACCTAAAGTTGTGCAAAGTAAGACATCGGCATTTGAAGGTGCCTATGTTAAAGACCCACAGGTTGGTATGCACGAATGGGTTGCTAGTTTTGATTTGAACTCCCTCTATAGCCACCTTTTAATGCAATATAACGTAAGTCCTGAAACAATCATTGAGCCAGTTGACTACACCGATGAAATGCGTGAAATCATTATGCGAGGTGTTTCGGTTGAGAAGGTATTAAATAAAGAAATAGACTTATCAAAATTAAAAGGTGTAACGATTACACCAAATGGCCAATTCTTCCGCACAGATAAGAAAGGCTTTCTTCCTCAAATGCTGGAAGATATGTATGAAGATAGAAGTAAGTTTAAGAGATTGATGCTGAAGGCAAAACAAGAATATGAAAATGAAACAGACCCAAAGAAAAAATATGAGATAGAAAAGAATGTAGCTAAATTTAATAACCTGCAGCTTGCAAAGAAATTATCTCTAAACTCTTGTTATGGTATTCTAGGCTCACAATACTTTCGCTTCTATGATTTGCGTATGGCCTTAGCAGTAACTTTAGCGGGCCAATTATCCATTCGCTGGATTGAAAACAAGCTAAATGATTATATGAACAAATTATTGGCCACAAACAATATTGACTATGTTATAGCAAGTGATACCGATTCAATTTATCTCCGACTTGGAGACCTCGTAAATAAAATTGTTGGTGGTAAAAACAAATCAACTGGTGAAATTATCTCTATCATGGATAAGATTTGTGAAGATAAGATACAACCATATATTGATGCGTGCTACAATGAACTTGCAGTATACACCAATGCATACGCACAGAAAATGGTAATGAAAAGAGAATCACTGGCAGATAAAGGAATCTGGACTGCCAAGAAACGATATATTCTTAATGTATATAATAACGAAGGTGTGCAATATAAAGAACCACAAATAAAAGTGATGGGTCTTGAAATGGTTAAATCTTCCACACCATCTTCAATTCGTGAGAAGATGAGAACAGCTATTGAAATTATGATGAGAGGCACTCAAGATGATATTCATACTTTTATTGATGATTTCAAAAAAGAATTCAAAACGCTGCCAGCAGAAGAAATATCTTTTCCTCGTGGATTAAATGGACTGAAAGAATATTCTGATAGGATAATCATGTATAAGAAAGGCACACCAATTCATGTTAAGGGCGCTATTCTATATAATTATTACCTCAAAGAAAAAGGATTAACAAAACAATATCCTTTAATTCAAGATGGTGAAAAATTAAAATTTACTTATCTAAAACAGCCCAACCCAATTAAAGATATGGTCATTTCATATCCAGTTCGTCTGCCAAAAGAACTTGGACTACACGACTATATTGACTATGATATGCAGTTTAATAAGGCTTTCATTGATCCAATTAAAACAATCTTAGATTGTATAGAATGGACAACAGAAAAAGGTTCTTTTTTGGATGATTTTTTCAAATGAACGATATACGAATTGTAAAAACTGGTATTAATGTGTCGAAAATACTGGCACAATTGAAACAGTATCCTGAAGATTGGGGCTCACAATCTAAAATGGAAAATGCCGACTCATTATTGAATCATGGATTTCAAGAGCTTAGTGCTGATGTTCTCCAATTAGTAGTTGGTGGTGTAGAAAACACCGACCAGTTTGTTGGCGATACAGAGATTTGTATTCCAACTCCAGCATATGATAAGCACACATACATGATTCGGTTTCTAAAAAGAAACTTTAGTGGATTTAAGCGGTGTGGGTTTTTATCGTTACCTGTTGCTGGCGTAGTTGATAGCCATATTGACCAAGGAACATACTATCTGAATAAAGATAGGTTTCATTTATCAATACAAGGGACATACAAGTATCATTGTGGTGATGATGAAGTGGTTGTTGAACCAGGAACTTTACTATGGTTTAATAATAAGAAAAAACACGGCACAGTAAATGTTGGAGATTGTATTCGTATCACTTTTGTATTTGATGTCCCGCACAAGAAAAATCAACCATACCATTCATAATGTTACAAGCAATATTACCTTTTTTGACAGCAATAGCGTTATCTGCTATCGCTGCTTTTTATTCTGTTATAGGCCTTGCACAGATATTTCCTGGTTCATTTTGGCCAATTATCCTTATGGGTTCGGTTCTTGAAGTTGCGAAGTTAGTAACAGTATCGTGGCTCCATAATAATTGGATAAAAACGAATTGCCTGATAAAAACATATTTCATTGTGGCTATCATTCTTTTAATGGCTATTACATCAATGGGTATATTTGGGTTTCTCTCACGAGCTCATATTCAATCTAATATAGTTGTTGGTGCTAACTCAGTCCAAATCAAAACATTGAATACACAAGAGAAGATTGCCAAAGACCGATTAGAATATTTACTAAAGCGTGCTGGCGATCCAACTACAGCATCCAATAAAATTGATAAGCAGATACAAGATACACAGGTAGAATTAACAAGGTTATCTAAAGAGAAGTTGCCTTTAATGACAGAAGAAAATAAATTAACAGCAGAGATTGGGCCAATTAAATATATTGCCGAAATATTCTATAATAAAGATGATGCTGGTTTCATAGATAAAGCTGTTAGATTGGTTATATTCACTATCATTATTGTGTTTGATCCACTGGCTATACTATTATTAATTGCCTCAAATCAAACATATAGAAAACTTAAAATACTACCAGAAAAAATACCAACCACAAAGAAGGCAAGAAAGAAGAAAAGGCTTGACAATCAGCCCTCTAATAGTTTAGAATCCTTCTATGTAGATGGTGAAACACACGAATTAATACCCAAAAATAAAATTACAACACTTGATGGAGGTTCGTTTTAATGAGTTTAATGGACAAGATTAAAAAGAATTCAACAATTAAAGATAGTTCAATTCTATCCAAATCAAAATTCTTTACAGATAAAGATATGGTACCAACAGATGTGCCCATGATTAATGTGGCACTTAGTGGTAAGTTAGACGGCGGAATTATTCCTGGTCTAACAATGTGGGCTGGTCCGTCTAAACACTTTAAGACTGCCTTCTCACTATTGATGGCAAAG
>Ga0114958_10003078_pt1 | contig 12143 bp, 11 predicted proteins | sample C_130208_EF_Meta_FD_89577 | JGI IMG/M metagenome (GOLD analysis project Ga0114958, IMG submission 89577) | Freshwater microbial communities from Lake Croche, Canada to study carbon cycling - C_130208_EF_MetaG | ecosystem: Environmental > Aquatic > Freshwater > Lake | place: Lake Croche, Canada... | reverse complement strand
TTATTTACCGCTATGTTTGTTATACGCTAATACCCATAGTAGCACTTCATCATAACTTTTAATTCCTTTTGATTGTTTATTCCATTGTAAGAATTGATCATAGAGAGATGTGGAGGCAGGCAGGAGCAAATGTTGTCTTTGTATAAAAAAATCTTTTATTTTTTTTCTATCTGCTATTACTTTAGGATCAAGCATGTCTTTATTTCTATTTACAATTTTTTTCCATTTTTCAAAATTGCCCGTTTTCGCTATCAAGCCTAAATGTTCAGATTGACAATAAGTAAATATTTGTAGTAACATCGAATAACGCAATAAGGCATCACTTGATTCATTTGCCACTACAAAGGCAATAAAATTGGCTTCCGCTTCAGAGGCATATCCTATTTGATGTGCAAGTTCATGACAACTAGTATAAGGTAGGGTCAGTCGAGGTACATCTGTTCTAACAATGGCTTCCCCCGTAATGGGTTGGTAAAATGCTAAATACCCTACATAATCGCCCCAACGAGGAAAAGCAGCAGCTTTTAATACAGGTTTATCTAAATGAAACTGTGGAAATTTGCTTTTGAGTTGTTCATAATCCAAAATACTATGGCTAAATACCTGGCCTACCTCCCTATTTTGGATGTCCGAATCAGACAATATTTGCCTGGTTTTATTCAACTCTTTCATTAGATCCAGACTAAGACTATCTAATTGGACTTCAGTATAGCTAGTATTCAAATGTAAATCAAAACTTTGCGCTGGACTCGATTTTTGATAATTCAAACCCCAAAGAAGCATAAAAACTACATATAATTGAACTAGTTTCAGTATTATATGTTTTACAAATAGGAGCAGATATATCTTAAAATTTTCAGCATTAATTTTATTCTTTAATTTATATATACTTAGTATAACATTGATAATCAATATTATAATTAAAATTAAATATACATACTCCCCAATGGGTCTTTTAAATGCTCCGGAAATAGATCTTAGGCCTAGACCCATATATTGAAATAGGCCAAAACTAAAATAAAATGCAACCGCTTGAGGAAAAAAGGAGAAGACTAAAATAGCCAATGCCATTAGCAGCCATATTGCCTGAATAAAGAGTTGGATACGAGAACCGGGCTTTGTAGAGTCTTTTTTCACCTTTTAGGAATATGGGGCTTGTATAAGATTAGGTACCCAAAAGTAGGATAAACTTTGTCTTTTGATTGGATTTTACTAACTTTGCCAACCTTATAAGTACGGATATGAACCAAAACAGGGCTTACGAAATAGCATTTGTGGGTTTAACACCCGGTTTACATGAGTTCGAATACCGTATCGAGGATCAGTTCTTTACTAGTTTTGGACAACAAGACTTCTCTAATTGCAACACCTTAGTCAAGCTAAAGCTCGACAAAAAACAAGGTTTTATGCAATTACATTTTGATGTCGATGGCAAAATAGACACCCTTTGCGATCGTTGCGGCAACCCCCTAACGATTCAATTATGGGATGAGTTCAACTTAATTGTAAAATTAGTGGACGACCCTATTACCATGAACTGTCAAGAAGAAGATGCTGATATTTTTTACATCGATAAAAGTGATAACTATTTATCCATTTCAGCTTGGATTTATGAATTCATTAATTTAAGTATTCCATTACAACATATTTGTAAGGAGAATGAAAAAGGAGACTCGACCTGCAATCAAAAAGTATTAGATCAGTTGAACCAATTCAAATTAAACCCTACAGAGGTTATTAATAAAAATATCTGGAAAGGTTTGGAAAAATTTAAAGGATTGGATGAATCGAATGAGGAAGAAATAAACAAGAATTAACAACGAATATTAAATAATAAATTTTAAAAAATAAGAGATGCCTAATCCTAAACGCAGACACTCACAACAACGTAGTGCTAAAAGAAGAACACACTATGTAGCTCAAGAAGTTACATTAAGCAAAGACGGAACTACTGGAGAAATTCATGTACGTCATCGCGCACACGTTCAAGAAGGTAAATTGTACTACAAAGGTTTATTAGTAAGCGAAAAAGCGCCACTAAAAGCCTAATTACCAATTCAATGAATATTGGCATCGATATGATGGGAGGCGACTACGCTCCATTGGAAGCTGTTAAAGGCGTTCAACAATATTTAGCAAATTCGGAAAATAATTTATTTTGTATAGGTGAAGAAATCCAGCTGAAAGCACTTTTTCAGACCCATGGAATTTCCTCACCTTTTTTACATATTGTACCTGCCACTGAAGTAATAGGTTACCACGAACACCCTACAAAAGCTTTAAAGGAAAAACCTAATTCATCTATAGCCGTTGGATTTAAATTATTGGCTACAGGTGAGCTTGATGCTTTTTTAAGCGCTGGTAATACAGGTGCCATGTTAGTAGGCGCTATGTTTAGTATTAAGCCCATCAAAGGAGTCTTAAGACCTACCATTGCTACCCTACTTCCTAAACTAAATGGTAACACTGGTTTATTAGTTGATGTGGGTTTAAATACAGATTGCAAACCAGAACAATTAAATCAGTTTGGCATTTTAGGTAACTTATATGCCAAGCATATTTTAAATATCGATAACCCTACTGTGGGTTTATTAAATGTAGGTGAAGAAGAAGGCAAAGGAAATATTTTAGCACAAGCTACTTACCCTTTGTTAAAAGAAAATACTAAGATTAAATTTATTGGCAATATTGAAGGTAGAGATGTTTTCAATGATAAAGCCGACGTCATTGTTTGTGATGGATTTACGGGTAATATTATTTTAAAAACAGCGGAGGCTATGTATGATGCAGCTAAACATCAAAACCTAGAAAACGATTCATTTTTTGGACGTTTCCATTTTGAAAATTATGGAGGCACCCCCGTTTTAGGCGTGAATAAACCTGTTATTATTGGTCATGGAATAAGTAATGCCAAAGCATTTTTTAATATGATTTTACTTGCAGAAAAAATGATTCAAACACGATTTTGTGAAATCATTACTAATAACTTTGAGAATCTTTAGTATATTTATTTATGTCTTCTACTAATTCTTGTTTATTTTTCCACGCAGAGCACTTATTTTTCGTTTACAAGTTCTGCATTTCTTTATTCCCGATTTCTTGTTAATTAGTTTATTTTTACTTTAGCACTAAAGCGAAAAATACATGTGGTTAAATAATATTTTAGAAACTATTGGCAATACCCCACTCATTCGTTTAAATAAAATTACGAGTGAAATTCCTGCCACCGTTCTTGCTAAAGTAGATTATTTTAACCCTGGTAATTCTATTAAAGATAGAATGGCTTTGAAAATGGTTGAAGTGGCGGAAGCGGAAGGTAAATTAAAGCCAGGTGGCACCATTATAGAATGTACGAGTGGGAATACAGGAATGGGACTTGCCTTAGTAGCCATTGTAAAAGGTTATAAATGCATATTTACTACCACTGATAAACAGAGTAAAGAAAAGATGGATATTTTAAGAGCCGTTGGTGCTGAAGTAATTGTATGTCCTACCAATGTTGCACCTGAAGATCCGAAAAGCTATTATTCAGTAGCCAGAAAAATAGCTGCAGAAACACCGAATTCTTTTTTCTTTAATCAGTATGATAATTTAGCAAATCGTCAGGCGCATTATGAAAGTACAGGACCAGAAATTTGGGCACAGACTGAAGGAAAAATTACACACTTAGTTTGCACGGCTGGTACAGGTGGCACAATCACAGGAACAGCTAAATATTTAAAGGAAAAGAACCCAAAAATTCAAGTATGGGCAATTGACCCCATTGGTTCCTTACTTACACATTATTATCAAACCGGTATCGAAGATCATGCATATGTTCAACCCTATATTGCAGAAGGTTTTGGCGAAGATTTTATTCCTGCCAATTATGATATGTCTGTTGTTGATCATTTTGAGCAAGTAGCTGATAAAGAAGGTGCATTAATGACCAGACGCTTAGCAAAAGAAGAAGGTTTATTCTGCGGTTACAGTGCAGGTGCTTGCATTTTAGGATTATTACAATTAAAAGATAAACTAAAAAGTTCCGACCTAGTAGTTTGTATTTTACATGACCATGGAAGCAGGTATATAGGCAAAGTTTATAATGATGAATGGATGAAGAGCAAAGGCTTTCTATAATTTTTTGAATAACTAAAAAAACTTTTCATTTTCTCCATTTGGGGGCTTATTTTAAACTAAAACATTGACCTTGACTAACATCAGTTTAGGCCATAAATTGTATATTTGCATTTCAATAATTAAACTATGAGTAAATACAGCGCAGGGGTTTTATTTGGCAAAGAACTAGAGACATTATACAATGATGCAAAAATCAATCAATTTGCCATTCCAGCAGTGAATACCACTGGAACCGACACTATTAATGCAGCTATTGAAACAGCCGCAAAAGTGAACTCTCCTATCATTATTCAATTTTCTAATGGAGGTGCACAATTCATTGCAGGTAAAGGAATGCCTAACGATAATTTACAAGCCAATATTCAAGGCGCTATTGCAGGGGCATTACATGTGCACCAAGTAGCAAAATTTTACAATGTCCCAGTAATTTTACATACCGACCATGCTTCAAAAAAATGGTTGCCATGGATTAGCGCTTTAATAGATGCAGGTGAACAGTATAAAAAAGAAAAAGGTCAACCCTTATTCAGTTCACATATGTTAGACTTATCTGAAGAAAGTTTAGAAGAGAATATCCAAACTTCAGTGGAATTCTATAAAAGAATGGCTCCTCTTGGAATGAGTATTGAAATTGAATTAGGTGTAACAGGTGGTGAAGAAGATGGAGTGGATAATAGCAATGTAGATAATGATAAATTATATACGCAACCAGCACATGTTGAATACGCCTATACTGAATTAAGTAAAGTGGGTAATTTATTTACTGTAGCTGCTGCTTTTGGAAATGTCCATGGTGTATACAAACCTGGTAATGTTGAATTAAGACCCGATATTTTAAATAATAGTCAAGTGCATATCCAGAAAAAATTAAACACTGCTGAAAAGCCAGTTTACTTTGTATTTCATGGTGGATCAGGTTCTCCACAAAATCAAATTAGAGAAGCCATAGGATACGGTGCTATTAAAATGAATTTAGATACCGATTTACAATGGGCTTTCTGGGAAGGCATTTTAGAATATTACAAAAAGAATGAAGCTTTCTTACAAGCTCAATTAGGTAACCCTGAAGGATCCGACAAGCCTAATAAGAAGTATTATGACCCTAGAGTATGGCTAAGAAAAGGGGAAGAATCCTTTATTAAAAGATTAGAAGTTGCTTTTGATGATTTAAACTGCATTAATAGAAACGCTTAAACAAAATTTTAACACAGCTACCTATTTATTAAAATGGGTGGCTGTTTATTTTTATATAACTTCATAAGTAATAAACCGATTACTTTACTATGAGAAATAGAAAAGAATTATGAGAAATAAAGAAGAAGATATTGAAGTAAACTTAACAGGGGAAGAAACTGCTGCATCAGAGGCGAGTAAGTCAAGATGGTTTAAAAGAATTAGAAAAGGAATTACTACTTCTACTGCTGATAAAAAAGAAACACCAGAAGGTCTTTGGACTAAATGTCCGTCTTGCAATCACATATGCACAAGTTCTGAATTAAAAGAAAACTTATTCATTTGTTCTAAATGTAATTTTCATCACAGAATTGGTAGTGATGAGTATTTTGATATTTTATTTGACGAAGCAGCATGTACAGAACTTTTTGACAATATTAAAAGTAAGGATGTTTTAAACTTTACCGATTTAAAAAACTATCAAAAACGTTTGGATGAAATTCACGCTAAAACCGACTTAAAGGATTCTATGCGTGTAGCCGTTGGAAAAATTAATGGTGAAGAAATGGTAGTGGCTTGTATGGACTTTGAATTTATTGGGGGTTCATTAGGCAGTGTGATGGGAGAAAAATTTAGTAGAGCCGTTGATTATTGTATTCAACATAGACTACCCTATTTAGTTATTAGCAAAAGTGGAGGAGCCCGTATGATGGAGAGTGCCTTTAGTTTAATGCAATTAGCTAAAACCAGCGGTAAGCTTTCTCAATTAAGTGACGCTAAACTTCCATTTATTTCTATGCTTACCGATCCTACTTTTGGAGGCATTTCAGCAAGCTTTGGCATGCTGGGCGATATTAATATTGCAGAGCCTGGCGCCTTAATTGGTTTTGCAGGTCCGCGTGTGATTAAAGAGACCATTAAAAAAGATCTACCTGAAGGATTCCAACGTAGTGAATTTTTATTAGAGCATGGCTTTTTAGACTTTATCGTTGATAGAAAAGACTTAAAAAATAAATTGTCAAAAGTGGCTTACTTATTTAAGCACTAAGTCTTTTAGAATCCATTAAGGAAGTCAATATTTAATCTTATTTTTGTTTCCCGGCCTATATCAGTGCCGGGATTTTTTATGGCCAAATCAAAACCCATACAAGCAAAAGAGTTAAATAATAGGCAGGCCTATTTCAACTACCACATTGAGGACAAATATGAGGCAGGTATTGTATTGTTAGGCACTGAGGTAAAATCGATTAGAGAAGGTAAAGTGAGCTTCAATGACTCCTTCTGTATGTTTGATAAAGGGGAATTATGGGTGCGTGGCCTATTTATTAATGCTTATAGCCATGGCAATGTCAATAATCATATCGAAGTGCATGACCGTAAATTATTATTACAAAAAAGAGAGCTTGAAAAATTAGAAACCAAGGTCAAAGAAAAAGGATACTCAATTATTCCCTTACGTATATTTTTTAATGATAAACATTATGCCAAAGTAGAAATTGGTGTTGGTAAAGGTAAAAAAGAATTTGATAAGCGTGAGACGATTAAATCGCGCGATGTAGATAAAGAAATTAAACGACTGCTGAAGCGCTAATAAATTTCTTTCAAAATTTTCTTTTAAAAAATATTTCATAGAATAAACACCTATATCTCACTCTCTGATCGCTGCGCTCACAAAGTTCGTTCGATATAGCATTTATTCTTTTTTCAATATTTTTTTAAGTTTCATTCAAAATAATTTAGCAGTTACTATATATTCTTCATCAGTGAGATATAGGTGTTTTTTCACTTAATATTTAAATCACCAATTATTCATACTTTTTCTTAGGCGCTTCCTCGCCTTTTAATTGTTCGGCAATGGCAGATGGATGTGGTTTATGCGTAGTGGCATAAGCAATAGCTAGTAATGCAGCGAAACCTCCAAAAGACCAAGCTAGTTCAATAGGTATTAACCAATAGCCCCAAAGTTTATTTACAGCTGCTTTTTTAGGATTACTTAATTCATAAATTAATGTTAGCTTCTTTCCTATTTTAGAAGCATATTCAGCGCTATCTAATTGAAGCTTATATTCTTTACCATATTCCGAATAAACGGCCAATATTTTAGTCTGAGGCCCCGCCACTTCTTTTATAATAATTCCAGGAGCTGTTTCACTATCAAAATAATCTGGTTCCCTACTAAAAGGTAGGTATAGTAAAAAACAAGTGAGAAATAATATAATGGCAGACTTGATCATTCAAAAAAGGTTGAAAATTAAAAGAGCCCCTAGTATTGCTACCAAGGACTCTTAAAGCAAATTTATAATATATTTTAGTTACTCAAACTTCTAAAGTCAACAGGTACTAATTTACTTACACCTGGTTCTTGCATAGTCACACCATAAATAACATCTACTGCACTCATGGTTTGTTTATTGTGTGTTACAATAATAAATTGTGAGTTATCGCTAAACTTCTGAATCATTTGTGTGAACTTGCCTACATTGGCGTCATCTAATGGAGCGTCTACCTCATCCAAAATACAGAATGGTGCTGGCTTGATTAAATAAATGGCAAACAACATAGCCGTCGCTGTTAAGGTTCTCTCCCCTCCACTTAATTGACTAATAGAAGATGGCTTTTTACCTTTAGGACGAGCAACAATTTCCACTGCAGTTTCCGCTAAGTTTTCTGGATCGACTAAAATTAAATCGCAAGAATCTTCTTCTGTAAATAAGGCTTTAAATACCTTTTGGAAGTTTTCTCTTGCTTGATTATATGTTTCTAAGAAAGCCTTATTAGCGGTTGACTCTACTTCTTGAATAGTTAGCATTAAGCTTTCCTTAGCAGTCACTAAGTCGTTCTTTTGTTCTAAAATGAAGTCATAACGTTTTTTCATTTCAGTATAGGCTTCAATAGCAGTTGGATTCACTTCACCCATATTTTCCAAACGCTTTTTCATTCTATCGGCACTGGCTTGTAATTCATCTAGTGAAATTTCAGTAGCTCTACCCTCATCTAAAATTTCTTCTAATTCTACTTTAAACTCTACATTCAACCTTTCTTTCATACCAGACAACTGTAATTTTAAATTATTCAGTTGATCTTTAATTTCATTAATTAATTGATCAATTGATTCTTTAGACTTAATCTGCATTCTTAAGGCACTCTCTTTTTCTTGTAAGATGTTTCTTAAATTATAATAGGCTTGATCTGCTTGATTTAATTTTGCTTCCTCTTCCTCCTTTGTCTTTAATAATTTACCCAAGTCTTCTTCTAATTGTACTAATTCAGCACGACTTTCCACAATTGCTGCACTAGCCTCAGCTAATTGAATACTATTTGTTTGTATTTGAGCATGTAGATCATTTAATTGATTTTCCTTAAACACCACTTCTTGTTGCAATGCTTCAATTTTGCTAAACTGTTTAGTTAATTGCAAGTTCATTTCATTGAATTCACCAGAAGCTAAATGATAGGCTTGCTCGGCTAGTTGATAAGCCAATTCAACATCATTTAACTTTGATTGCGTTTCATATAAAGTTACATTCAATGCTTCAAGTGCTATTCTTGTATCTGCAATCGCAGAATGCTCTTCCGTTATTTTATCTGCAAACTCCTTCAATTTAAAATTTGCAGCAGACTGCGCTTGCTGCAAATTCTCTACTCTATTTTTATTCGCAAATACTTCATTAATTAAAGTATTCACGGCTTGTTCAGTGGCACGAATTTCATTTTCTTTCAAAAGCTCATTAAACTGCAATACAGCATTGTGTTGTGTTTGAATAGTGGCTTTTAAATCGTTGACTACTTTTTCTTGCGCTTGAATATCTTCCAATAATTTTTCTAAGTTCTTAGCACGTCCAATTTTTTTGCCTTCAAATAAGCCTACGCTTCCGCCTGTTAAAGTATACTTCCCTCTTACATATTTACCCGATTTTTCTAAGACGATACCAGTATACTCACCAGATAAGGCTTGTTCATTTTCTGCAATAAAAACATTGCCTAATAAATGATTTGCCAAAGCGCTGTACTTACTATCTATTTCAATAACGGATAAAGCGGCAATGGTATTAGCAGGTGCTGCATTCGCTGAAGCACCGTTTAATTGGTCTAATAAGAAGAAATTAGCCTTTCCTTTTTTATTGTCATCTAATAATTGTACTGCTTGCATACCCTCTTTTAAATCATTGACTACATAATAGTTTAAATAGGGCTCTAGTACATTCTCCACAGCAGCACGATAGGCTTCTTGCACATAAAATATATCTGATAAAATGGGCGCTTGATGATTCCAACCTGTATTCTTATGTAAGAACTTAACACTCTCAGGATAACCTTCCATAGAGTCCACTAAACTCTTTAATAAATCGTATTCGTTCTTCTTCGCGTCTAATTTTCTAGTTTGTTCTGCTAATTCTGATCTCAATATTTCTAATTGCTCCTGTGTTTCAAAAATACTAGCTCTTGCATTATCATGCTGGATTTGTAATGCAGCTAAACTAGCTTTATTTGTTTCTAAATCGGTTTCTTTAGTAGCTAATTGAGTAGTAATATCTGCTATTTGAACTAATCTATGATTTTGTTCTTCCTCTAATTGTTGATGAGATCTTTGTAAATTTTGAATAGAAGTATCTGAAACTGCCACTTTCTTCTCTGCATCAAATTGATTTCTTTGAATTTGTTGGTAAGACTGACGCAGATTATCTAAAATAGATCTTTGGCTATCGAAAGAATCTCTTTTTTCAGTTAAAGCTGTTTGAGATTGATCCACTCTTGATTTAAAATCTTGGTATATTTTTTCTTCCTCTACCACTTGTAGCTTAGTGTACTCGATAGAATCGCCAATGGTTTTTAATTGGCCCTCCGCTTTTATTAAAAACTCTTGCAAAGAAGCTTCTTTATCGTTTAGATAATCTAAACGTTGAGCGGCTAAATTTTTATCGTTCTCTTTAGTTCTAAGGGTAGATAAACTATCGTTGTACTGATGTTGCAATGACTGTAAGCCCTTTTCTTTTTCAATAAAGACTACACGTTCAACCTCTAAAGCAGCTTCTTCTATTGCTATAGTAGCTTCTAATTGAAATTTCTTATCCGTCTCTGTTTCTTGTTGATCATTTAGCTCTTTATAGCTAATATTGAAACCTTCTAAAGAAGCCTTCGCTAGTTCAATAGCAGTGTCTTTGTAATCTTTTTTGATTTCTAAATACTTTTCTGCTTTTTTAGCTTGGTTTTCTAAAGTTTTTAATTGATTATTAATTTCAAATAATAAATCTTCGATACGCGCTAAGTCTTGTTCAGTCGCATCTAATTTATTCTTTGCTTCTTTCTTTCTTGTTTTGTAAATGGTGATACCGGCCGCTTGTTCTAACATTCTACGACGGCTATTGTCTTTATCCTTAATGATGTCATCTACCATACCTAATTCAATAATGGCATAACTATCGGTGCTAACGCCTGTATCTAAAAATAAATTATGGATGTCTTTCAAACGACAAGCCACATCATTTAAACGATATTCACTCTCCCCGTTTTTATAAAAACGACGCGTTACAGTAATGGTGCTAAACTCGGTAGGTAATAGGTTTTTAGTATTCTCAAAAGTAAGGCTCACTTCAGCCATGCTACTTGCCGAACGGGTTTTACTTCCGTTAAAAACTAAAGAATCTAAATTCTCACTTCTTAAAGCTGAAATTTTTTGTTCTCCTATTACCCATCTTATGCTATCAATGATATTACTTTTACCACAACCATTTGGCCCGATAATGCCCGTAATTCCCTCGTCAAAACTTACAATTGTTTTGTCAGCAAAGCTCTTGAACCCTTTGATTTCTAATGACTTTAGTCTCACTATTTTTCTTCTATTTTGTGTCTGCGAACATAAGAAAAAGAGCCAAGAAATCAAGGCCTAAATACAATTTTGTGTACAATTAGTGGAGAAAAATTAAACCTGCGCAATGAGCCTGCCTCCAATAGTAGCTAGGGTTCTTGCAGGGAACTTATTTACGACCATAAAGTCGTGTGTTGCCATAACGATAGCGGTTCCATCGTCCTTGGCTATTTGGAATAATAATTGCATGATTTCATCGCTGGTTTCTGGATCTAGACTACCTGTAGGCTCATCTGCTAGTATTAATTTAGGGGCGTTTAATAAAGCCCTGGCAATATCCACTCTTTGTTGCTCGCCCCCACTCATCTCATAGGTCATTTTGAAGCCCTTATTTTGAAGCCCCACTTTAGCTAGTACATCTTCTATTTTTTGCTCCACCAACCTTTCATCTTCCCAACCTGTAGCTTTTAGCACAAAACGTAAATTTTCGTGCACATTTCTATCGGTTAATAATTGAAAGTCCTGAAAAACTATCCCTAAATTCCTTCTTAAAAAGGGAAGCTTCTTCCAATCCATATCTTTTAAATCATAACCCACCACCATACCTTTACCTTCAGTAATACTTACTTCTCCATATAATGATTTCAATAAACTACTTTTTCCAGTTCCTGTTTTACCTACCAAATACACAAACTCTCCTTTTTGAACTGTAAAATTGACATCTTGCAAAATGAGATTCCCACTTTGATAAATATTTACATTTTCTAATTGCACTACTATTTCGCTCATATCTTATTTTGTTAGTGTAAAATTATTTTCAAGTGTACTATAAAATTTTAAAAATATTCAATGTTCTACATTGTACAATGCCTTAAAAATACAATATTCTAAATTTAATAGCTAAAACTTTCTGTTCCAAAACTTCCTTTTATAGTTAATTCTTTTTTGCTAGAAGCTTCTACCCGGCCAATAATTTGTGCTTCTATATGGAAAGTCTTTGCCAAACTAATTAAATCCATCGCTGCATTTTCATCAGTAAAAATTT
>Ga0114958_10003077_pt1 | contig 12143 bp, 8 predicted proteins | sample C_130208_EF_Meta_FD_89577 | JGI IMG/M metagenome (GOLD analysis project Ga0114958, IMG submission 89577) | Freshwater microbial communities from Lake Croche, Canada to study carbon cycling - C_130208_EF_MetaG | ecosystem: Environmental > Aquatic > Freshwater > Lake | place: Lake Croche, Canada... | reverse complement strand
GCGGGAAAGAGCACCTGTAAAGGTGTCCCCTTGCAACAAACCTGTTTGCGAATAGGCATATGTCGGATCACTGTCTCCATAAGATTTGCTTTGACTGCTAGTTGGAGTGACAGTGACAGGAATCTGCGAAATTGTGCCAGAGGCGGTGGTGGCAGTGATGTCATAATTAACTGTCACATCCTGGCTTGATCCATTTGTGATAACGGCCGATGGCACCAGATTCCTTGAGCCAGCACTGGCCGAGGCAAAACTCTGGGTGACGGTGATCGTTTCCCCCGTAGCCAATGTTCCGGATGTTAACGAGGGTGACCCTGAGGCAGGGGCCGAACTAGCAGTTCGATCGTAATTCTTGGAGTCAGTTACGGCGGTAATCGTGATTGGCCGCTTAGAGATAGTGAATTGATTGGTATTCGATAAAACTACGTTGTAGTAGCCATCATTTGAATTATTGCTCGCCTGACGCATATAGGTCACATTCGAGCTGGTCAGAGAATATGCATAATTACCTGCAGATTCTCCAGAAACTCTGTTGATAACAGCCGTAACCGAATCACCAGAGAGTAATCCGGAAGTCGAATAGGTAATCGATGGATCCGCAGCTGTTCCGTAAATTTTACTCAAACTGTCAGGAGTAATGGTCAACGTACGCTTGGAGATAACTAAAATGCCCGGGTTGTAGGTTACGTTGTACGTGGTGTTGGCGGCCGCGTTGTTCAATGTTAAATTTGATGGGGTTACCGAATAGGTACCGATCGCAGTAGGAAATACGCGACTGTTGTAACTGTCACAGGTCGTAGTGGGATCTGAGGTACACGCATAGGTGACGGCTACTGACTTCATGGTCGTCGAACCAGTGAGCCCTGAGACCGATGTCGATGGAGCGGTAGATTCTCCGAACTGACGCGTAGCAGAGCCACCGGTAACAGTCACTTCCACTGTAGCGTTGTCAGCGTGAGCGGATGCGCTTAGGGCCAAACCACCGATTAACGAGGCAAAAGCAATCCCCAGAAAAGTGAGGGCAACCCTCGCCCGCTTGGAAACCCTAAAGTCCCGAGCGTTGAGCAAGGCGAACCTCCAAAATTGTGGAAAGCAAAGTAGAGTCAGAAATGAATCACCCATCACAATGACTCATTTGCGTTAAGGAAATTATCGCTTCAGACTCTCAAGTAAAACTTGAGTTAACTTGTCATTGACCTATCAATAAATATCATCCCTCTTTTTTAATGAAGTTTTGACCGTGAATTTTGCCCTTTTCCAGGTAAACCCCACATATCTCTCAGAGATTTGAACTCGAAATGTATGAGAAGTGCCTACAGAAAAAATTGTCCGGTCTTGTCTAGATTTCTAACTTCGAATCATCTACTGTCCTGTCATGATCAGTCATATCTATGCAAACGAGAGTGTCAGGTCTGTTATCCGATGAACTCCCTCGAAGAGGATTTCTCCTTTAAGCTCAACTTAATCTCTGATTTCCTGAGATTTTCGATTCACCCTTCCCGAGAGACTTCAGATGTTCTTGCTCATTTGGCTCATAACGTCTTGGTTGATATGAAAATTGAGGGGATCGCGATAGTCGTCCCGGACACTGCTGATGTCATGGAATTCAAAGCCACTTTTGGTCGGTTATTTTCTACCGTCTTGCCTTCTCCCTTAAGTGTGGGGATTTTTGATGATAATCCACTATCCCAGGCATACAGATTCAACGAGATCACCTGGGCGATTCCCGAAGATGATCCAAAACTCATCAGCGCACTTGGTAAATCATTTGAGAACTGGGTAGTGAAAGAAGAGGTCGGAAATGTCATCTGTATTCCATTGGTCGACGAGGGAGCTCCCAAAGGGGTCTTATTTTTAGTGACCTCCAACAAGGTAGAGAAAAACGCTGTGACTTCAACTTTTATCGCCACGATCGCGAATCTGCTATCTGTACGGTTACATTCGGTAATCCAAAAACTGAATTACCTCAAATTGGATAATCAAGATAGCGGCGCTCATCGAAGAGGTATTCTTTTAACTGATCGCCAGATGTTAATTTTGCAACTTATGGCAGAGGGACTAACAAACGAAGTAATTAGCGATAAGTTGGGGTATTCGGAATCAACAATCCGTCAAGAAACAATCAAAATTTATTCGCAACTAAACTGCAAGGGCAGGGCGGAAGCATCAAAAATATATGTCGAGAAGTTGAAGCCTGTCGATAATAGATGATGGTTCTTTAATCCATCGCAACAGGGCTTAAACCATTACGCCTTTTCCCTTACCAGAAACTACTTTCTTTTTAGTTTTTCGAACGCCAGTTGCTTTGACAGTTTTTGAGGTGAGGGCTGGTGCGCTTTTTTTGGAACGCGTTGCTTTTTTCTTTACTCGAGTAGCGCCACCGTTCTCCGCTTCCCAAGCCCTACGTCCTGCCAGTAGCTCTAGTCCACGTTCTAACGTCAAGAATTCGATCGTGTCACCACGGCGCAACGTCGCATTTGTTTCACCGTCGGTGATGTAGGTGCCGAAACGGCCATCTTTAACCAATACCGAACGAGATGATTCCGGATCTACTCCCAGATCTTTTAGTGGCGGTTTAGCAACGCCACGGCGTCGCTCTTTGGGCTGCTGATAAATAGCAATTGCTTCATCAAGCGTGATTGTAAAAAGCTGTTCCTCTGATGCAATCGTGCGGCTATCTGTTCCTTTCGTTAAGTAAGGACCGTAGCGACCGTTTTGCGCGATGATCGGTGTTCCATCGATCTCCCCTAGAGTCCTAGGTAAAGTCATTAATTTGAGCGCATCGTCAATCGTGATCGTATCGATGCTCATGGTGCTAAAAAGTGATGCGGTCTTTGGCTTTGGGGCATCCTTCGATTTACGAGCCTTCTTTGGCTCTCCGGTTTTCTTATCGATGACTAGCTCTGGTTCAGGCAACACCTGTGTCACATACGGTCCATAGCGTCCAGATTTCGCGATTAATGGATACCCTGTTTCCGGTTCGATTCCGAGCGTTCGCTCCCCCGACGGTTTTGATAGTAGCTCTAACGCAACCTGCAACGTTAGCTCATCAGGTGCCAAATTCTCTGGGATATTTGCATATATCCGACTATCGCCTTCACCTTGCTGGATATAGGCACCGAATCTACCTACACGAATTTCTATGTCCTGAGATATTTTCATTGTATTTACTTGCTGAGCATCAATTGCATTGAGATCTTGCGTCATGAACTCAAGCCCTGGCTGATCATCATGGCCATAGAAAAACTGCGTCAGCCATTCGACTCGACTAGCGTCTCCGTTAGCTATTTTGTCCAGATCTTCTTCCATGGACGCGGTGAATTCGTAATCCACTAGCTTCGAAAAATGTTGCTCCAACAATCCAGTAACAGAGAATGCCAAATATGTAGGCACTAACGCGCGACCCCGTTTTGATACATAACCGCGATCTTGAATCGTCGACATGATTGATGCGAATGTTGATGGTCGCCCAATCCCCAACTCTTCTAATTTCTTGACCAGGGTTGGTTCCGTATAACGAGCCGGTGGTTTCGTATCGTGGCCTTCACAACTATAAGTATTGATTTTCACTGATTGGCCGACTGTTAATGGTGGTAGTATTTTATCTACAGCTTCATCGTCTTTTGTTGCACTCTCTTCTTGGATATCTTCATATGCAGCAAGGAATCCAGGAAAGGTAAGTACCGACCCATTTGCCCGGAATATCGCATCTCTCTGGGTTTTTGTTTCTACCTCGAAATCAACTCGCATTTGTAGCTTCTTTGCATCTGCCATCTGCGATGCGATTGTTCGCTTCCAAATCAAGTCATAGAGAGCCAATTCATCGCGGCTTAACTCTGGTGCTAGTTCACCGGGGGTCTTAAAGACATCTCCCGCTGGCCTAATAGCTTCGTGTGCTTCTTGCGCATTTTTGGTTTTGCCTTCATAAATCCGTGGTTGTGTCGGAACATATTCACGACCATAAAGGGCTGCGGCTTGATCTCTCGCTGATGTAATCGCAGAGTGACTTAACGTCACCGAATCGGTACGCATATAGGTGATAAATCCGTTTTCATATAAGCGTTGTGCGACGCGCATCGTTAATTGAGCGCCCCAACCTAACCGACTACCAGCGTCTTGTTGCATCGTGGATGTTGTAAATGGGGCTTTGGGACGTTCTGTACGTGGAGACTCTTCGGTGCTTTTTACAACCAATGGTAAACCTTGCAATGACTGAGTTAATTCGTTTGCAGAGGCTTCATCAAGAAGCAGAATGTTTGAGGCGCTCTTCTCTTTCAGGCCGCCATTTTCATCGAAATCATTGGTTGTCGCCACGCGTTTGCCGTCAACACTGACCAATCGGGCGGTGAAGTTCAGATCGCTTTCACCTTTGACATCCCACCAACTCGAAGAGATAAAAGCCATGCGCTCACGTTCACGTTCAACGATCAATCGTGTAGCCACCGATTGGACACGGCCGGCAGAGATCCGAGGCATGACTTTTTTCCAAAGAACCGGTGAAAGCCGATAGCCATACAAGCGATCAAGTACACGTCTAGTCTCTTGCGCATCGACCAATCGATAATCGAGATCGCGCGTTTCATTCGCCGCTTTTTGAATCGCTTCTTTGGTGATTTCGTGAAAGACCATTCGTTTTATAGGAATTTTTGGCCGTAAAACCTCTATCAAATGCCAAGCGATCGCTTCGCCTTCGCGGTCCTCATCTGTTGCCAGTAATAACTCTTCAGCGCCTTTCATTAACTCTTTAAGTTCACTGACTTTTTTTCGCTTATCTGGATTAATGACATAGAGTGGCGAAAAATCTTCCTCAATATTGATGCCCTCTTTAGCCCATGCCAATTTTTTAAACTCTGTGGGAATATCAGCGGCGCGTTGCGGCAGATCGCGAATATGCCCGACCGAGGCCTCAACGATGTAGTCATCCCCCAGAAAGGCACCGATTTTCCGGGCCTTTGCGGGGGATTCCACAATAACTAGCTTTTTACCCACTATTTTCGCTCCTACAGCTTCCTACATCAGGGGACGGAAACGAGTATCAACAACGATGGTTACAGGATAGCTGTAGATGCCTTGCGACTACGCACCAATGCGTAGACAATAACAAGAACGGCCAAGAGCGAGATTAATTCGCTCTCGACTTTGTGATTACCCAGAGCAAACGAGACGATCGCAGGGGTGATTAGCAATCCTACGAGGTTCATCACTTTGATCAATGGGTTAATTGCGGGGCCGGCAGTATCTTTGAACGGATCACCAACGGTATCTCCAACAATCGTTGCGTGGTGAGCCTCGCTGCCCTTTCCACCATGATGTCCATCTTCGACCATCTTCTTTGCGTTATCCCACGCTCCACCAGAATTGGCGAGGAAGACCGCCATCAAGGTGCCGGTACCAATCGCACCAGCTAGATATGAACCGAGGGCTCCAACCCCAAGTCCGAATCCGACTGCGATCGGTGCCATTACTGCGAGTAACCCTGGTGCAACGAGTTCACGGAGAGAGTCGCGAGTACAAATATCGACAACACGGCCATATTCTGGCTTCTCGGTGCCTTCCATGATTCCTGGGTGAAGTCGGAACTGTTCGCGGACTTCTACGACAACAGCGCTAGCTGCGCGTGAAACCGCGTTGACCGCGAGACCAGAGAATAAGAAGACAACCGCTGCGCCGATAATAAGACCAACGAGGTTGCGTGGGTTAGCGATATCCAATATGCCTTGGTATTGCGGATCAGTCAGAGCTGAAACATGTGCATCTTTGACTGCTTTGAGGATTGCATTTGTAAAGGCACCGAAGAGCGCGGTTGCGGCCAAGACGGCGGTTGCAATCGCAATTCCTTTGGTAATCGCTTTGGTGGTGTTACCGACTGCATCCAATTGAGTCAGGATCTGAGCACCTTCATCTTTTACATCGCCAGACATCTCGGCGATGCCTTGGGCGTTATCGGAGATCGGTCCAAAGGTATCCATCGCAACAATTACACCCACGGTCGTCAACAATCCGGTACCAGCGAGCGCAACTGCAAACAAGCTCAGAATGATCGAACCGTGACCCAAGACGAACGCACCATAGACAGCGGCGGCGATCAAGAGCGCAGAGTAGACGGCAGATTCAAATCCGATAGAGATACCAGCGAGAATGACAGTTGCGGCTCCAGTCTTTGATGACGCAGCTACGTCATTTACTGGACGCTTTCCAACTTCTGTGAAGAATCCGGTGAGAACTTGAATTGTTGCCGCTAGAACGATTCCGATAAGCACCGCACCAAATGTCAAGATCCGAGGATTGACATTATCCGGAGCGTTTTCAGGAGCTAGTCCCGTCAATAGCTTCATAGAACCAGGCAGGTAGGTAAATGTTGCAAATCCGACCAAAACTGCCGAAATAATTGCTGAGATAAAGAATGATCGGTTGATCGCCTGCATAGCTGATTTGTCGGTTGAGCGGAGTTTGGTGATAAAAATTCCGATAACAGCGGTCAGGATTCCGATCGCAGGAACGATCAATGGATAGATCAGACCGGCATCGCCGAACCCTGCCTTACCGAGAACTAGCGCGGCTACGAGGGTTACTGCATAGGATTCGAAGAGGTCAGCTGCCATACCAGCGCAGTCGCCCACATTGTCACCAACGTTATCTGCGATCGTGGCAGCGTTACGTGGGTCATCTTCTGGAATATTTTGTTCGACTTTTCCGACCAAGTCAGCGCCAACATCCGCTGCTTTGGTGAAAATACCGCCGCCAACACGCATGAACATCGCCAACATGGCGGCGCCAAAACCAAAGCCTTCGAGTACATCAGGGGCATTCTCACGATAGATAATCACAACAAGTGAGGCGCCAAGTAGTCCTAGTCCCACGGTCGTCATACCCACAACTCCGCCGGTACGAAATGCGATTCGGACCGCATTCTCTGCGGATTTCTGACGAGCAGCTTCCGCTACGCGGACATTTGCGCGCACCGCAAGCCACATTCCGTTGTATCCGACGGCGGCGCTAAAGAGCGCGCCGAGTAGGAAGAAGATTGATCGTCCGATTCTGACGTCGGTATGACCAGGCAGAGTAAAGAGTAAGAGAAAGACGATTGCCACAAAGACAGAGAGTGTCTTGAATTGGCGATTGAGGTAAGCGGCGGCGCCCTCTTGAACGGCCTCTGCGATCTCCCTCATCTTCGGGGTTCCGTCGGATTGAGCCAGAACCTGAGCGCGAAGCCCAAAAGCGATAGCCAAAGCGACAAGTGAGATCGCTAGGACAATACATACATAAACCAGGTTTGAGCCAGTCACATGAACAGGTGTCGACACAGTTTTAACTCCTCATTGGGTTGAACGTGGTTTCGCCCCCGCATGGACCGGGAAGCCTAGGGTTATCAGGTTACACATATCTATTAGGTATGTGAAAGAACAAAGGTGGATTAGACCTTACCCCTCACGCGAGGAGTGTGTCCCAACGCACATCTATCGGGCATCCAGTGGTCATGGGTATCCAAGTCGCAACCACGCAATCGCTGATTATCGGTAGGCTCAGGCGTATGAGTTTCATCAACGTGACTTCGGCTTTGAATTCGAATTATGCCCTGGTGATCATTTTTGCAATTCTGGCGGTCGAAACCGGCCTGCCACTCATCATCGGCCTACCCGGTGATACCTTGTTAATTAGCGTGGGGCTATTTGCCAGTGGCGTCGGCGTCGAACCCGGTCATCACCACCTCAATATTTGGGTGGTAGCGATTGGCGCGCCACTCTTTGCAATCCTGGGCTCCGCTTTCGGGCATTGGTTGGGATGGCACTTTGGAATTAAAATCTTTAGCCGTGAGAACTCTCGATTCTTTGATCCCAACAAAATCAAATCTGCCGAAAAATACATGACCAAATATGGCACCGGCCGTGCAATCGTCTTTGGTCGCTTTATACCTGTTGTACGAGGCCTGATTAATCCGCTTTCAGGAATAGTCAGAGTACCGTTTAAAACCTTTGCATTCTGGAACGTTGTCGGGGCGCTTCTTTGGACCGAATCGTTAATTTGGGGCGCTTATGCAGCTGGAACGACTTTTGCAGATTCAATCTCGAAATATCTCACCTACATCATTTTAGTGATTGCAGGAGTAACGGTGATTCCGTTGGTATGGGAAGTTTTCAAAGAATGGCGTACACGCAAACATCTCTCGTGATTCTCTGTCACCGGTTTTGCTAGCTAGGTATTTTTTGAAGAGATTACAGTCCCAAATCGGCTAGCTGAAAAGCGGCACGATATTCCAAACCGTTTTCGGCAATTAAAGGCGCGGCTCCACGTTCGACAATGACAGCGACACCCACAACAATCGCGCCGGCTTCTTTCAGTGCTTCTACCGCAGCCATGACCGAACCCCCGGTTGTCGAGGTATCTTCTACTGCTAGAACGCGCTTTCCAACAACATCTGGCCCTTCGATTCGGCGCTGTAAACCATGCGCTTTCTCGGCTTTGCGAACAACAAAAGCATCAAGTCGGCGGCCCTGCTGTGCAGCCACATGCATCATCGCGGTCGCCACCGGGTCTGCTCCGAGTGTTAGGCCACCGACGGCTTCATAATCCCAATCTTTGGTGAGCTCTAACATGACTTCTCCAACAAGTGGAGCAGCAACAGCATCAAGTGTTATGCGTCGCAAATCAACGTAGTAATCGGCCTCTTTACCCGAGGACAAAATCACCTTGCCATGCACCACAGCTTTGCTCAGGATTTCCTGCTTCAGAGTTTCACGGGAGTTCATGGTTGGATCCTATCCACAGGTGCTGGAAGTTCGAGGCCAGAGTTCTTTGGTTGTTTCCTCGCCGCTGGTGTGACCGCCAACAGAGCATCAACTTCAATTCGAAGCTTTGCCATTTCTACAGCCATCTGTGAGACCGCGGATTCCAATTCAATGATCCGTTTGATTCCTGCGAGATTAATTCCATCACCGACTAATCGCTGAATGTTGCGCAGCGATGCGATATCCCGCAATGAATATCTACGGCCACGGCCTGAAGCCCGACCCGGTGTTACCAAACCCATACGATCATACTGACGCAATGTTTGTGGGTGCATTCCAGAGAGTTCTGCCGCTACAGAGATAACGTAGACCGCTTGTTCATCTTCTGGAACTCCATCAATGGTCATGCTCCCGCCCGCTCTTTAAGATCACGGCGCGGAGAATCGTCTTTGGTTTCATCGGCAAAGAGTTCTAGCGATTTTTTGGCAGCGGCACTTAATCTCTGTGGAACCTGAACCTCTACGGTAATCAATAAATCACCACTCTCGTGATCCTTTGCTACGCCACGGCCCTTGACTCGCAAAACTTTTCCATTGGAGGTTCCAGGTGCCAATCGGACCGTAACATCCTCACCTTTCAGAGTTGGGACTGGGATATCTGCACCCAATGCAGCTTCGCTAAATGTCACAGGAAGGGTCATCAACAAATTATTTCCATCGCGGGTAAAAACTGGATGTTTGGTAACGTGCACTATGACAAAAAGGTCACCTGGACCCGCTTGACCTGGTGCCCCACGTCCTTTTAATTTGATCTTTCCACCATCTTTAATGCCAGCCGGAACCCTTGTTGTTACAGTTTGATTATCGATCCGCAGATTTATATCTCTGCCAAATATAGAGTCTCGAAAGCTAATGGTGGTCTCTGATTGCAGGTCTTGACCCTTTGTTGGTCCCCGACGACCGCCGCCAAAAAGCGTTGAAAATATATCGTTTTGGGATCCGCCTCCAAAAATATCTTCAAATCCGCCGCCCTGAAATCCGCCCGGGAAACCTCCTCCACCTGGACCAGCGCCTGGACCCCCACGGGGAATTCGGCCTGTGGTGAAGGCATCGCGCATTTCATTATATTCCGCGCGTTTTTTATCATCGCTGAGAACTTCGTAAGCTTCCGAGACCTCTTTGAAGCGATCCTCTAGTTTTTTGTCGCCTTTGGTTTTATCCGGATGTAAATCTTTAGCGAGTTTGCGATAAGCCTTTTTGACCGTTGCTGCATCATCTTTTTTGGAGACGCCAAGGATCTTATAGAGATCTTTTTCGTATAAGTCCTTGGCGGCCATGGTTTTTTATTCGCTCTCTGGATCTGTCACAACAACCTGGGCAGGACGGATGGTGCGACCTTTGAATGTGTAACCAGGACGAACTACTTTGGTAACTAGTGTCTCGGTAACCTCTGCTGATGTTTCATGCATCAATGCTTCATGAATCATCGGATCAAAAGCTACATTGATATCAACAAATTTTTCTAAGCCTAGCTTTGTCGTCGTATTGACGATTTGATCTGCGACTGCTTTAAAGCCACCGGTCAATTCACCATGTTCTTCGGCGCGATCAATATCGTCAAGCGCACCTAAAAATTGTGTAATAACCAAACCGGTAATGACTTCTGCAGACTCCAACCGCTCTTTATCTACACGCTTTCGGTAGTTTTGAAAATCGGCTTGTAACCGCTGAATATCTTCCGTAAGCGTTGCAACTTGGTCGATTTCGGTTGCTTCTACATCTGCGATTGCCTCAGCGACTGCATCAGAGAGCGCCTGTTCGGCGCTCTCTGGTTCAACCGTCTTTTCTAGATTCTCTAGATTTTCTAGATTTTCAGATGCAGAGTGAGTTTCGTTGGATTTCGATTTCTTGTCAGCCATTATTGAACTCCCGCCTACTTTTCTTCGACGATTTCGGCGTCTTCGACACCATCATCGTTCTGTGAAGCATCCGCAGGCTGTTCAGCGTTAGCGGCATAGAGCGAAGCTCCCATTTCTTGACTTAGCGTTGCAACTTTTTCGGTCGCGCTCTTGATGGCGCTAATATCGGTTCCTTCCAGAGCACCCTTTAGCTCTGTCAGTGCAGCCTCGACCTCCGCCTTTTTGCTTGCGGCTTCACCTTCGGACAATTTTTCTTCATTATCCTTGATGAACTTTTCGGTCTGATACACAAGTGAATCACCAGCGTTACGTGCATCGGCTTCATCACGGCGTTGCTTATCTTCTTCAGCGTGTGCTTCGGCATCTTTAATCATGCGATCGATCTCTTCTTTCGATAGAGATGATCCACCGCTGATAGTGATTTTTTGTTCTTTGCCGGTGCCTAGATCTTTTGCGGCAACATGCAAGATGCCGTTAGCGTCAATATCGAATGTCACTTCGATCTGTGGCACGCCACGTGGCGCAGGTGCGATTCCAGTGAGTTCAAACATTCCCAAACGTTTGTTGGCATTTGCAATGTCGCGTTCTCCCTGGAATACCTGGATCTGTACCGCTGGCTGATTGTCATCGGCCGTAGTGAAGATCTCTGAACGCTTTGTTGGAATCGTTGTGTTCTTCTCGATCAACTTTGTCATGACGCCACCCTTGGTTTCAATACCGAGAGATAACGGTGTGACATCGAGTAACAAGATATCTTTAACATCGCCTTTGAGCACGCCCGCTTGCAGCGCTGCGCCAACAGCAACTACCTCATCTGGGTTAACACCCTTATTTGGTTCTTTGCCACCAGTGAGCTCGCGAACCAAATCCACCACTGCTGGCATACGAGTTGATCCACCCACAAGTACAACATGGTCGATATCTGCAATAGGGATTCCAGCATCTTTGAGAACGGTCTGGAAAGGTACTTTGCATCGTGCCAAAAGATCTGCTGTCATTCCTTGGAACTGCGCTCTAGTGATGGTTTCGTCTAAGAACAATGGGTTCTTCTCGGCATCAACGGTGATGTAAGGAAGGTTGATCGATGTTTGTGCGGATGAAGAGAGTTCAATCTTTGCCTTCTCGGCGGCTTCACGAACACGTTGCATCGCCATTTTATCTTTTGCTAAATCAATTCCATTTTTCGCCTTGAAGACCGAGATCAAATGATCAACGAGTGCCTGATCCCAATCGTCTCCACCTAGGTGATTGTCGCCATTCGTCGCTTTAACTTCGATTACGCCTTCGCCCATTTCTAGTAGTGAAACGTCGAAAGTTCCGCCTCCAAGATCGAAGACCAAAATTGTCTGTTCTTTGTCACCTTTGTCGAAGCCATAGGCAAAAGCTGCTGCGGTTGGCTCGTTAACGATACGTAAGACATTGAGTCCGGCGATCTCACCAGCTTCTTTCGTTGCCTGACGTTGGGCATCATCAAAATATGCCGGGACGGTGATAACCGCATC
>Ga0114958_10003075_pt1 | contig 12146 bp, 5 predicted proteins | sample C_130208_EF_Meta_FD_89577 | JGI IMG/M metagenome (GOLD analysis project Ga0114958, IMG submission 89577) | Freshwater microbial communities from Lake Croche, Canada to study carbon cycling - C_130208_EF_MetaG | ecosystem: Environmental > Aquatic > Freshwater > Lake | place: Lake Croche, Canada... | reverse complement strand
TTGATATAGACCAAAACAAAGGCAGGCTGACTTTAGATTCAAGCGCTGCTTCGCTCAATTTTTCACCAGTCTTGCGCTGGCCCTTAGCTGCCGACAAATTAACAGGAGAAGTGGACTGGAAAATTAACAACCAAAACTTGTCGATAGACGTGAAAAACTTATCTCTAAAAAACGAACATTTGGATGCTGAGTTAGCAGGGAGCTTTAGTTCTGATGGCGCACAAAAGCACTTATTGGATTTGACGGGTCACGTGAACAAAGTCGATCTTAAGTATGGACGCCTCTATTATCCAAACCGCCTTGGTAAAGATACGATCGACTGGCTTGATCGTTCGATTTTGTCAGGTCGCGGTGAAGATGTGAGTGTACGTATTAAAGGCGATCTGAAAGATTATCCATTTGTTGATGGGAAAAAAGGCGTCTTAAAAGTGACTGCCAATCTAAAAGATGCCGTACTTGAATACTCCGAAGGCTGGCCTAAGGTTGAGGGTGTAAATCTTACGATGTTGTTTGAAGGCAAGCGTATGGAGTTAAACGCGAGTGCTGGCCATTTGTTTGGCAATGAAATTAAGAAAGCAAAAATAACGATTCCAGATCTAGAAGCAGACGAGAGCATGCTCGATGTTGTTGGTGAATTACAAAGCCCGGTCAGTGAGGGTGTTAGATTTATTAACGCAAGCCCTATCGCAAAGTTAGCCAGCGGCTTTACCGAAACACTTAAAACAACAGGCAATGGAAAACTCAATCTCAATTTACACATTCCGCTTAACCACAGCGCCGAAACAAAAGTGAGAGGGATTTACCTTATTAGCCATGGCAGTATGCTAAGCGACAGCATACCCGAGCTTACTAAGCTTAATGGCACAATAGAGTTCACCGAATCGACCATCAATGCCAATAACGTCAACACATGGGCATACGGTGCGCCTGCAGTATTTAGTGTCAACACCGATAAAAATCACGCGATCCAAATTTCTGCGCATGGTCGAGCAACAGATACCGGCTTGAGAAAGTCCTTTGACAACCTTTTACCGAGCACTGTTTCTGGCAGTACTGAATGGGTTGCGAAAGCAAAAATTCAACACAATCAATCCGAAGTGCTTATTCAATCAAGCATGGTTGGCTTGAATTCAAAATTACCAGCACCACTTGGTAAAACAATGACCGAGGCTCTGCCTTTGGTCATTGAGAAAAAACCAATCAATGAAACACAAGATGTGATCAAAATTAGCTTAGGTAAAAGCATCACCGCAAAACTCGTTCGCACCTCTCAAAATGGCATGACAACCATTGAAAAAGGCGATATAGGCATTAATGTTTTACCAGAAATAAGCCCTCAAAAAGGGCTATCACTTCGCGCTAAGCTTGATAACTTAGACATTGATGAGTGGTTGGCACAATTGAATAAGTCAACAGCTAGCGATGCAAACACCAATCAAAATAGCAACATAGCGCTCAATCGAATTGAGCTGACAACGCAACATCTTGATATTTTCGACCGCCGTATTAATGCGCTTAAACTGAATGCTAGGTCGGCAGATAATGCATGGATCATGAACATAAAAAGCGATGAAGTCACGGGCGATTTGAAATGGAACAGAGATGGTAATGGTAAAGTCAGTGGTAACTTGGTTAATTTAATTTTTCCGTCATCCACGCCTGATGCAGTGAAATTACCTACCCATGTTGCCGCAAAACAACTGAATCTAAAATACCCAGCACTTGACATCACTGCTGACAACTTTGAAATCGGTAAGAAAAAGCTTGGTCGACTAGAGCTTCAAGCTAAAGAACAACTTGGAAACTGGGGCATCGATAAGCTTCGTCTGACTTCAGCAGAAGGTGTGATTAATGCCAATGGTGAGTGGAATAATTGGAAAAGTCGTCCGAATACCAAGCTGCGTTTTAATTGGGAAATCAACGACATGGGTGAGGCTTTAAAACGCCTTGATATTGGTGACGTGATTAAAGGGGGGGCAGCAGAAATCACAGGCCAATTAAAATGGGCTGGCAGTCCCCATGAGTTCGACATCCCTAATCTTTCAGGCAGTTTGCACCTCGATGCTAAAAAAGGGCAAATTCTTAAAGTAGAGCCTGGTGTGGGAAGGCTATTCAGCGTACTAAGTTTGCAAAACTTACCTCGACGCTTAACACTGGATTTTAAGGATTTATTTAGCAGCGGCTTCACATTCGACAAAATCAATGCCGATGTCAATATTGAACGCGGCATAATGTATAGCGACAACTTTAAAATGGTCGGTCCAACGGCCCAAGTGGAAATCAAAGGCGAGACAGACCTTGAAAAAGAAACGCAGCATTTATATGTCAAAGTGAAACCATTTATCAGCGACACGCTGTCATTAGCTGCTTTTGCTGGCGGCCCCGCCGTGGGAGCAGCCGCTTATATTGCACAAAAGATTCTGAAAGATCCGCTTAACAAAATCGCCGAATCGCAATATGAAATTATCGGCACTTGGACCAATCCTCAAGAAAAAGGGCAAGAGAAGGATGAAAAATCACCCGTTAAAAACCCTGCGCCAGGGCCTCTTGGCAGGTAGCTATTTTGATTTGATCAATATTTAACATTTGCCAAATCGGGTATGATGTCAAAAAAACCACTCAATCATTGTTTACTCGGAAATTTGGCATGGCCATTAAATCGCGCATCAACCACACAAAAGCCAGCCCAGCCGCCGCTGGTATTGTCAAAATCGCTGGCATTCAAATGGCATCAGGGCCGATCGTTTCGGCGAATCTGAGCGAGGCTGAGCGACTAATTAAAATTGCAGCGGATCAAGGTGCCAAACTAATCGTACTGCCTGAATACTTTGCGATTATGGGTATCAAAGATACCGACAAAGTCAAAGCCAGCGAAAAAGAAGGTAACGGTCCGATTCAGCATTTCCTCTCTAGTACTGCAAAAAAAAATGATGTTTGGATTGTCGCTGGTTCTCTTCCACTTCAATCAGACAGCAAAGATAAGATTTATAACGCCTGCATGGTCTATGACAACAAAGGTAAGTTGGTTGCGCGTTATAACAAAATCCATCTTTTTGGCCTGAACCTAGGCAACGAAAAGTATCATGAAGAAGCGACCATTGTGCCAGGCAATCAAGTGATCACCGTCGATAGTCCGTTTGGCAAGATCGGCTTATCTATTTGCTACGACTTACGCTTTCCAGAACTCTATCGTGCCATGGGTGAAGTAGACTTAATTTTAGTACCCGCAGCATTTACCGAAACCACAGGTAAGGCTCACTGGGAAACCTTAGTGCGTGCACGTGCGATTGAAAATCTATGCTATGTTTTAGCGCCAGCACAAGGCGGTTATCACGCCTCAGGCCGTGAAACGCATGGTGACAGTATGATTGTAGATCCATGGGGCGTGGTACTTGATCGCCTACCACGTGGCTCTGGTGTTGTTATTGCAAACATGAATCTAGATTACCAAGCCAGCTTACGCAAAAGTTTGCCTGCCTTGCAACACCGTACTGTTTTTAAATAAACATGTTAGGTAAGTGACGTATTCAAGATTTTACTTAGCGGGGCAATGCCCCGCTTCTGCTATATTGAACATATTAAATGCAATAATTGAAAGCCTTAGCATGAAACCTGAACAAAATAATCCATCTCAAACCAATCACTTCAGCACAGCCACTGAGGCCCTTCTTAATCCATCCAGTTTGGATGTGCCCGCATTACAGGGGGTATTGAACAATATCATGACGCACGATATTGATTATGCCGATTTGTACTTTCAATACAGCCGTTCAGAGAGCTGGGGCTTAGAAGAGGGTCAAGTAAAATCAGGCAACTTCAATATTGACCAAGGTGTGGGTGTGCGTGCAGTCAGCGGCGAAAAAACTGCTTTTGCTTATTCTGATGATATTAATTTACCTGCCTTACAACAAGCTGCAAATGCCACAAAAGCGATTGCCAACATGGGCAATGACAGTTTTGAAGCCAATAAGACGGGTGTTATTGAGCATATTGAAGCACCGCAACTTTATATTCCGCAAGATCCAATTGCATCACTTAGCGCTGAAGCTAAAGTGAAATTGTTAGAACGGCTTGAAACCTATGCACGTAAAGTAGACCCCCGCATTACGCAGGTCACGGCTTCGATTGCTGGCGAGTACGAAGTCATTATGGTGGCGCGTCACGATGGCGTGATGGCAGCGGATGTTCGTCCTTTGGTGCGCTTATCGATCAATGTCATCGCAGAAAGCAACGGACGTCGTGAACAAGGTTCAGCCGGCGGTGGCGGTCGATTTGATTATGCCTATTTCACAGATGAGGTATTACAAGATTACGCTGAAAAAGCCGTGCACCAGGCCTTAGTGAATCTTGATGCGCGCCCTGCGCCAGCTGGCAATATGACAGTCGTATTAGGCGCAGGCTGGCCTGGCATTTTATTGCATGAGGCAATCGGCCATGGCCTTGAGGGCGACTTTAACCGCAAAGGAAGCTCAGCATTCTCAGGAAAAATCGGTCAGCGCGTGGCATCTAAAGGCGTGACAGTCGTAGATGATGGCACCATCAGTAATCGTCGTGGTTCGCTTAGCTTAGATGACGAAGGTAATCCAACACAGCGCACCGTATTAATTGAAGACGGCATTTTGCGTGGATATATTCAAGACAGCTTAAATAGCAGACTGATGGGCATGCCGCTGACTGGCAATGCGCGTCGAGAGTCTTATGCGCACATTCCTATGCCACGGATGACAAACACTTATATGTTGAATGGTGACATGCCACCAGAAGAGATTATTAAGTCGGTCAAAAAAGGCTTATATGCGGCTAATTTTGGTGGTGGTCAGGTGGACATCACCAGCGGTAAATTCGTATTCAGTGCAGCTGAAGCCTACATGATTGAAGATGGAAAAATTACTTATCCAGTGAAAGGCGCAACGCTTATTGGCAACGGCCCCGATGTTTTAACTCGCGTTTCTATGATAGGCAATGACATGCAACTCGACAGTGGCGTTGGCACCTGCGGCAAAGAAGGACAAAGCGTTCCTGTCGGCGTTGGTCAGCCTACCTTAAAAATTGATGGCCTGACAGTGGGCGGAACAGCATAAAAAATTACGGCAGTTTGGCAAAAAACTTAAACTGTGTTTAACTAAGGTTTTGGCATTGATAAGTTTATGGTTATACGTGATTAACTAAAGAATTACTTCGAATTTAGAGAGGACTAAAAATGGCGACAAATGAAACAACAACTGCAGTAAAAAAACCAGCGGCTAAGAAACCAGCTGCTGCTAAGAAACCTGCTGTGCCTAAAACAACGGCTGCAAAACCAGCTGCTGCTAAAAAGCCTGCTGCGCCTAAAACAACGGCTGTAAAACCAGCTGCCGCTAAGAAACCTGCAGCAGTAAAAGCAGTTGCGCCACAAGTCCCTGTAACAAAAACTACCACCCCGAACACAGCTCAAGTGAATCCAGTAGCAAAAGCTGCGCCATCACTAGGCTTTTTTGGTCAGATTGGTGCGTTTTTTAAAAAATTACTTGGCTAAACCCATCACATTTTAATGAAGCGCTAACAGTGTATTGAATGCACTGTTAGCGCTTTTGTTGTTCTAAGCAATTAAACTAAATTCTGACCAAGCAGACACGCTATCTTATTAATAGCCGTTCTAACAAGGCTACGGCTATAATACGGCTTCTTTATTGATGACGCGTGGCAAGACTTCATGCAGTTTTCCTTAGCCATTCCGGCACAAGGCAGCACCAAGAAAATAGACAAGACCTGCGCTGGTTTAGATAGCGCTGCCCTTGCACAACTGGCGCTTGAGCTTAAGGGCAACAAAAGCAAAACACCGCTTACCATCATCACTGCCAATGCCTTTGATGCACAGCGCCTGCTTGAAGAAATTCCATGGTTTGCACCTAGCCTAGCTGTCAACTTATTGCCCGACTGGGAAACATTGCCTTATGACCATTTCTCACCGCATCCTGATTTAATTTCCGAGCGTTTATCCACGCTATATCAAATCAGCCAAAACAATTGCGATGTGGTCATCGTGCCGGCAGGCACAGCGTTGATACAGTTGCCACCAATGCCCTATCTAGCGGCTAATACTTTTATGCTCAAAAAAGGGCAAAAGCTAGATTTAGAAGCCTTGAGAAAGCAATGCGCTGAAGCGGGCTATCATCATGTGAACCAAGTGGTGAGCCCTGGTGAATTTAGTGTGCGCGGCGGCTTGGTCGATTTATTCCCAATGGGAAGCGGGTTGCCCTTCCGTTTAGATTTATTTGATGATGAAATCGAAACCATCCGCACCTTTGATGTCGATACCCAGCGCAGTCTTTATCCCGTCCCAGAAATTCGATTGCTTCCAGCACGTGAATTTCCTTTGGATGACAAAGGGATTTCGCTGTTTAGACAAAACTTCCGTGAGCAGTTTGAAGGTGACCCTTCACGAAGCCGTATCTATAAAGACGTGAGTAAAGGTGTCGCCACTGGCGGCATTGAGTGGTACTTGCCGCTATTTTTTGAAAAGACCGCGACTTTACTCGATTACCTGCCAGCGCAAACAGTGCTTTGCTTACATGGCAACTTAGACACTGCCGCACAAAACTTTTGGTTTGAAGCGCAATCACGATATCGCTTATTAGCGCATGATGTTGAACGCCCGATTCTGACCCCTGAAACCTTACTCATTAAAGCAGATGCGTTTTTTAGCCAAACGCATCATTATCCTCGCCTCACCATCAATCACGACGAGGCCGTTTCTGGATTACCAGAACTTGATATTGAGCGTCGCGCAGAAAAGCCACTGCATAAACTAGAAACGTTTATCAAAGGCTTTAAAGGCCGCATATTAATTGCCGCTGAAAGCCTAGGACGCCGCGAAACCATTTTGCAACTACTCACAGACCAAGGGATTAAACCTGCACTTTGTGAAAACTGGGAAGACTTCAACACTAGCAACGCTAAGCTCATGCTAGGCGTAACTTCCCTTCATAGCGGCTTTGAATACAAAGATGTGGCCATCATCACAGAGGCTGAGCTATACGCTGCCACAGTCCGTCAGCAGCGTCGTCGTGAAAAAGAAAAAGCCCGCAGTACCGAAGGCATGCTCAAAGACTTGTCTGAGCTTCGCGAAAACGACCCCGTGGTCCACGAACAACACGGTGTTGGACGCTACCGCGGCCTCATTAATTTGGACTTTGGTGAAGGCGAAAATGAGTTCTTGCTGTTGGAATATGCAGGCGACGATAAGCTTTATGTACCCGTGTCACAGCTATTCTTGATTTCACGCTATTCAGGTGGACCGCCAGAATCCGCCCCTCTGCATCGCTTAGGTTCAGGCAATTGGGAAAAGGCCAAGAAAAAAGCCCTTAAACAAATTCGCGATACCGCCGCAGAATTGCTGAATCTTTATGCGCAGCGTGCTGCGCGCAAAGGCCATGCATTTACCTTAAGCCTGCATGATTATGAAACCTTCGCTGAGGGCTTTCCTTTTGAGGAGACGCCTGATCAGCTTTCCGCGATTGAAGCAGTCATTAGCGATATGCAATCAGGCCGTCCAATGGATCGGTTGGTGTGTGGCGATGTGGGCTTTGGTAAAACTGAAGTGGCGCTTCGTGCCGCTTTTGTGGCCGTGATGGGCGGGCGTCAAGTGGCCGTGCTCGTGCCAACCACCCTACTTGCTGAACAGCATTACCAAAACTTTAGCGACCGCTTTGCCGAATGGCCGATTAAAGTCGCTGAAATTTCACGTTTTCGCACAGCCAAAGAACAAGCTGAAGCGCTTAAAGGTTTGGCGGATGGCAGTATCGACATCATTATTGGCACGCACCGCCTCATCTCAAAAGATGTGAAGTTTGATAACTTAGGCTTGGTCATTTTAGACGAAGAACACCGTTTTGGTGTTCGTCAAAAAGAACAACTTAAAGCGCTTCGTGCAGAAGTCGACATATTAACCCTTACCGCCACGCCTATTCCACGCACCTTAAGCATGGCGATGGAAGGCTTGCGCGAATTTAGTGTGATTACCACGCCACCACAAAAGCGTTTAGCGATTAAAACTTTTGCGACGGATTATTCAGAAGGCATTATTCGTGAAGCCGCGATGCGTGAATTCAAACGCGGGGGACAAGTCTATTTCTTACACAATGAAGTGGACACCATTCACTCAATGCGTGAGAAGCTAGAGCGTATCTTGCCAGAAGCCCGCATCAGCATTGCTCACGGCCAATTACGTGAACGTGAACTAGAACATGTGATGCGTGACTTCTACCATCAACGTTCTAATTTATTGCTTTGCACCACTATTATTGAAACTGGTATTGACGTTCCTACCGCCAATACCATCATCATGAATCGCGCTGACATGTTTGGCTTGGCACAGTTGCATCAATTACGTGGGCGCGTGGGTCGTTCACATCACCAAGCCTATGCCTATTTACTCACAGAGCCTAACCGCAAAATTACACCACAAGCGCAAAAGCGTTTGGATGCGATTCAACTTTTGGAAGACCTCGGCGCAGGTTTCCACCTTGCCATGCACGATTTAGAGATTCGCGGTGCTGGTGAATTACTTGGTGACTCACAAAGTGGCGAGATGCAAGAGATCGGCTTCCACTTATACTCAGAAATGCTTTCTCACGCCGTGAAGCGCCTCAAAGAAGACAAAGAGCCAGATTTATCAGCGCCACTGGGCGTCACCACAGAAATCAATTTACATACACCTGCTTTGCTAACGAATGAATATTGCCCTGACGTCCATGAACGCTTGGTGCTCTACAAACGCCTTGCCAACTGCATCAATGATGATGAACTAGATACCATGCAAGAGGAGCTCATCGACCGATTTGGCTTACTCCCTGAGCAAGGTGAAGCGCTGATGGCCTGCCATCGTTTGCGGGTTGCCGCCAAACCACTCGGCATCATTAAAATCGATGCCAGTGATAGCGCGATCCAATTACAGTTTAGTCAACATGCAGACTTAGATCCAACCAAACTCATTGCACTCCTGCAACGCGACCGTCGTTGCCGTATGAATGGTCCTGATAAATTACGTATTACCGTGGCGTATGGTGAGATTATTCACCGTGCTGATTTCATTAAAAACATCATGAAAGAGTTCGCATAAATGCTAGAAAAACTGATCGCAATTTTAGCCACTTGGATTATGGGCGTCATTTCCTCACAAGGTTATAGCGGTGTTGTGTTACTGATGGCGATTGAATCGGCCTGCATCCCGCTCCCCTCTGAAATCATCATGCCCTTCGCGGGCTTTTTAGTATTCAAAGGTGAAATGACCCTTTGGGGCGTAGCTTTAGCTGGCGCAGTTGGCTGTGTTGTCGGGTCTATTCCTGCATACTACTTGGGCATGTATGGCGGCAGACCGTTAGTAGAGAAATATGGAAAATGGGTACTGATTTCAGCCAAAGATTTAAATTGGGCAGACCAAGCTTTTGCAAAACACGGTGAGATTATTATTTTCATCGGCCGACTACTGCCTGCTGTTCGCACTTTTATTGCCTTCCCAGCAGGGGTTGCGCGGATGAATATGACGAAGTTTATTGCTTACACGTTTGTGGGCTCACTGATTTGGTGCTACTTATTGGCGCTGGCTGGTTTTACTGCAGGTGAGCATTGGGAAAGTCTAAAAGAGTATTTCCACGAGTTTCATTATGTGATTGCAGCTGCGGGCCTAATCTTCGTAGTGTGGTATGTAAGACGGCATTTTAAGCACGGGTAAATTATAAAGTCACTAGCTGGCCAATACTCACAAAGTAAACCGCTAGCTGGATACTTAAGCCCTCATCAGCAAATAACACCGCATAGCCCTCAAGCTGATGACGGTAAGCTTCAGCGGCTTGCTTTAGATTGGCTTCATCAAGGCTATTTTTGAAACTTATAGTTTTGTAATCGACAATCCATCGCACGCCATTTTCAACAAACGTACGGTCGATGATTTTCTTACGAACCTGGGAACGATCATCCTCAAGACTTTCAATCTCGAGCTCATTACTTGCACTCTCTCGGCTTTGCAATACCCATTGCCCATGGGGACTTTGCAAGGTGGTTTTGAGTAAAGCTAACACAGCATCTGAACCTTGATTAGCAGCGCTTAGAGCATAGCCCAGCCCTGTAAACCATCGCTGCATCGTAAGCTTCAATGGCAAAAGCCGACTTGCAGACCAAGCATCCAAGCCTTGATTTGCAATCAACTCCAAATAGCGATGCGTGAGCGACCCAATATCGGCCTCTAAGACCAAATAATTCTCTTCTTCATCTTTTGCAGTTGGAACACCAGCTTGCCTTTGATGAATTTCATGCGTCACTTCAGCTTGCAATAGACTCGGTACAGCTGGATTGCTTAAGCGGACTAATTTAGGCACAAAGTCCTGCAAGCTCGCATTTAATTGGCTGGCGCTTTGTTTAGGCTGCTCGCTTTGAATGTGCGCTAATTTTTCTTTGCTAAATTTACCTGCAACTACCGGCCACAAAATCTCTAGAAATGTATTTTTCTTTGGAAGAAATTCACCGTCTTTATTGGGGCTGACTGCGCCTAAAAGATGTAAACAGCGCTCAGCGCGAGTCACTGCAACATAAAGCACGCGGGCATCTTCATAATCGGCACGCTGTTTTTCTAACGATTTCAAATAGTCATAGATGCTGACTTGCTCAGCCTTATTTTTGGATTTTGGAATGAATGGCGCAACCACTAAATCGACATCCGCAACGTCATCCTCATTAGAATCTCTCGCCACTTCTTCCCACATCAACAATGGCTGCTCGCCGCCGCCCGTGGTCTTATCCAGCCCCGGCAGAATCACCGTATCAAACTCCAAGCCTTTGGATTTATGGATGGTCATAAATTGCAAAGTATCAGGCGCTTTCGCATTGGGCGCGGCGTAGAGCTTTTCAACTTCAATTGCTAATTGTTCAGTCGAGAACTGCCCCGCCGTTTCCATCTTATCGATACGCTCAAAGAACGCTTGCACATCACGCACATCGCCCGCATCCCACAAACAAGCCGGGCCGCCTAACATGAGCCATACGCCCTGCACCCAGCGGCTAGTCGCCATGCGGCCGCGATGGTGCAAAGCTTCTTGCATTACATCACGCACATGTAATAAACGCTGACGACCATCCTCGCTCAATTTATTCACATGCACTTCATCATGCATTAAATCGAGGACGGTACGATATTGATCACGCCCCACAAGATGATGCAAATCCTCTAAACTCAAGCCGCACCAAGGCGCACGCAAAATAGCTAACCAATGCACCCGGTCAGCCCGTTGATGTAAGGCGTTCGTGAGCGAAAGTAAATCTTGCACCACTTGGCGATTAGCGAGCTCTTCAATCTCAACCGCTTGAAATGGAATTTCAGAATGATTACGGCGAATCTCTGCTACCAGTGCTTGCAAATGGCGACGGGCGCGCACTAATACGGCGATTTTTCGCGTTGGATTTTCCGCCCAAGTGGCTTTAATAATCTCAATAATTTTGTTAGCTTCTTGCTGACGAACATCCGTCAACGCAACTCCCTCGTCAAGGTCTTCATCTGTATCACTTTGGATACTGCCATCGAGCATGGCGTGCACAGTAACGCCAGCGCCTGCGGGTGGTCGCTCTTTAGCGACGAACTGACGATACTTAATTGCCCCTCTTGAAACACTATCTTCATCAGGGAATACTTGTAAGAACGCATCATTTACCCATTTAATCACGTCCTCATGGGAGCGATTGTTTCGCCAAAGCTTGAGCGGTGTTAGGGATAAATCGCCTATGCCATGTTTGAAAGCACGCAAAAACAAACCAACGTTCGCTTTGCGGAAGCGATAGATCGACTGCATTGGATCGCCCACTAAAAATAAGGTGCGTCCATCGCCACCCATCCAGCCTGCGGTAAGCTTTTCCAATAATTTAATTTGGGTTGGGCTGGTGTCTTGAAACTCATCAACCAGCAGATGCTTAATGCGGTAATCGAGCTTAAGTGCTAAATCGCTAGGCACATCCTCTGCGCCGCCAAGCGCAGATAAAGCATTTTGAGAGATCTGGACAAAATCGACTTCTTTATTGCGCTGAAATGCCATCCAAAGTTCGGCTGAGGCGATTTTAAGCAGCTCAGCAAAGACAGCAACAATCTCGCTACTTTGTGCATCATATTTTGGATTGGGTAA